>OGZT01001924.1_pt1 | contig 12936 bp, 8 predicted proteins | sample 1576891 | NCBI WGS metagenome assembly OGZT01 (sample SAMEA3541521, study PRJEB24748) | human gut metagenome | biome: human gut; feature: human-associated habitat; material: faeces | place: China | collected 2012 | reverse complement strand
CCTTGGCTGGATGCTGATTTGTGCCCCATCTTCGTAAATCCGCAGATATTGGGAGGAACATCTGATATAGGGGGTATTGCTGTCCGGACAATCCAGGGATGCATAGGAAAAGCCCGATATACCGCTGTCCGGGTCCGTATCCAGGACCACATATACAGGTATGGTGCTTTGGCGTCTGTTTTCGTAGCGTTCAATGGAACCAGGTTCCAGCGTGACCCTGCTGTCCGGGCTGCTGAGCCGGAGGTAGCGGCCCCGCAGGGCGTCATAGGGGTCATAACCGGCCATTTCCAGGGTCACGGTCCTCCCTCTGCCGGATACCGCGCAGACCATGGCAATGACAGCCAGCAGCATCAGAAGCTGCAATGCAAATACAATCAGGATCATCTTATTGCGGTGTATTTTCATGTACATTCCCTCCTTTCAGCTTTAAGGTCATCCTGTAGTTCACGGCAAGGAATGCCAGGCCCGCTGTCAGGAAGACGATTCCTTTCACCAGCAGCTGATAATTGCCAAAGGATACCCTTAATACGATATACAGTATGATGGCGGCCGTGTAACGGCGTACAGAGGCCAGACTGGCGGATTTTATCCCGTACAGCAGCTTATACAGGCTGAATGCAATGAAGAAGAGGTTGACAAGGTGAATGTTTCCCAAAGTATTTCGTATCCGGTAGTCCCACATACGGATATAACTCTTTTTCATTTCTCTTTCTTTTTCAAACCAGCCCTACCTTGTGGCAGAAGCTCCGACTCGTAACAACTAAATTGACACAATCAGCTTAATCTGCGAATCAGTTTCAGGATTCTGTCTGCACAAAGACGGATTTCCTTTTCTGTAAGTTTTCCTTCTTTATACGCATCACGAATGTTTTTATCATCATCCGGATTCCCCGGCATAATAATATCATTTCCTGCTGCCACACAAACCCACGGAATGCTTCCATCCTCCGGTACTGTTGTATTCCAGTCAGACATTATAACTCCGTCAAATCCCCACTCTTCACGTGCAATCCTTGTACAAAGGTCCTTGCTGTTTGCTGCATGCACACCATTGATCAGATTATAGGAAGACATGATCGCAGTTGGTGCACCCTCTTTCACGGCAATTTCAAAACCTCTGAGATAAATTTCTCTCAATGTCCTTTCTGATACGTGTGCATCAACACCCATTCTGTTATCTTCCTGATTATTGCATGCAAAATGCTTGATTGTAACACCACATCCCGGTCTGCTCTGAACTCCTCTGGTCACTGCTGCTGCCAGTGTGCCTGCAAGGAATGGATCTTCTGAATAATATTCAAAGTTTCTTCCACACAGCGGATTTCTGTGAATATTCAATCCTGGTGCAAGCCAGAGATTAATATGAAATTCTTCCATCTCTGCCGCAACCTTCCGTCCAAACTGTTCCATCAGTTTTTTGTTCCAGGACTGTGCAAGTGCTGTTCCTACCGGAAATGCAGTACAATACTGATAGTAATGTTCTGCGCCCTCATGGTCTTTTCTTCCAACAAGATAACCATTTTCAAGTGAACCAAGCACACCTGTTCCATAAACTGTATCTTTCTCACGGTCTACTTCATAAGTTTGCTGCAGGCGGATTCCGGCCGGTCCGTCTGCCATGATCAAAGATGGGATTCCGTATTGATCAAACAGTGCTTCACTCGTCTCTCCTGCTGTTCCCGGCACTTTAATTCCAGATGCTCCAAGTGTACTTCTGATTTCAGACATATTTCCATACATAAGTGGGATCAAATCTTCTACAGGAATCTCCGTTTCTTCTGAAAATCTGCATACTTTCTTTTCTTCTGACTCTGGTTCAAATGATACGTTCGGAAGTTCCTCAAGTAGTGCTGTCCATTCTTCTGCGCGTCTGCATAATTCTTCTGCACAGTCTTTGATTTCAACGACTTCACTATGATCTTCCAGTTTCTTTGTTTTCTCCATCATTACATCAGCAGATACCTTTACCCCCGCTGAAAGTTTTGCCTCTGACAAGCTGTTTCCAATCCATATTCCATAAGCACCTGCCTGGATTCTCCACTCCTGCTGCTCTTCCAAAAAGCTTGCGAACGCCTTTGCAGGAAGAACAATATTCAGCATCTCTTTCTCTCCCGGTTTCAGTTCTTCTGTCTTTTCATATCCGACCAGACGACGGAATTCTTTTCTGCTTCCATCCTGAGGAAGAGAAGCATAAATCTGCACAACTTCTTTTCCGCTGTATGTTGTTCCTGTGTTTTCTACCTCAACAGTTACTGTCACACCTTTCGAAGCAGTATTTATACCGCAAAGTCGAATGTCAAATTCTGTATAAGACAGACCATAACCAAATGAAAATAATGGTTCAATTCCAAAGCTGTCAAAATAGCGGTATCCAACATAGATTCCTTCCGCATATTCTTCCGTCTCAAGATTTCCGTTCAAATAGCTGAACTCCTCTGCTGCCGGACAATCATCGTAGCGTTTTGTCCATGTTGTTGTCAGCTTTCCACTCGGTGTAAATTCTCCAAACAATATATCAGTAACTGCATTTCCACCTTCCTGTCCAAGCTGGGAAATATTCAGGATCGCACATATATTTTCTGTTCCAGCCAGCAGGTCTGTAAGTTCTACTGGTCCACCTGCATTAATGATCAATACAGTTGGGATTTTCTGCTCATTCAGGAAATACAGATCTTTTTCTTCCTGGTCACTCAGATAATAATCCCCTTTTCTTTTTCTTCTGTCCTTTCCTTCGCCGGAAATACGGCTTATAACATAAATCGCTGCTTCTGCAGCCTTGATATCTTCATTTGTCACCGCACGGCCATCCGGCATGGCAAATGGATTGGCAGCATAGGCATCAAACGGATTGTCTACATGTTTTGCAGCTTCTAAGATCTGCTCCTTCCACTCTGTTCTCGCCTGCTCATAACGGTTGTGATAATCTTTCAGCCACTCCTCGCTTACAATATCAGCGTTTTTTTCTTTCATTCCGGCATATATAGATACACTTTCTCTGTTATTTACATCTCCGGAACCAGTACCACCTTTGATCGTCTTCTCTGCCCCAATTCCCAAAAGTGCAATCTTTGTATCTTTTTTTAATGGAAGAAGTCCTTCATTTTTCAACAGGACAATTCCTTCTTCTGCTGCCTCACGCGCAAACACTGCATGATCTATTTCACGCTGGCAAACTTCTGTACTTCTTGTTCCACTATGTTTCAAATTTGTTTCCATTTACACATCTCCTTAAATAAACCAACTGTAAGAAAAAAGCTGCCCACTAAATGACAGCCTTCCTCCAACAACTTAATTCTTATTATTCTTTTACTCCACCAAGAGTAACTCCTGCAATAATATATTTAGACAACAGCAGGTATATAATAATGATCGGCACGATTGCTACTGTGATCATCATATAGATTTTACCCATATCAAAGTTCATATAGTCTGCTCCACGAAGTGTTGCGATCAGGATCGGGACTGTCATCTTATTCTTTGACTGAATGATCAAAGCCGGAACGAAGTAATTGTTCCAGGAACCAACGAAAGTAAAGATTGCCTGAACTGCAATTGCCGGCTTCATGATTGGAAGAACAATGTGGTTAAATGTCTTAAATTCTCCAGATCCATCTATTCTTGCCGCTTCTACAAGAGAAATCGGAAGGGAAGACTGCAGATAACTGTACATGAAATAAAATACAGCCGGTGATGCAATTGATGGAATGATCAATGGAAGCAGAGAATCATACATTCCCATGTTCGTAACCAATTTCAGGAATCCCATTGCTGTAACCTGTGTAGGCATAACAAGGATTGCCATAATAAATGTAAATGCTACTTTTTTCCCTTTAAAATCATAAGCATAAAGTCCATATGCTGTCAGAGCTGAAAAATAGGTACATAATGCTGCTGAACACCCTGATACGATCAAACTGTTCAAAATACCACGGAACATCGGGAAGCTTCCGTCATTCGCTACATTTTTTAGATTTGTAAAGAAATATTTTCCCGGCAGTGCTGAGAATCCCTTCTGCAGATCTGCATGAGAACGTGTTGCATTTATAATCAACACATAGAAGAAAAACAGACACATAAAAGATAACAGAATCAATACGGTATGTGCCAGTATGCTACGTCCACGACTTGACTTCGTTTTTGATTTCATTATCTCTTTCTCCTTTCTGCTTTTGCTCTTTTCTTAGCTGCTTTCTTAGAACCATCCGGATCGTTATCATTTGTCATACGATATACAAAGAAACAGAGGATTGCACTTACGACAAACAGATATACAGAAAGTGCACCGGCCATTCCATAGTTTTTGCTCTTCAGATGACTGTTCAGGAACATGATCAGAGTCATGGATGTTCTGTTCGGGTTACCCTGTCCATTTGTCAGGATCTGAGGAACATCGAACATCTGAAGTCCGCCAATAATGGATGTGATCAATGTATATGCCAGAATTGGACGGATCAAAGGCAGTGTAATATAGAAGAATCTCTGGATACTGTTACATCCATCCAGGTCAGATGCCTCGAAGACGTCCTGACTGATTCCCATAATTGCTGCCATCAACATAATAGTTGTATTTCCAAACCACATCAGGAAGTTCATAAATCCGATCAACGATCTTGTTCCAAATACAGATCCAAGGAAATCGATCGGTTTTTTCAGGATTCCGATTGACATCAGAATTGAGTTAATCGGTCCATTTGTTGAGAACATTGTAAAGAATAACAATGCAAATGCAGATGCCATAATCAGGTTTGGAAGATAAATGACAACTTTGAAAAACTGCTGCCCTCTAATCTTTAATCGGACATCAGTGAACCACGCTGCAAGTACCAGCGCGATCACAATCTGAGGTATAAATCCGATCATCCACAGAATTAAAGTATTCGCTCCATATTTCAGCATATCTGAATGAAGAAGACTCACATAGTTTGCCATTCCTATAAAATTCGGTCCAACCTCTTTAATTCCTGATCGGTAATATTCAAAGAAACTATACCTTACTGTATCGATCAACGGTATCAATGAGAAAATAATGTATGTTACGAAAAAAGGAAGAATAAATATATATCCCCATTTTCCATAATCAATACTTTTTTTCTTTTTCTTCATAATGGTTCTTCCTTTCCACAATATCTTCTAACAGAACAGAGGCTCTGCTGTCACAGAGCTCCCTGCGTTAGTATCTGTTCATTCCAGACATTATTCTGGCCAAACAACCTCTGTAATGTCAGGATAACGTTCTTTAATTGCTGTTTCAAAGTTTGATTTTGCTTTCTCAAAGTCAACTTTGCCCTGGAAGTAATCGCTGAATGAGTTCTGGAGCAACTCCACACATCCCTGATCGTAAGCGGAAAGTGGTGCAATCTTGATGTTTTCAGCAACTGGTGCAAAATACTGGAATGGGTTCTGTCCGCCAAGGAATTCTGAACCATATGTAGCATCATCGTTTGCTGCTTCCTGCATACCGGATTTTGTATTTGTAAAGTCTGAGTAATCCTGGGAGATCTTTAACAGATTATCTTTTTTTGCTGTCACAGCAAGGATAATGTCTTTTGCATGTTCTGGATTATCTGTACCTGTTGCAACATGGATGTAAGATCCTCCCCAGTTGTATTCCTGCGGTGGGTTTGTTACTGCCCATACGCCGTCTTCTCCATCCCAGTTCGGTTTCAGTGTGAAATCAATACCCCATGCCGGGAAGAGGAATGCAAATACTTTGGACTGACTTCCCATTGCTTTGTTCCAGTCATCATTCCACTGACCTTTTACTGTCGGGTTTAAGTAACCTGCATCCAGCCATTCTTTTGAATCATTAATCCACTGCATGATCATTGGATCAACTGTAACCTTTGTGTCTCCATCTTTTACCCATGAATCAGAAATGTTGTTTCCATAGAGACGGAATGTATCAGCATAAGAAGCAAATGCATAATATCCTTTCTGCTTCAGTTCTTCTGCTGTCTGTTTCATAGTATCCCAGTCTTTTACTTTTTCACCTACAGCAGTCGGATCGTCTGTTCCGAATACCTCTTTTGCAATATCACGACGGTAAACCATTGTTCCCGGACAGCACTGCCATGTAGATCCTCTCTGAACTCCGTCTGCATCAGATGCTGTTGTTCTTGTGAAGTCGTACTGATCTGCAAGATCTTTATCCGGATCAATTCCAAGATCCTTCAGTGGCATTGCAGCGTCTGCTTCAGCATCTGTATATTTGTATACATAGTCTGTCTCTGACAGGAAGATATCTACTTTATCATCTGTATCAGCATCTGCCTGTTTCATAAGTGCCTCATCAAGTTTCTGCTGATAAACACCATCCTGATTTGGATTGATGATCCAATGGATCTCTGTTCCATCTTTCAATGTTGTAACAGTTCCATCTTTGGATGTTGACTCAACTTCAGGATATACAGCTTCCAGTCTCTCACGGAACTCATCATTCCAAGAATAAATGTTAATTACCTTTCCTTCTTCTGTACTGGCCTCTCCGCCATTTTCCCCTTTGCTTCCACATCCGGCAAGTAATCCAACAGCAACTACTGTTGTCATAAGAATCGCAACAACTCTCTTTTTCATTTATAAATCCTCCTTTATCTAAGCACTCTGCTATGCTTTTCTTGTTGTTGAACTAAATATACCATCTTTTTTCCTCCGATTATATTATTTATCTTAACAAAATATCAAATTCGTGTCATAATATAAAAAAGGAGGTTTTTTATGGCTTTATCTAATGAATGGTACAATGCAGAACTCGAAAACAGCGAATTAGAAACGCTTCACAGATCACCAACTGTAGAATATTCTTTCTATAATGCTGTACGCTCCGGCGACATGGAAGCAGTCATAAAAAACTGTTCCGAAGATGAATTTATTCGCCTGGAAGGAACAGGCGTTCTGTCCCGTAATGCGCTTACTAATATAAAATACCACTTTGTTGTCACTGCTGCAATGTTGACCCGTTATTGTATCGACGGTGGGCTCGAACCAGAGCAGGCTTACAGGCTCAGCGACTTCTATATTCTGAAGATGGATTCCTGCACAACGATCCGTCAGGTTGCAGATCTTCACCATGAGATGGCAAAGGATTTTACAGGTAAGATGATTCTTCAGAAAAAGAGTTCCATTTTATCAAAACCCGTTATGCAATGTGTTGATTATATTTACAGTCACATCAAAGAAAGAATCACGATTCAGGTTCTTGCTGACCACACCGAACTTTCCACGAATTATCTTTCACGCATTTTCAAGCAGAATCTGGGAGTCTCTGTCAGCGATTATATCCGTGAGCAGAAGATAGAAAAAGCAACTCATCTGCTGCGATACTCAGATAAATCAATTGTAGATATCGCAAATTATCTTGCTTTTTCTTCACAGAGTCACTTCATCCAGACATTCGAGAGCTTTACCGGGCTCACCCCAAAGAAGTACCGGGACAAATACTATAAAAGCATGTGGTAACATCAGATTTCTTCTCAGAAGAATTCTCAGATTTTCCCACAAAAAATACTGTCAGAAAGCAATTCTCTTTCTGACAGTATTTTTATCTTTTTTTAATCTGTCGATTATACTAATTCAATTTCAATCTTATGTGTCTCTTTCACTGAAAGCATCTGAATCTCTCTCTTTGAAAGTATTGTACACCTTTCAGCTGCTATTTCTAATGCTTTTCCATCGCAAACTGCTTTCCGGATCTTCAACTGATTAAATTCTTTCTTTTCTTTATTATAGAATATAATCTCAAAGTTCCTTCCGGCAAATGTCATCTTAAGTACTGCTTTTCCATCCTGATTATACTGTTCCGGCATAAGTGCAGGTGCGATCTTCAAGTCACCGCAATCTCCTTTCACCCCAAACACTTCTGTGATCATGGTAAGCATATACCAGCTTGCAGCGCCTGTCAGATATGCATAGAGGCCTCTTCCCTGATTATCAAAATATTCCGGAAGTCCAGGATACATCTTACTGTTATCAAATTCCATTGCTGCATCTAAAAGTGCCTGAAGTACTTTATTTCCTTCTTTTGCAAATCCTCTCTGGTACAATGCATTTGAGTACATAACAGCCATGTGTGAGAACACTGCTCCATTCTCTTTCTCTCCATAAGCAAATCCAAACATTCTTCCAAGATCAAATTTTTCCTCATGGAAGTTTGTGTTCAAACGGTATCCGCCGGCTTTCTGATCATAAAGATACTTGTCTGCACTCCTGCAGATAGATTCCACCTGATCTTCTGTTGCCGTTCCACTCATAATGGCAAATACTTGTCCGGTCAGCATCATTCTCACGCTTTCATCCATAACGCCTTCTACTTTTCTGCCATGGTTATCATAATAGCCATTGAACCAGCCATCTTCTCCATCCTTCACCCATTCGTTGGCACGGATGTTTTTCATCATCCAGTCTGCTTTTCCCTCAAGATTAGCAGCAAGTTGATCCAGTCTTACAACAATTGTGTCTCCACTGATATTATGTTCACATTTCTTTGCGTATCCTGCAAGGAGTGCCTGCTTACGTGCTGCATCTTCATACAGTTCCACGCTTCCTGCAAGAAGATCTTCCATCTCATGTGCAATTTCAATCTTGCTGCTTCCACTGATTTCTTCCAACTGACGGAGTGTTTTTGCAATATTTCTCAAATTTCCGGCATAAGCACAGGTAAATGCAACACTTTCACCCTTCTCCCATGCCATGTCCAGTGCATCATTCCAGTCGGCACCATGAAGACGCATTTCATTATGCTCTCCTACATCATAGAACGCACACAGATTCTGTAAAAGAATATGCTCCAAAACTGTTCCGAAATAAATGTGGTCTCTTTCTGTTTTCTGCTTCTGTCCATATTCGCTGTTCCAAAACTTATCATGTGCAGTACCTCTCATAGACTGCAAATCTTTAAAATACGGAACCTTTTCAAACAGAACCTCCATATCTCCTGTCTGATCCAGATACAGACGAGTCGTTACAAATGGCCAGAATGCATGATCCATCCAGACACGTGTAATATTGTTTCTGTCTGCAATAAACTCACCCTGCTTATTTCCGATGATTGTCGCATTTGTTCCATCAATTCTTACTCCGCCATAATTATCCACGATCATCTGACGGACGTTTGAGGGATTCATAATCAGAAGTGCAAGGCAATCCTGCCAGAGATCTCTCCAGCCTCTTCCTCCTTTTCCATAATCGTGATATGGAAGGAAGGAACATCCATAAATTCTTCTTAAAATTGGCTGGAAGCAAATCCACTTCAGATAATTGTCTGTAGCTTCATCACCGGTTTCAAACTCTACATTTACTTTTTCTGTCCAATACTTTTTCACTTTGGCAAGCTCGTTTTCCGCTTGCTCCTTCGTACCAAATAAAGTGCAGATTTTTGAAATGGAAGCCTTTTCTCCCGTTGCTCCGGCAAGAACAACATACTCTATTGATTCATTTGCTTTTAATTTTCTGCGTTCAAACCTGAATGCCCCAACAGCCTCTTTCCCCTCCAGATGGCAGCCTGCGGTACATCCCTTTTTTTCTACACGTACTGCTTCCGGAATCAGGAAAGAACCTCCCTCTCCAATAAAGCTTTCAACAGTCGGATAAAACTCCTTCGGGGCATTTCCTTCTGCTGTAAAACCATATACAAAATAAGTCGTATCATTTTTCTGATGTCCACGCTCATCAAAGGATAATACCGGTGTAACTTCTACGCCACATTCTTTCGTGTCGATTCTGTGAAGAAGTGATGTAACATGTCTGTGGTCGCGGATATTGTCTGCGCTTCTTCCATAAACCGGAATGGCAACGATCGGTGTTACTTCCTGTTCTTCTTCCGAAAGATTTGTAATCTTGATCAGCTGGATCTCTGTTGTGCCATCAATAGAAACAAAGGATGTGATCTCTGACTGAAGATGATATTTTTTTGAAGTTCTTGTCAACTTCTGCCACATCATGCCTGCTTCCAGAGTGCTTTCATCCTGTCTGTCTGTATATTTATCAAACTCCTGCTCCGCTGAAACTCCACATGCTGACCAGTAGCCTTTTCCTTCTACCCGACACCAGAAATTTCTGGTGCCACGGTTATTGTGAAGGTTTTCAATGCTGACAGGTTCGAGAAGGAAATGATTCTGGTCCGTTTTACTATCTCCCCCCAAAGTTGGTGTAATACTGGATTTCAGACCTTCTTCCCCTGCCAGTGGTAAGTAAAGTCCACTATAATTTTCCGGATTTGTAATCGTAAATGTTCCGTTTTTATCTGTAAAATTGATTTTTCTCATGTCCAGTCCCTCGTCATTTCATTTAAGAAAGGAATAATTCTACCTCTGTTGTCTTTGTTAACTTCTCCTGTGGAATATAATTATCTTTCATTTGTTCTCCATTTACGAAAAGTTTTTCACATCCTGACTCTGCATGCCCCGGATTTTTCACAACGATATGTAAATGTGAACCTCTGAAATCTTTTTCGATTTCAAATTCCTCCCACTCTTTCGGTACTGACGGAGCAATCTTCAGTCCATAGAAGTCTGGCCGCATTCCGAGAATTCCTTCTACACATCCCACCATAACCGTAGATGCTGTTCCTGTCAGCCAGTGTACATGAGAACGGCCGAAGTTCGGGCTGTGTTTTCCTTCTGTAAACTGTCCATAGCAGTATGGTTCAAGTCTTCTGATCTCTGCACGATTATTCTGTGCAGCCGGTGCATTTTCAATAAAATAGTTAAATGCTCTCTCTCCGTGTCCACGAAGCGCCTCTGCAAGAATGATCCATCCCTGAGACTGTGAGAAAATTCCTGCATTTTCCTTTGTTCCGGCATTGTAGATCACAGCCAGTGCACCGTCAAATGCATGTGCATGATACGGAGGATCCATCAGGATTGCACCATATTCTGTATTCAGTTTGTCATATACATTCTGAAGTGCAAGATCTGCCTGCGCTTCATTTGCAAGCCCACTGATCACAGACCAGCTCTGTGGGTTCAGCCACATATTTGCCTCCGGATCTGTGCGCTGTCCGATCACTTCACCATCCTCTGTGAAGCCACGGATAAAGCGGTCTTCGTTCCAACAGAGATCCTGGATCAGTTTTTCCAGCTTCTTCTGACTTTCCTCCAGATAATTCAGATATTCTGTGTCTTTCTTATACTCAGCAAATTCCTTCAAAATTGTCATTGCATAGTAGAACTGTAATGCAACGAAGGTTGACTCTCCATCTTTTCCGAGTCTTAAGCAGTCATTCCAGTCAGCATAAAGGCCTGCCGGCATACCATGCTTTCCAAGATGATTCATGGAGAAATCTACTGCACGTTTCAAATGCTCGTACACGGTACCTTCTTCTTTATTTGCAAACGGAATCACTTCATCGATAAATTCCAGATTTCCCGTCTCGGAAATGTATTTGTATACTGTCGGGAACAGCCACAGCGCATCATCTGCACGATAAGCCGGGTGTCCTGTCTCCTGCACATAAGAAGCATCATCCGGTGTATCCTCATGTCCCGGATTGTGTGTGAATTTTACAAGTGGAAGCCCTCCACCATTATTTACTTGTGCAGAAAGCATGAAGCGGATCTTCTCTACTGCCATCTCCGGTGCCAGATGGATCACACCCTGGATATCCTGTACTGTGTCACGATAACCGTATCCATTTCTCAGTCCACAATATGTAAAGGATGCAGCACGTGACCAGATAAATGTCATAAAGCAGTTATATGCATTCCATGTATTGATCATTATATTAAATTCTTCGCTTGGTGTCTTCACCTGGAAATGGGACAGATGTCCATGCCAGTACTGGATTAATTCTTCCAGTTCATTTCTGCAGATTGTTTCACAATCCTCATAACGAGACACGATTGTTTCTGCATCAACATCTTCTTTCATACCAACAAGAAATGCTATTTCTTTTGTCTCTCCCGGATATAAAGTCAGGATTGTAGCTAATGCTCCACATCCATTTTCATTATAATTTCCTTCACAATTTAAAATACCATCTTCCACTCCGACCGGATTGTTGTATCCATGATATCTTCCAAGGAAACCTTCCCTGCTTCCACACCAGGAATCAACCTTTGCACCTGCAAGTCCGAAGAAACGGTCAACAACGATCTTGTCATCCACATCTTTTCCATCTTCCAGCTGATCCAGATTGGCATGGATCAGCTGCCGCACACGGTTTCCACGGAACACTGTTCTTGTAATGAACTGAGAGTACTGAAGATTTACCTGATCCTGCTCGTAATTGCTGTTGTTTGTAAATTCTGCATAGCCTGTTACATTGATCTTGCGCATGCGATCCGAGGTATTTGTCACTGCAAGATTCCACACTTCATAAGACTGATTCAGCGGAACATAGTATCTTACTTCTGAATGGATCTCGCTATAATCAGCCATCATCTTTGTGTATGCTGTACCATGATGACATTCGCTCTTATAAGAATTCAGATCTTTTCCTACCGGCTGCCAGGAAGCTGACCAATAATCTTCACTCTCCTGATCTCTTAAGTAGATATATCTTCCCGGCTGGTCAAACTGATTGAAGACATATCTTAAAATTCTTCCGTTCGCTCCTGATTTTGCAAAGCTATATCCACCTGCATTATTAGAAATAATTGCTCCATATTCTGGAGATCCAAGATAGTTCACCCAAGGTGCCGGTGTATCCGGTCTTGTGATCACATATTCTTTTTTCGATTCGTCAAAAAAACCATATTTCATACTTCACATTCTCCTATCACACTTATTATAAACAAATTGCAGCCATTCCTACTATCTGCAATTCTATCTTTACTGTGATAAAAGAATATCAAATCAGAACACATTAATATACAAAATAAGAACTTAAAATATCAAATTCGTGACATGACAAAAAGGAATTTACCATATCTGGTTTTCCTATTTTTTGATGTCCGGAGATAGAAATTTCCTATGACCTGATTGTCCAAAATTGGACTATCC
>OGZT01001918.1_pt1 | contig 12972 bp, 8 predicted proteins | sample 1576891 | NCBI WGS metagenome assembly OGZT01 (sample SAMEA3541521, study PRJEB24748) | human gut metagenome | biome: human gut; feature: human-associated habitat; material: faeces | place: China | collected 2012 | reverse complement strand
GTTTGGGGAGGGGGAGGAGAAACGTGGGGGTGCTCCCCCCTTCTTCAGAAAGTTTCTCCTCCCCCTCCCCAATGCTTCTCTCCCCCTGTTCCTCTTAACGTGCGGTACGGGTCGCGTTGAGGACGGCGAGGAGGGCGACGCCGACGTCGGCGAAAACGGCTTCCCAGAGGCCGGAGAGCCCGACCACGCCGAGGATCATGAACAGCCCCTTGATGCCGAGCGCCATGACGATGTTCTGCCAGACGACCACGCGGGTCTTGGCGGCGATGGAGAACATTTCCGGCAGGCGCGAGGGCGAGTCGTCCAGAATGACCGCGTCCGCCACTTCAATGGCCGCTTCCGAACCGAGGCCGCCCATTGCCACGCCGACACCGGACATGGCGAGTACAGGGGCGTCGTTGATGCCGTCGCCTACAAAAAGTACGGACTGCCGGGGGCCGAGCGATTCCAGCTCGGCGGCCTTGCCTTCGGGGAGCAGCCCGGCGCGGTACCCGTCGAGATGCAATTCCTTGGCGACGATGGCGGCGCTTTCGGGGCGATCGCCCGTCAGCATGACCAGCCTTTCAATACCTTGACCGCGCAGTGATTCGATGGCGGGAGCGGATTCGGGCCGCAGTACGTCCGATACTTCAATGGCTCCGAGATAGGCATTGCCGACGGCGACATAAACGACGCTGCCCTGACCGGCTGGGAGCGAGGGCACGCTGATGCCCGCATCCTGAAGCAGGAGCGCGTTGCCGACGAGGAGCGTCCGCCCCTTATGCTCGGCGGAGAGGCCCTTGCCGGGGATTTCCTTGGATTCCACCGCTTCCAGAGCAAAACCGTGCGAGCCGGGAGCCGTCTTCATGATGGCGCGGGCGATGGGATGCGTCGAGCGGCTTTCCACCAGCCGGGCGGCGTTGAGCACGTCTTCCTCGGAAGCTCCCTCGGCGGGCAGGACGCGGGTTACTTCAAAGACGCCTCGGGTCAAGGTTCCGGTCTTGTCGAAAGCCACGGTCTTGATGTTGTGCAGGGCGTCGAGCACATGCCCGCCCTTGACGAGGATACCTTTCTTGGATGCGGCGCCGATGCCGCCGAAGTAGCCGAGCGGAATGGAGATCACGAGCGCGCAGGGGCAGGAGATGACCAGCAGGACAAGCGCCCGGTACAGCCATTCGTCGAACGTCCCGTGCCCGGCCAGCGGCGGGATGATCGCCACCAGCGCCGCGATGAACACCACGGCGGGCGTGTAGTAGCGGGCGAAGCGGGTGATGAAGCGTTCGATGGGGGCCTTGTTCGCGGAAGCCTGCTCGACGAGCTCGAGGATGCGGGCCACGGACGAGTCGGCGAAACGGGAGGTCACTTCCACGGTTATCGCGCCCTCAAGGTTGACCGTCCCGGCGTAGACCTGCTTGCCCGCGCCCACGGACACCGGCACGGATTCGCCGGTCAGGGGGGACGTATCCACCTGCGAGGAGCCGGTCAGAACGGTTCCGTCCAGCGGGATTTTTTCGCCGGGCTTCACAAGGATGCGCATACCGGGCCGGATTTCCGCGGGATCGGCGTCGTTCACCATCTGCCTGCCGTCTTTTTCCTCAACCAGATGCGCCACTGTGGGCCGTGCCGCCAGCAGCGCCCGGATGGAGCGCCGCGAGTTGCCCGCCGCGCGATCCTGCAAGGCTTCGCCGATGGAGTAGAACAGCATGACGCCCACGGCCTCGGGCAGTTGGCCGATGGCCGCAGCCGCGATGGTTGCGCCGCCCATCAAGGTGTATTCGTTGAAAAAGTCGAATTTGAGCAGGCTTTGCAGGCCTTTCTTGAGGACGGACAGGCCGCAGAGCAGGTAGGGGATGCCGAAGAATACCGCCTTGGCGACGAACGGGGTCAGCAAGGCGTCGAGGCGTTCCTCGAAGATCATGCCGACGGCGAACAGGGCTGCGGCGATCCAGAGCTTGTATTCGGAACGGAGCAGGGAGGGCTGCGGTTCGCTGCTTTCCGGAAGCGGTTCGTTTTCGTCCAGCTCGGAGAACAGGGTGCCCGGTTCGATGGCGTCCGCAAGGCGGATCATCGCCGCGAGTTCGGGCTGTTCGCCTTCGACGCGCAGCCGGGCGCTGTCGAGGTTGATGGCGGCGGATTTCACGCCGGGGAGTCCCGCGATGGCGTCTTCGATCCGGGCGGCGCACCCGGCGCAACGGAGATTGTGTACAACGTAGCGCTTAGTCATGTTTTTCCTCTTCTTGCGGCGCGTTTTCGAAGCGCTGGGCGAGCGAATGCACTTCAAGGGAATGGAAGCAATCGGACTCTCCGTGCCCGAAGCCGCAGGCTTCTTCGGCGCGCAGGATTTCCGCGATGCGGGCTTCATCCTCGATGATGGTCGGATCGTTGGCGAGGGAATCCTTCATCCATGCCAAGGCTTCCCGGATGTTGGGGCGCGGGGAGTCGTCCGCAAGCCGGTAGTAGACCCAGCGGCCCTGTTTGTTGCTTTCGATGAGGCGGGCCTGCCGCAGGATCGACAGGTGCTTCGAGGTCGTGGACGGAGCCAGATCCAGAAAGGCTGTGACTTGGCATACGCAGAGCTGGCGGCCTCTCAGAGCCATGAGGATGCGTATGCGGTTTTCGTCGGCAAGCGCGCGGCAGGTGGTCAGGAAGTCGAACATGGCGTTTTCCTTTTTGGGAGGGAGGTGGGAGTGGTGAGCCGGGGGAAGGGGGAAGGGCCCCTTTGGAAAGGGTCTTCTTCTCCCCTCCCCCGAACCCCCTCCCCTCTCCCTTCAAAGACTTTCGTGTTTATCGAATCCCTGTTCGCGGTTTTTCCTTTGGGACAACGGGTTGCCGTGTATTCAACTGGCCGGCAGTGTTTTTGAAAGGCTGGGTTATAGGAAATGGTTGATTCTTTCTTGAAGTTCCAAAGGGATAACCAATACAATGCCTCAGCCATGACGCCCGCCGATGGAAAAACTGGAGAAAAAGGCCGTATGTTCACCATACTGTGGAGATAAAACCACCATATTCTAATGATTGAGCCTATTGAAACAAGCGGGGTGCAGTCTCCCCATCAGTCGAAAGCCTTGGGAAACGGGGCGGGGGAGGGATACCCCTTCTCCAGCAGGTTTCCCATCCCCGTATTCCCGCCTTTCCCTCAGGAGCCCTCATGTTCAAGTTCAAAGCATCGGATCTTCCCGAAATACTGACGCGCTGGTCGGCGCGGTATTCGGTATTCGTCCCGAGCGGAAGCCCGGACAACGCGCAGATGCGCATCTGGTCGCGCCGTACCCGGAAAGAGGTCCGGTTCATGGAGCCGGACGAATACACCAACCTGATCGTCGCGCCCAAGGGATTCGTCTTCGGCGAGCGCGAGGAGCTGTTCCGCTGGGAAGGCAACGAAAAGACCTGTACCGCCATCAGCGCGCCGTCTTCGTCTTCCTTGCAGGAAGAAGACAAGATCCTGTTCGGTCTGCGGCCCTGCGACACATACGGGCTGGCCTACATGGATCGCTTTTTTCTCGGCGAGCACCACGACATCAACTACCATTTGCGCCGCCAGCACGTGTTCATCGTCGCCGTGAACTGCCTTGAGGCCGGGCCGGAATGCTACTGCGCCTCAATGGGTACCGGGCCGTTCGCGGAAATCACCGCCCACACCGAATACGGAATGCAGGCAGGCAAGGGGTATGACCTCCTTCTGACCCCGGATTACGGGCCTGACCACAAGAAAGGGGAGAAGGGAGAGAACGACTGGTACTGGGTGGAGGCGGGATCGGACCGGGGCAAGGCGCTCCTGTCGCACGTCGCGCCGCTCCTGTACCGCGACCTCGAATTCACGGGCCGCAGGCGTAAAAAAGCGTTGCAGGAAGCCGCGCTGAAGACGTTCCGCCGCACGTTGGACACGTCCACAGTCCGGCAGGTGCTTGCCGCGCACTTCAAGGACGAAGAATGGGACGCCATCGCTTCAAGCTGCATCGCCTGTACCGGATGTACGCGCGTTTGCCCCACCTGTACCTGTTTCACCACCGAAGAGGAGCAGGACACGCCCCATTCCGGCACCCGCGTCCGGGTCTGGGACTCGTGCCAGTCGGTATCGTTCACCCGGAACGCGGAATTCCACAATCCACGCTCCAAGACTTCGGCTGTGCGCTACCGGATCTACGACAAGCTGCAATATATCGAAGAGCGTTTCGGCATGAAGGGCTGTACCGGGTGCGGACGGTGTGCGGCCGTCTGCCCGGCTTCCATCGATATGGTGGACATCATGGCCCGGATGAAGGAACGGACGCCCCACCAGGTGCTGGAAGCTCCCGCCCCGGCGGTCAACGTGCACTACGAGCGCGAAGAACGCCTGTTCGACCCACAGCCGTATACGCCGCTCGTAGCGGAGATCATCGATATTTTTGAGGAAGCCAAGGGCATCAAGCGGTTTACGGTCCGCTACCGCGACCGCCCCAATCAAGGCCGCCCCGCCCTGCGCGGCCAGTTCTTCATGCTGACCGTGTTCGGCGCGGGGGAAATCGCCATTTCCGTGCCGTTCAGCGATCGCGTGAAGGATGCCTTCACCTTCTACGTCAAAAAGGTCGGCAAGGTCACCACGGCCATGCACAACCTGAAGGTCGGGGACATGATGGGGCTGCGCGGGCCGTTCGGCGTGCCCCTGCCCTACGAGACGCTGAAAGGCCGCGATCTGCTGGTCGTCGGCTCCGGCGTGGGGCACGCGCCCGTGCGCGCAACACTGGTCCGGGCCATCGAAAACAAGCCGGACTTCGGGTGCATCGCCATTATGGCGAGCGCTTCGACCTATGACGGGCTGCTGCTCAAGGACGACCTGCGCGAATGGGCGAAAGTCCCCGGCGTCGAGGTGCACTACTCGCTCTCCAAGCCTACGGATCAGGTGGATGCGCATATCGGCTACATCAACGACCTGCTGCCCGGCCTCGGCCTCGACTGGAAAAACACCTCGGCGATCATCTGCGCCTCAGCCCGCCGCATCAAGGCCGTCGCCCGCGACCTCATGCAGCTCGGCATGAAGCCCTCGGACATTTACACGGCCCTCGAAACCAACATGCACTGCGGCATCGGCAAGTGCGGGCACTGCAAGGTCGGGAGCCATTATATGTGCGTGGACGGCCCCGTATTCACGTACGAGGAAATGCTCCAGCTTCCGCCGGAGTTTTAGACACCTTGAGGAAGGGAGAGGGACGCTTTCCAGAGGAGTATGCCCCTCCCCTTTCCCACTTCAACTTCCCACTGTCATTGCTCCAGCCAAATCCCCGGGCAACCTCATACGGAAGCTGTGCTTCTTGTCTTTTTTCAAGAAGATAAAAACAGATAATAGCATGATATTATAGTGAAAAAGATATTTCTTTCCGCACAGGAGAGATTTTTTTCGCGGGAGTTCCCCAAAAAACGCTTGACGGAACCGGGCCGTCCGACTATACCTCTTTCTCGTGATGCGGCTGTAGCTCAGCTGGATAGAGCAACAGGCTACGAACCTGTAGGCCGGGAGTTCGAATCTCTCCAGCCGCACCAGAATTTTGAAGGACTTATGATGAATAATCATGAGTCCTTTTTTTTGTACCCGAAAAAGCATCCCCCAACCTGTCCGCTGCAAATCGAAACCGCTTGATGGCACTCCTCAATGCGCCTTCCACCGTTTTTGCCTCGCCGCAACCCGCCTGCCGCATACCCCCAAGAAGACATCTTCTTATAGGGGCTGTGGGTCCCCAGAAACCGGATACCGATACCCTTCAAGGGAAAGCCGTTTGCCCACCCCATCCGCTATGGCTGTTTCCTGCATGGGGCGATCCCGTTCGATAGAGCGACAGACATCCTGTCCATCCTCCTGCCCAGCCTTACGGGTTCGCCCGTTTCGCTTATCCCCGCGCTACCCGTCCTCCCCGCCATCTCCCCCGGCAGCGTATGGGGGAGGCACAGCCGGGTTTGATGTTTTTCGAGGCGGACTGGGGCGGGTTGGAAATGACGGAAGGGAAGGCGGCCCCCTCCCTCCTTTGCGCAGGCCTGTTGAAGGCGCCCAAGGCCTGGAACAGGCAATGACCCGCCATGCAGGGGGTTGCGACAGGACGGGCGGTTGCCGCCGTATCCATGCGAAAAGGCGAGCCCGCAGTCATCTCGCGTGCTTTCTCGCCGTGATGCCTAGCTGCCCCATCCTGCGGTAAAGCGTGGCAAGGCTGATCCCCAGTTCGGAGGCCGTCCGTTTTTTCCCTTCCGTGTGCTGCCCGTAGCGCTCAAGGAGCTGCATGATCCTGTCGTATTCCGCCGTATCGCGGGCAGGCTCCGGCGGTGGTGACGGCATACCTTTTTCCGTTTTGACGGGAGGTGGGCTTGCCGTCTTGAAGCGGGAATCCATGAGATCCAGCGTCAGGACGCCGTGCTCGCAAAACCCGACCCCGTATTCCACAAAGTTTTTCAGTTCGCGTACGTTGCCGGGCCACGGGTAGGCCTCGAAAGCGTGCATGAGTTCGGTGGCGACCCGGTAGGTGCAGCCCCGTTCGCGGCTGAACGACTGGAGGAAATGGGCCACCAGCAGTCGGATGTCGCCTTGCCGCTCCCGGAGCGGGGGCACGAACAGGGGGATCACGTCCAGCCGGAAGAACAGGTCTTCGCGGAACGCCCCCTGCGCCACCAGTTCCCGGAGGTTCCTGTTGCTGGCGGCGATGATGCGGATGTCCACGCTGTGGTTGACCTTCCCGCCTACGCGCCGGACAACGCGCTCCTGCAAGACACGCAACAGTTTGACCTGAAGCGACACGGGCATTTCGGATACCTCGTCGAGGAAGAAGGTACCCGTGTGCGCCTGTTCCAGAAGCCCCTTTTGGCCCCCGCTGTTCGCGCCGGAAAACGCGCCGGGCTCATAGCCGAACAGCTCGCTTTCCATGAGCGATTCCGGGATGGCCCCGCAGTTGATGGCGACGAACGGCCCCGTATGGCGGGGGCTGTTGTCATGGACCGCCTGCGCGATCAACTCTTTGCCCGTCCCCGACTCCCCTTGGATAAGGACGGTGGCGTTCGTGCCGGCGGCCTTCAGGATAGCCGCCTTGAGCCGCAAGATGGCCTTGCTCTCGCCGATGATGCTGGGAAAACGGTCATCGCGCGGTTGTTCGGGGAGCGGTTCCACGTCGCGTCCGCGGGCCCATGCGAAACCGATGATCTGGCTGATGAGCTCGAAAGCCTTTTCCGACTTCATCAGCAGCTCGGCGCGCTGATTGTCGGTAAAGGCCACGATCTGCACGACCGCGACGATTTCGTTTTCTATCACCACCGGCCCCGTGAAATTGGCCACATCCGCGCAGGCCCCCTTGCCGGAGCAGGTACGGCAGACTTCTTCTTTGCCGGGCGTCAGCACCATAGAACTCTGGCCGGAACGCAGGCTGTAGGTCAGCGCATTGTCCGCGGGCATCCGGAACCCGACACCGCGAAGGTAGGGGCCGGTTCCCCCCACGCAGTAGCCTTCCGCGTTCATGATCACGATTTCCACGTCCAGCAGCTCCGCCAACGGGGGAAGATGCTTTTGCACGAGGCGCCAACGCTCGGTGACGGGGGAACCCGATGGGAGGGGAGGTTCGAGAGGGGTGTTGATCCACAGGGGAACAGCGGCATGGATTTCCGATCTCATAGGTGTCTCCAAATAGGCAAATCTATATGCTTTGTCGATGTATCTTGCTTTTATAGTTACTCTTTTGAGTTTCTCACCTGCATGAGAAAAAGACAAGCGAAAAGGTGAAAAAAAGAGAAACCGTATTTTTCGTTGTTCCCAAAGCGGGTGGCGGAAACCGATTCTGAGAGGCTGTTTTTGAACGGCAGGGGCGCTGGGCACCTTTCTCATGCAACAGCATCGCTGGGGCCTCCGCATGTCTTCAAGAGCGGAACCGGACCTCCATCGCCCGTTCTTGAAGAGGTGCCGCCGTTTCCGCCCTCCCCCTGCAAAGGGGCCGCATCGGGTTGCAGGCGATCCCCATCCCCAGATGCGCCCGTGGCTGTCCGCGGGAAAAACGGCTGCCGGGCCTTTCGGCATACGGACGCCTCCAGCCCCTCCCGGCGAAAACCGTCAAGTGGGAGGGAGGCCCCCCTGACGCCGCCCGTGCTGGCCCCAAAACAAAAAAGCCGCCCCTGAGGACGGCTTCCTGACAAAGGGCTGCCTTTACTTCTTTTCGGCTTCCTTGGCCTTGCGGATAGGCTCCTCAAAGAGCTTGTAGTACCCTTCGATGACCTTGCCGAATTCGTCGGCGGGGAGGAAGTTGGTGGTCATGTTGACCTTGGCGAACTTGGCCTGCACGTCGGGATCGCTGAGGGCTTCCTTGATCAGGTTCTGAAGGCGTTCGATGCGATCCTTGGGGGTCTTGAGCGGGGCCACGATGCCGTACACGGAGTCGAACACGAAGCCGTCGCCGAACATTTCCTTGAACGTGGGCGCGTCGGGATAGTTGGGATCACGCTGGGCGCTGCACACGGCGATGACGCGGATATCCTTGTGGGGCTTGAAGTTCACCACGGGCGTGAACCCTGTGGATATGTGGTTGCCGAGGAGCGCCGTCACGATTTCCGCTCCGCCGTTGTAGGCCACATAGGGGAGGTCGGATTCGGGGAACAGCTTCATCACGTTGGCGTGGTAGAAGCGCTGGGCCGTAAACGCGCCGGGGCTGGCGAGGCTGTACTTGCCGCGTTCGGCCTTGGCCTTGTCCATGAGATCCTGCACGCTGGCGATGCCGGAATCGGCACGGACGCCCCAGCCCATCGTGAAGACGTTGACCTGCGCCACCGGGGCGAGATCCTTATAGGTGAAACCGCACTTCTTGTATTGCGGGACGACGGTCAGCACGTTGGCCGAGGTGAGGCTGATGGTATAACCGTCGGGACGGGCGCGGACGGTTTCGAGCGTGGCGGGGATGCCGCTGCCGCCGGGCTTGCTGGTGATGAGCAGCGTGATGTTGTGCTTGCGCTGCAGGTAGTCGCCGATAATGCGGGCGGCGGTGTCGGGGGCGTTGCCCGCACCGAAAGGCATGATCAGGGTGATCGGGCGGCTCGGGTAGTCTTCGGCCGCAGCTTGGAACGGCATGGCGCAGAGCAGGGCCGCGGCTGCGGCAACGCCGGAGCGGAACATCCGGGACAGATTCCTCTTCATGAAGGCTCCTCCTGAAAAAAAGTGTGGATGGATCAGACCGCCTCGCGCTTGCATCCCCTGTATTCGTCCCAAATGGTTTTGAGGACGACGCAAGCGCTGACGGCCAATATGACGCAGGATATGGGGCTGGTGAAAAAGGTGCTGAAATCGTCGCGGGAGAGGGACAGCGCCCGGCGGAAGTTGGATTCCGCGAGCGGGCCGAGGATCATGGCGAGCAGCATGGGCGGCTGGGGGAACCCCGCCTTGAGCATCAGGTAGCCAAGCAGCCCGAAGGCGGCCATTACGCCGATGTCGAACGTGGAGTTGTTGGCCGCAAAACTGCCTATGGCGCACAGCGTGAGCACGACGGACATGAGGATCGCGGTAGGCACGAGGACGACCTTGCCGAGGATGCGCACGGCGATGAGCCCGACCACAAGGATAAGGATGTTGGAGACGAAGAAGCTCGCGAAGATGCCGTTGACCGTGGCGCCGTGCTCCTGAAAAAGCAGCGGGCCGGGCGTCAGGCCTTGGATCATCAGCGCGCCGAGCAGGATGGCGGTGAGCACGTCGCCGGGGACGCCCAGCGTCATCAGGGGGATGAGCGCCCCGCCGGTCACACCGTTGTTGGAACTTTCCGTCGCGGCCACGCCTTCCAGCGTCCCCTTGCCGAACGCTTCGGGATGCTTCGAGAAGCGCTTGGCTTCGCCGTAGGCGATGAAGGTCGCGGCGCTGGCCCCCGTAGCCGGGATGATGCCGATGAGCGTGCCGAGGAGCGAGGAACGCAGCAGGTTGAACTTGTTCGTCCAGATTTCCCTGAGCGTCAACCCCTGATTGGACAGCTTGCCCTCCTTGACGATCCCGCTCTTGCCGAGGAAGACATCCTCAAGGGACAGGAGCACCTGCGATACCGCGAAAAGCCCGACGAGCGCGGGCACCAGCGAGATGCCGTTGAACAGTTCCGGCACATCGAACGTGTTGCGGAAATCGCCGGAAACCGGATCGATCCCCACCGTCGAAAGGAAAAGGCCCACGAATGCGGCGGCAAGCCCCTTGCACATGGCCCCTGAAGACAGGGTTGCCACCACCGTGAGCGCGAAAACGGCCAGTGCGAAATATTCGGCCGGGCCGAAGGACATGGCGGCGGTCGCCAGCAGCGGCGCGCAGGTCACCAGAGCGACCGCGCTGAAGATGCCCCCGAAAAACGAGGCGAACGTGGCCATTTCCAGCGCCTTGCGCGATTGCCCCTTGGCGGTCAGCTTGGGGCCCTCGAGCAGGGTCGCGGCGGCGGCCACCGTGCCCGGCGTGCCGACGAGGATGGCCGTGATCGATCCCCCGTAAATGGCCCCGGCGTACATGCCGAGCAGCATGGAAAAAGCCTCTACGGGCGGCATCCCGAAGGAAAGCGGGATAAGCAGGGCTACGCCCATCGCCGCCGTCAGGCCCGGCATGGCCCCGAACAGGATGCCCAAAGAAACCCCGGTGACGTTGGCTATCAGCGAACCGAAACTCAAGGCCGCTTCTATCCCAGCAAAAACCTCGGACATCGTGTCCTCCTACGGCAACATGATCTGAAAGAAGTATCCGAAGGCATACAGCAGCGCTCCCGTGGTCAGCGCCGCCACTCCCATGATTTCAACAGGATTCCGGCGTCCCAGAAGGGGCAGGGAGAACAGCAGGAACAGGAACGTGGAGATCGTAAATCCGCCGTTGTGCGGCCACGGGAACCAGCTCTGCTCCACGAGCCAGTCGCCGAGCCAGATCATGCCGGACAGGTACATGACGAAGAAACCGAAAAAGAGAAGGGTCTTGATGACGGCGGATCGGTTTCCCCAACTACGGCCGGGCCGGTTCCTCAGCAGCCCTTGGAGAATGAGGAAAATCCCGCACAGCGCCATGCCGCCGAGGGCCAGCGAGGGCAGCGCGTCCGCCCCGACAACCTCCCCATCGGACGGGGCGATGGAGGCCGACACTTCGTAAGCCCCCACCGCGCAAAGGCATAGAAGAACCGCGCCGGAAAAAATATCGTTGAGGTTTTTCATGGAATTCCTTTGTGTTGTTGAGGCCCCGCCCCCCGGAAAGCGGGAGCGTATGCCCTCCGTTTTCCGGGGAGTCGGGCGATCAGGCGAAAAAGCCCGCCGTCCCGGTCAATCCTTCTTCTTTTTCCACAGCACGACGCGGCAGAAGGGGTCGCCCTTGCCGAGGCGTTCCACGATATCGCACGGGATGCCGTGTTCCTTGGCGCGGTTGCGATCCAGTTCCATAGCCACGTCACAGAAAAGATCCTGATCTTCAGGAGAAAGCCCCATCTTTTTCCATTCTTCGAGGAGGGGGCAGTAGTGCATCTTCATTTCGCAGTATTCTTCGGTGTCGGAAATTTCCGTCTCGAATACGCCGCCCATCATGGTGTAGTGTTCGTTCATCCAGTCTTCGGGAGCCAGCTTGCGCCCGTCGCGCTCGGCACGGATGCGGCCGTATTCGGCAATCCCCTCACGGGCGAGGGCTTCGGCCTGTTCGCGGGTCATTACTGAGGAAAACGCCTTGAACAGACAGGCCTGAGAGCGGGCCCTGTCCTGCATGGCCCCACGAACACGGCGTACAACTTCGGGATTCCATTCCATGAAACTTCTCCTGTTATCATAAAAGGTTTCACATCTTCTCCGTGTAACCGGACATTTTTTCTAATGCGATTTTTGTGCCATACGGCGCATACTCCGTATCTCGCTATTGTTACAGATTTTTTATCATTGCAGTCACATTATTCTCATCCTGAAATTCTCTTTTCGCATCTCATTGAGAAAAAATTCTCACCACATGAAAATACGGTGCCCTTTATGCCATTCTTTTTATTTTCAGTCAGGTATGCCGCACAGTTACGGCAGCTCAGATTCCGGACTCCTTTGCCGACAGGCATTCAGGACACGAAAACACACCGCCAGGCTCCAAAGATGGGACCGCAACCTGCCCGCGCAAAGAAACGGATGCGGAACGGAAAGCTGTGAAAGGCGAAAGAAAAAGCCGGAAAAGAACGCCGACGGGCTCCAGACCGTATCCCTGAAAGGTATCTATCCGGGATGATGGGATAGCCAGAAAAAAGAAAGCCCGCTGGAGTTCAGCGGGCTGCCTTCACGCGGCGGGAGGGCGAATCCACGCTTCCCCTTCCACATCCTATTGACTGTATCCCATTCTTGGTTACGCCCGCGGTTACAGGCCGTACCCATAAAGCGGAGGCCTGGCGAGCCTTCGAAACAGCACCGGGGGCTCAGAAAACTCTGGCGAACATAAAGAGGAGCCCCCGAACAACGCCGGACATCCTCACTTTTCCGTCTTAACGCGATCCCTCACGAGTGGCTTCTAGCTCGGGAACGGCACTCCCCGAAGGGCAATCCATACCCCGCCCTTTCCCTATCTGGCGATGAAACGGGCTGACGACGCCGACAGCCATCATCGCCGCCCAAGCCAATGTATGCCCAAGGTACAGCGGCCACCTCCCCAGCCCCAAGCGTCACCGCATCTTCCCTTCTTTCTCCAATTCCTTCACTTTTCTGAAAATCGTACTGCGGTCGACCTGAAAGTGCTTGGCGACCTCGGTGATGCTGCCGTAACGCTCCATCGCGGCTGAAAGTACCTTGTTCTCAAGGTCCTTCATGATCTCCTTGTATGTCTTGCCGTCGAGTTCAAAATCGAGGCCGTCCCCGCGCGCCGATGCGGCAGGCTTCGCCACGCCGGAAATGGGGACATCCGAAGCCCGGATCACGCTATTCTTGCTGGTCACGGCCAGCCCCTGCACAAGGTTTTCCAGCTCGCGGATATTGCCCGGCCACTTGTAGTCGAGGAGCAGCGATTCGGCTTCTTCGGAAAACATCAGCTGACGATGGTACTTGCTG
>OGZT01001915.1_pt1 | contig 12979 bp, 14 predicted proteins | sample 1576891 | NCBI WGS metagenome assembly OGZT01 (sample SAMEA3541521, study PRJEB24748) | human gut metagenome | biome: human gut; feature: human-associated habitat; material: faeces | place: China | collected 2012 | reverse complement strand
ACTAATATTCAATCATTTCAAAGAACTCTTTGCGTTTTTTAGTGGACGCTTATGAAGTATTATACAAAGATATAAATTTATTTGGCAATTATTTTGCCGTCTCCAAACTGCCAACTAACTTAGCTCATGCGAGTTAATGAAGTACTTTAGAAAATGGCAGAATATTCGATTATAAGTTGTATCAGAAATGATAAGCCGATAAAACGTAACGGCAAATACCCAATATACCTTCGTATTCGCGTTGGAATCAAGGAAACCAAAGTTTCAGCGAAATTAGATGTGCGAAAAGAGCAATGGGACGTGAAAAAGAAAGCTCCAAAAGATAAGGCATTGCTAATCCTCTTAAATCGGAAGATAACGGAATTGGAGCTTTATATAAATAGAATCCTTGTAGAGGGGCAGGAATTGACCATAGACGTGGTTAAAGAGTTCTATTCTGGTAAGAAAAAAGTAAAACCCGAAAACGGCTCACTATATGACTACTATCTTGAATTTGTAGAACGTAAACGCAAAGAAGGTCTTAACCCAGAAACTATCCGAGTGTATATGACTACTTATAACGTTCTAAAAGAATTCAAAGAAAATATACGGATTTCGGATATATCCTTGCCTTTTATTGAGAAATTCGATGACCATATGCGAGAAGTAAATGGAAATTCGGCAGGTGGACGTAATCCAAAGCATAAAAATCTAAGAACCGTTATTTTGGATATGCAGAAACGTAACCTCTCAATTGATAATCCTTACAAATGGTTTAAGATTCCCAGCTCCGAGGCAAAAGAAATATATTTGGATAAAACGGAGCTTAATACTTTATTAGAATATACCGAGCAATTTGACAAAAACTCAAAGGAATACCAAATCTTGAAAATGTATCAGTTTTCTTGTTTTTGCGGATTGCGATTTTCCGATGCCATGACTTTGACATGGAAAGATGTAGATTTTGAAAATAGTATTATCCGAAAAACGATGATAAAAACCAAGACTGATGTTATTACTCCCTTATTTCCAATGGCTCGTGATATATTAATGGAATGGTCAAAAAACGGAACTTTGCTAAATAATGATGCGAAAGTATTTTATAACTATGCAGAACCGACCGTTAATCAAACGCTCCGTAAACACGCAAATCTTGCTGGGATAAATAAGCATATAACCTATCATTCAAGAAGACATACAAAATCTACTTTATGGCTGAAAATAAGCGAGTTACAAGGTTGTTTTTTTTGATAGGTAACGATTTAGAAACCAGCGAACCTCTGCGATTTGCGCCATTTTGCATAAAGACAAAGAACGACTCTCATTTACAAAGTTACATAAAATTATTCTGTCGAAGAAAACTATAGGCTTCTTTCTTCCATATTGTATCTTCCGACATAGGAAACTTTTTCCAGCACAAAAAATAAGATGTGCATAGGTTATGCAAGTTTTCTACCGAAAATATTTGAAAAATATTTTTGAGAGAACCGAAGGCTTGAACTTGCTTAACCGTCAAATGCGCATCTTTAACTTGTGCAGGAAAAACTTCCTAAACAAAAACCCACAGCGTAAAGCTGCGGGCTTATCTATTTACTAATATATGAAATTTAAACTAATTCAGGTTCATCCGACGGTCTACCTTTTCTTTTCATGAATTGTTCGACTTCTGAAGCTTTATAATACACTCTTCCGTCATCGTAGGTATAATATGGAAGCAGCTTCTTTTGCCGATACCGGGCAATCGTTCTTTTTGTAACTCCAAGGAGTTTACACAGATCGTGATTGTCAAGCAGCGCATCACCATCAAAACACTCTTTGAGCTTGTTCATTCTATCAAGCGTTTTGTCTATCTTGTCAAAGCGTCCTAATAGGATTTGCATCCATTCCTCGAAACTTTTTTTATTATCCATAATGACCTTAGAAAAATGTTACAGTGCAAAGGTCGGCAGTAAAAAGAAACGGATTTCATAGGTTATACCTGAGTCAGGTACTATTTTTATTAAAAAAATTCTTATTTGACTGATTTACAGTGAGAAAAAATGAGAAATCAGATATAATACTCGGTAATTGTTGATAGAGAAGGGTATTTTTACTCGAAATAGGCTAAAAATGTGTTTGGATAACCATAAAACAAGAAATACCTGTGTCAGGTGCAACTCAGGTGTTTTGCAGCCACTATATAGGCGTTTTCGCAAGGTTAAACCTTAGAGGTTGTAAGGTTTAATGTTGAAACCGGCAATACTTAGTTACTTTGTATATATCGTTTGGGTAATCCCATTTTGATAGCTTACATTGTTTTTTACACGCCATTCGGATTCTTTCGGATTATCGGAGAATAAAGGCGTTCCGAAGCCAAGTATCACAGGGAAACGGTTAATTATCATTTCATCTACCATATCGTGATTCAGTAGCATTGTTAGGAGTTTACCGCTACAGGCAAGCCAGATGTCTTTTCCCTCTTCCTCCCGCAGTTTATCTATACTGTCAATTATATCATCTGTAATAAAGTGGATATTGTCTTTTGCATGCATGGGCATAGATGAAACCACATATACAGATTTATCCTTATAGGGCCAAATGATATCCATACTCAGAATATTCAGATAGGAAGATTCGTCTATGATTACCGTATCTGTCGATTCAAAAAAACTCCGGTATCCATAGTCTGTCTTTTCCGGACTTGAAAAATCTGATATCCAGTCTAAATCGCCATCAGTCCGAGCTATGTATCCGTCAAGGGAAACTACTGTATACAACTTAATTTTTTTCATAACTTTATGATTTAATTATACAAAAGAAAAAGCGTGGAGCTCGCTCATTCCGATACAGGGGCACTGGTATACCCGAAAGACGAAATTTGCAAGTCCACGCCATACTCTGTATAGCATGAACATTACACCTTTCATCTCGTCTTTCTTGAAAATTACCAGTTTTCTGTATCGAGACGTTCAGCGAACGTTATGTTATGTACTCATGAAGTATCTGAAATACTTCTGATTGTTACTGTTTTACACATGCAAAGATAGCACATTGAATTGATTTATTTACTATCATCATCATCCATTCTCTTTTTTAGGGCTGTTATCATGCGGTTTAGATACTCAGTCCGTTCTTTTCTACCTTTTAATTCTATATATATCTGATATATGTTACTCAAATCAACATTGAACATTGTACCAAACATAGACGCCAGTACAATAATGTCAATATTTCCATGATTGACACTTGCTAAGGTATGGATACCATAGATTATTTCACCCAAAGCATTTTTCTTATCTGTCCACATCTCATTAGAATGGAGGCCATGAATTGACTCCATGTCGTTATCCTCTTTTGTTAGTTTTGCCAATTTATTACTAATGTAAACCGTAAGCATCTCATGCGCCAGGATTTTAGTTAGCTTAAAATCATAACATGTTGAAAAATTACTGTCTCTTTCAAAATAGAAACTATCAAGAGGCAGTTGAATATCCGGCTTTCCTCGAAGGAAATAAACATGGTCTAAGTGAGTACTTCCAGAGCGATAGTATTGATAAAAATCAAGATTAACATCAAAGAAGTATTTTATCCGGTTTTGAATTCGTTCTAAATACAGCTTTTTATCATCAATACTGCCTGCCGGCATTCTTATTTCAATGTTATAAACTTTACTATGGTATATTAACAGGCAAAACAGTTGGGGTTTTATCTCCTTAAAAAAGTAAATTTCTTCGGAGTCTCCTTTGAAAGAATAATTGCTTATAAAGAACTTCAGTTGTTCAAAGCCTTCCTCTAACTGAGGGATAATTAGTTTTGACTTTTGCAGCATACTACATTCCATCTTCTCTATTTCTAAGATGTTCTGAAGAATATTATTCTTCAGAGTTGAAACATATTTTTCCATGATTTCATTTTTAAATTAATGATTGAATAACAAAACATGGTAAACACACGCCAACTATCGCTGCCTGTCAAATACACTTTCCCGGGCTACAGAATTTACAATACATAACTAAGAATTGTTTTATAGAAGTAACAACTCCTAATATATATAAATAAGCCAATCCATAACATAAGGGTATTTGATAATACCGGGCTATTATTTTGCAAAAGACTCGTTGGCGTTAGATAACTACAAAAGCAAGTATAGCGTCCTATACAAGTTTTGATGTTATCGTTATAGTTATCGGTCTTTGTTTTCTTTGCTATTTTTAGATAAAAAAAAATTTTATTTTCACTCATTTTAAATGTTTCGTCAAGTGAGTTTTTGAGTAAATTTTTTTAGTGATAAGTCTACATTCTTCTTAAAGAATTTACTAAAAGAAGATTAATATGCAAATCCCATATTAAAACTTACCCCCCTGAATGGTTAGATTAGTGTGAGCTAAAAGTATTTTTATTTCTAATATAATAAATCCTGTTATCCAGGCACTTGCAGTTTTGTCACTTGTCTCTTATACCGTTTTAGTAAATATGGAGTAACAAAAAGTTTATACTCTACTTTTATCTGTGTACTTTTATCCTTTTCTATAAATCCATTAGATTAAAATTCACTTCTATTGTAATGAAAGTAAGAAAAGGACAAGAAGAAGAGCTAAGTACTATTCTTGTCCTCTTCGAACTTATTCGTTCAGTAGATTAAAGTAAGCCAGATCAGATTCCAATCCCTAATTACTATTTACATAAGATTCCATACAGCCTTAAACTGTCAGTTTGTTCATTATTACATATTGAAATCTTGCTTTAACTGAATTACCCAACTTTTGATTCTTGTTTCTGTCTTGTCAGATTCATTATCTTCATCGATTGCTAAACCACAAAAATAACCGTCTTTCTCAGATGCGGAAGAATCAAATGAATAACCTGATATATCAACATTATTTCCAACTAATACAGCTCCCGCTTTTTGAACTGCATCTGCAAGCTGTCCGATTGCATCACAAAATGTATCGGAATAAGAAGATGAATCGCCTGTACCAAATACAGCAATATTTTTTCCATTTAGGTTTAACTTTTCCAATTTACTAATATCCCAGTCATCTTGAATATCGCCAAGTCCCCATGTAGATGAACCAAGCAATAAATATTCATAATCAAGTATTTTTTCCAATTGGCTTCTCCCTATATCATAAACATCTTCTTTGTTTATATCTAAGTTTTTAGCTATTTCTTCTGCAATTCGTTGTGTGTTCCCCGAACTGGAACCATAAAAAAGTCCTATCCTTTTCATAATATTTCTTATTTAAATTTTACTGATTATTAGGATCATAGCTATAATAAACCAGAATCAATATTAGTTAAAAACAGTACTGTTATGATTTAGCGTTTATCTTAGCTTTACATTTATTATTTACTAAATATATCTTTTCTTCAATGTGATTTAACTTCACATATTTCACGTTCTTGTATTTCCTTTGTTTTTCGCGCATACACAATCAAGCGAATAGAGTGTCCATAAGTAATATAGTCCCATATCCAACCAAAAAATATAGATATTTTGTTTCGGATACCCAATATAGACCGTAGGTGGACAACAAGCCAAAGAATCCATGCAAACCAACCCTGTATCTTCAACTTTCCTAATTCGGCGACAGCTTTGTTTCTACCAATAGTAGCCATAGCCCCCAAATCCTTATATCGAAAGGCTTTTGGTTGCTCTCTGCTCAGCATACATTTTAGATTTTTGGCAAGAAGGGTAGCTTGCTGTATTGCTACTTGTGCCAATTGTGGGTGTCCATTTGGATAGTTAATATCTGTGGTTTGAAGACATTGGTCGCCAATAGCATATATGTTGTTAAAACCTTTTACTCTGTTATATTCATCTACTTGTATTCTTCCTCCTCTCCCTAATATTGATTTTTCAAGATTATCAATAGGAACTGCACTTACTCCACTGACCCATATAAAGGAACGTGTTGAAATTTTAGTTCCGTCTTCTAATATAACTTTACGATCCTCGTAAGCTATTACTTTTTTGTTGAGTATAATATTTACTCCCATCTTACGCAAGAATTTTTCAGAAGCGGCTGATGATTCTTTTGACATACCCGATAATACCCGATCTCCAGCCTCAATAAGATATATGTTCAACACCTTATTATCCATTTCTGGATAATCTTTAGGTATCACAAATTTCTTCATCTCGGCAATGGCACCTGCAATTTCTACCCCGGTAGCTCCCGCCCCAACAATAACAATATTGAGAAGTTCTTGTCTTTCTTCTTCTGTGGTACAAGTAATCGATCTTTCAAAATTAGAAAGCAAAGTATTTCGTAAACCCATCGCTTCCGATACGTTTTTCATCGGTATAGCCTCTGCTTCGATTGTTTTGTTACCAAAATAATTTGTTATTGTACCTGCTGCAAAAACAATATAATCATATTCTATCTTACCTATCGAAGTCAAAATCATGTTCTTTTCGGGAAAAACAGCTCTTACTTCAGCCATACGAAAATGAATATCTTTCCTTCCCTGAATTATTTTTCGGAAAGGAAAAGATATTGCTGATTGATTAATCCCAGCCGATGCAACCTGATATATAAGAGGTAAAAACTGATGGTAATTATTTTTATCTACCAAAACAATCTGGAAATATGAATTCTTTAGTTTATTGGCTAGTTTGAGTCCTCCAAAACCACCCCCTACAATAATTACTCTTTTTTTATCAGTCTTTGGTATATTGAATCCCATAGTCTATATTAAACTAACGTAATTATATACTATTTACACCAAACATAAAAATATAGTTTGGATTTTCCAAATCGCTTTTTAAACATCAGCTTCATACTTTGTTATTTCTTATAAAGTAACTACCTTTGTACCGTTAAAATATTGATAGCATTAGCTATTGTTTTGAGGGCTAAGAAAACGACCAAATTTCAAAGACAACCTCGAAGAACATTAGTTAGTGCCTGCGTCTTGGCGTGGGCATTACTCTTGTTGTGGTTGTCGGGTGCTTGGTCGTACCTCTTAGTCAGACAAGGTAAGTCCACGCCTTTTGCGTGTTCAAATAATAGGTGTGCTATTACATTATTCACCTATAAATACACGTAAAATGGAGAAATTATTCTTAGCCTTGTGTTTGTTATTTGTAAGCTGCGGCAATAACAAGAAAACAGAATCTACCACACAAGAAACCTCGCAACCTGTTACTGAAACAAAAGCGGCAAAAGAACCTAAAACATTAGTAGCTGGTGATGAACTTACATTCCCAAGTAGCAAAGGTGGTGAAGTTAAGTTCCTGTTCAAAGAAGTAAACACCACTAAGCTATCAGACGGAACATATAACCTTGTTCTGAAAGTTCAAATCAAAAACAACTTAATACAGAAACTTCTTATCAGTGATATTTCTTGGAAGCTAACAGACACCGATATGATAGAAGTTGAAGAATCTGGGGTATATGACTCCGAGTTTGGAATGTTTAGTCCTGCAATGTTTTTCTTTACTACCGTAGATGCCGGTTTCGGAAAAGTGGAAGAAGTAGGCTATAAAGTAAACAAAGGAACTTACTACCTTAGTATATGGGGATATACTTCTGCAAAGATTGAAATACGGGATTAAGATTCCGTATTTTTCTTTGTACTTGACCGCTTCAATGATTGGTCAATAATATCATCAAATTGTCTTATAGCTTTCAGATGTTCAATATAAATGTCTAAATCAGTAAAAGTAAGTCCCGCATCAATAAGACACTTTTCAATTTGTTGCTTATTGAGTCGTTTTAATCTTGGAATTTTTACAGACCGTTTTTCTTCCTCTTTTTCAAAAACTGTAACATCCTCTAAATCGGATATAAGTTTTGGAACAAAACCACGCATTGATAAAAACTCCTCAATCAAATCAGAGGGTAACTCATATTGTTTTTTCTGTTCTTGGAAGTTCGACATCTACTTTTATAATTATGGGTTCTTTAATCGTTACTTCAAACATTCGTTCCGTTTCGGAAACCAAATACTCGTCTGCAAATATAGGAGGTTTCGCTGAATTTTCAGATACTTCCCAACCATAATCTTTTAAATTTCGATAGGCAAGTCTGTTTTGTAAATCTATAAACAATATCTTTTTAAATTTTTCAACTACCTCTGTTACACTGTTACCACACGCACAAAAATCTTTTGTTGCAGGACAATAACTTGCATAAGTGTCCCATCTCGCAGGTTCCGGATGTTTGAAAACCACGAGTTTTACTGAAACTATTTCCATAAAATTTTGATTTTATGTGCCAGTTATTGTTCTATAACTAACACGGATTAAATTCTTGTCTATTATTTTCTTGAATTTAATTTCCGGTGAGTTTTTGCGGGTGTTATAATTATACTCGAACTCTGCGCAATATTTAGAAAGGTGTTCCTTACTTGGTCTATGATAAGTTCCCATTATTGACCGCTTTAAATGTGACCATGCACCCTCAATAGTATTTGTATGTACTTTGCCACGAACATATTCTTTACGTCCGTGATTTACTACATCATGTACATAGTCCGAGCATAACTTGGTGTATGCCCACCATTCATCGCTGTTTATATGGGTTCCTTTCTTTATTCGTTTGTGGATAATTGGCTCTAAAGTTTTACGCTTCGCATTTGGTACGGGTGTAATGGATAAACGTCCACCACGCTGTACTGCACCAAATACGGGAGTTTTGTTCTCAGAACCACGACCACGTTTTCCCTTTTTCTTTCCACCGACATACGTTTCATCAACCTCGACTGTACCACGTAGCTGGTTATCGGAATTACGATGTTCCAGCATATAACGAACCTTGTGCAGTAAGTACCAACTTGATTTCTGGGTCAGTCCTAATGTCTTGGATAATTCAATAGAGCTAATACCTTTCTTAGATAATGAAATCAGATAGAAAGTAAGAAACCATTTCTGCAAAGGAATGTTTGAGTTTTCATAAATTGTACCCGTTTTCACCGAAAACTGCTTTTTACAATGTGCGCACTTGAAAGTTTTACCGTTCTTATAACGGTATATTTTCTGTGCGTTTCCGCAATGCGGACAAGTTGGAGTATTACCCCATCTTCGTTTTTCTAAATACTTTCTACAAGATTCCTCATCGGGAAACTGTTTAAAGAAATAGAATAAGTTACTGTTATTACTCATATTTCACCGAATTTTACTTGAAGTTACGAAAAAACGGGAAAATATCCAAGTATTTGGCTAACAATATCTTATGTTATTTTTATAGCGATAACTGATAAAACAAAGCAACCTAAAGAGCTTTAACAGATTCTTATTTGGTGATAAAATCGCTAAAATTACTTTAGGTTAGCATTGTATATAATTACGTAAACTAAAAATTGAAAGATAATTGTATTTGTATTGCAGCCGGAAATACAATATTATTTTCCAAATGAATATGATGATGCAGATTTTCTTCAAACTCATTCAATTGGTTCAACACCAATCTGTAACTTTCGCAAGCATCGTCTGGAGCTAAATATGTATTTGTCAATCTTGATATCTCACGAAAACGGCTACCTTCGGTATCATGATCACTCATCATTACTGCAATTGGCTGTTCTACACCTCCACAGTGGAAAAAAGGCAATGGTTTCCGTGAAGAATATGCTTCATGCATCTCGTATATATAAGGGAATAGTATTTGCTCTTCTTTATTAAGATGTTCATTAAGATCCGTCAAAGAGGCGTCGAAAAGAGCCTTAACTTCATACAGCGAATTGTATTTATTTCCGTGAACGTCACAGACCTTATTCAACAATTCTTGTATTCCTCTTCCATTCTTTCGGATATAACGATGATGGTGTTTTATAATAAAGTCAACTAAGAGGTCTATATCCCAAGTCTTAAAGTCCATTGTTTTATCTACAAAAGGTTCTGTTTCCCCTAATTTTTTTAATACATCTTTTATATCTATTCCTTGTGCATTACATGCGTTAGATAGTGAAACATCGCCTCTACAGCAGAAATCTATTCCAAAATCATTAAATACTTTAGAGTTATCAAACTTGTCGGCCACTATTTGACCGACAGTCATATCTTTATAATTCTTGTTCATTTTATACAACTTTTTTATATATTACTTTATCTCTCCTGAATTAACAATATGGAATTATAATTACCACAGAGTTATAGTTTAGATAGATTTATGCCAAGAATATCTTCATATCTTCATCTACTGTGGTAATAGTGCTAAGACCAAAGTTATCAGCCAGTACTTTTAGTATATTAGGTGAGAAGAATGCGGGTATTGTAGGTCCTGTATGAATATTCTTAACACCGAGTGAAAGGAGAGCCAATAGGACGATTACTGCTTTTTGTTCGTACCAAGCTATGTTGTAAGCTATTGGTAGTTCATTTATATCATCTAGTCCAAAGACTTCTTTTAATTTCAAGGCGATCAATACCACTGAATAACTATCATTACACTGTCCAGCATCCAATACACGAGGAATTCCACCAATATCACCCAACGGTAATTTATTGTATTTGTATTTTGCACAACCAGCTGTAAGAATAACTGTATCCTTCGGTAGTTTCTCCGCAAACTCGGTATAATAATTACGACTTTTTGCCCGTCCGTCACAACCACCCATCACAAAAAACTTACGAATAGCACCCGACTTAACTGCATCTACTACTTTATCAGCAAGTGCAAATACTTGCTCATGTGCAAATCCTCCAACAATTTCACCAGTCTCGATTTCGGTAGGAGCTTTACAGCGTTTAGCATGCTCAATTAGTATCGAAAAATCTTTCGCTTGACCATCTTTACGGTCTTCGATATGAGTAAATCCACTAAACCCTGTTGTTCCGGTTGTATAAACCCTATCGACATAAGTAGCATTTGGACGAGGCGGTACGATACAGTTTGTAGTGAAAAGGATTACACCGTTGAATGTTTCAAATTCTTCATTTTGTTTCCACCAAGCATTACCATAGTTTCCTACAAAATGACTATATTTCTTAAATACAGGATAATAGTTTGCAGGTAGCATTTCACTATGAGTATATACATCTACACCTGTACCCTCGGTCTGCTCCAACAGGTCATGCATATCTCGTAGATCATGTCCCGAAATCAAAATGGCAGGATTATTGCGTACTCCAATATTTACTTTTGTTATTTCAGGATTACCATAGGTTGATGTGTTGGCTTTATCGAGTAAAGCCATTGCTTTTACGCCGTATTCTCCACATCTTAGTACAAGTGTAGTTAATTCTTCTATAGAAAGATCTTGGTTAGTAGCTACTAATGCCTCTTGCATAAAGACATAAATATCATTGTCTTCATAGCCAAGATTAAATGCGTGCTCAGTATAAGCAGCCATACCTTTTAATCCATAGGTCAGCATTTCTCGTAACGAACGGATATCCTCATTTTTTGTACGAAGGACACCTATTGTAGCTGCTTTGGCTTCTATTTCATCTTCACTATCGCATTGCCAAGTAGCACAGTCTTTATTTAGGCAATCAACGACATCAGCTCCCAGTTGTGCAGCCAGTGAGTTTCTTAAAGTAATAGCCTCATATGTACGTTTAATGAAACGTGTTCTATCGAAGTTGGCATTAGTGATAGTCATAAACAGTGATTCTACAATAAAACGGCCGACTTCAACTGGCACTTCTATCCCAACTTTACGCATCTGGATTGCATAATACGAAATCCCTCGTAATAGAAATAGCTGCAAATCCTGAAGATTAGCTACATCCGGTGTCTTTCCACAAACACCTCTTACTGTACAGCCCTCATTACGGGCAGTTTCCTGACATTGAAAACAAAACATACTCATTATTTACTGTTTAAGTTGTTGATACTTTTTTCTTTTATTGCAAACATAAAGCCTTTGATTATTTAAATCTGTGACATTTATCACGGGTGATGAAGATATTTTATCTACTTTTGCAATAAAGATTAAGTCAATGGAAAATGTAGAGTTATTTTTTTTCTGTAATGTGTGTGAAAGGAAATCACCTGAAGAAATTTTATCAAGAGCTTGTACGATACCTCATACCGTAAAGAGCTACAAAAAAGGAGAGCATGTTGCATATCAGGGCGACAGGGTGGACTTTCTATATATGCTAGCCAAAGGTAAGGTTAAATCAGAAGTCGTTTCTGATCCGGGGATAACTTTACAGATAGATGAGATTAGTGCACCTCATCCATTAGCTGCAATTTTTTTGTTCTCAAGGAATAACCATTTCCCCGTGGATGTTATAGCCTTAGAAGATTCTGAAATAATTCTAATAACGAAAGACTCAATAGAAAAACAGATGGCTAAATGCCCTTATTTTCTTCGTGGGTTTATGGCCTTCACTTCTGACCGTGCACTATTTTTATCAGAAAGATTGAAGATTTTTTCACTGAAAGGAATAAAAACAAAAGTAGCTTTTTATCTTTTTCGACGTGCTAAAGGTGACGAATTTGAATTAGGCCAAAGCATTACCTCTCTTGCTAAATTTTTCAGAGTTGACAGGTCCTCTCTATCACGAGCTATATCAGGAATGGTACATGACGGAATTATTGAATTTAAAGAGGGAAAAGGGAAGATTATTGATCGTAATGCACTGAAAAATATGTTTTAAAAAATAATTTATATATTGTATTGGTGGAAACAAGGCCTGTTTTCCACATGTTCTTTCAATATACTATCTAAGATACTGCCATATGGATAATTCAAAGTAAAAGTGGGAATACCCTCGTCAAGGCCGAACCTTTATGTACTGCAATGTGGTCAGATATATCGCTTTTTATTTCATATTGTGGATCATCTTCCGTAGCATGATGTCTGTAACCCTTATAATCGAAAGCAGACGTGTGTATTTTTATGATTTTACCCGACACTCTGCCTGCCTCAGAATTCCAACTTACGTGATCGCCTATTTTAAATGTTTTATCCATATCTTATTTTTGTATAGAGAGTTTAAGCCAAATAATTCAATCCTCATAGGAAACACGCGATCCGACAACATTTGCCGGAGATGTGTAAGTATGTTCCTGAGCTTTATTAACGCCCATGATGTGCATTACTTTCCAACCTTTTGCTTTTAGAA
>OGZT01001909.1_pt1 | contig 13016 bp, 10 predicted proteins | sample 1576891 | NCBI WGS metagenome assembly OGZT01 (sample SAMEA3541521, study PRJEB24748) | human gut metagenome | biome: human gut; feature: human-associated habitat; material: faeces | place: China | collected 2012 | reverse complement strand
GTTACCGCTGTGGGCTGTTTTTGTTGCCCTCGCTCGCGGCGACTTGATTATAATAGCACCCGGTCTGGTATTTGTCAACACCATTTTTCAACTTTTTTTGATTTTTTTCTTTTTTTATTTCCTCTTATTGTTAAAAAAACGGCGGAAAGCCGCATAAACAGTGTGTTTTCACTATTTTTATTTTCCGGACTTTCCGCCATTTTTTCTTAATTTTATCTGTTCTTTGTATTCTGAATACATTTCCGGAGCAAATCTACCGGTATCATGGTCATTGCAAGCAGAGCAACCACAATCCAGCCTTTCATGCTAAACGGTACACAGCTAAACATACTGCCAATCCAGTCAAATACCACAAATGGTACTCTTTTTGCATTGACGATGCATGCCTGAACCGCAATAATGATAAAGAAAACCTTTAAGAAATCGGGATTTTCCTTTAATCGTTTAAATATTCCAAAACCGTCATCACGGACATTAAATCCATTAAATAACGCACTAAGTATAAACAATACAAAATATCCTGTTAAATGCTGCTGCTGTGCCAACACATTATACTGTCCGTCTACTGCAAATAACTGCTTAAAAAACGGCAGTTTTAAATATAAGAAACTGATAACAACCAACCATACTCCCATTACTCCGATTTGTATCATCATCTGTGGGCTGACAATACTTTCATCTCGGCGGCGCGGTTTTTCCTTTAAATATTTTTCAAGCGCCGGTTCATTTCCGAGCATCATCGCCCCCAGTCCGTCCATAACAAGGTTGACAAACAAAAGATGTGTCACCTTTAACGGCTCTTCTACTCCAAAAAATGGAGCAACGGCACTGATAATCACCGCCGCCATATTAATCACAAGCTGAAAACGGCAGAACTTTAAAATATTGTGATAAATTGTTCTTCCATACCAGATGGCATCCTTAATAGATTTGAAATTGTCATCTAATATTACAATTTTTCCGGCTTCTTTGGCAGCTTCTGTACCACTTCCCATGGCAAAGCCGACATCTGCCCGCTTTAACGCCGGAGAGTCATTGACACCGTCCCCCGTCATGCCGACAACAAGATTCATTTCCTGACACAGCCGCACCATTCTGGATTTATCTGTTGGCAGTGCACGGGCAATTACGCGGATATGTGGAATCATACGCTTCACTTCTTCGTCAGACATTTTATTTAACTGTGCAGATGAAATTGCCTTATCTTCCGGATTTTGTAAAAGTCCCGCATCTTTTGCAATGGCGACTGCCGTTTCCAGCCTGTCGCCTGTAATCATGACAACCTGTATACCGGCTTCCTGTACTTCCCGGATAGCCTCTTTTGCCTCACTTCTTACATCATCGCGGATTCCCACCAGGCCAATCAGAACAACATCATCCTGAATTTCATTTTCTTTGAGTTCACGCCCGGAATACCCAAATGCCAGTACACGCATTGCTTTTGCTGCCAATTCATCGATTTTTGCATTTAATGCGGCATGATCTAACGGACAAACCGTGCCTTCTGCATCCAGATACTTTTCTGCCTTTGCAAGCAGACGCTCCGGTGCACCCTTATAAAAAGTCTTGCCGAAGCTTTCCACTCTTGCCTGGCTGAATTTATTTTTGGAATTAAAGCCCTGAAATGCCGTTACCTGACAATCCTTATCTTCCTGAAATGCGCGGAATGTATTTTCACCGATAAATTTCATCAGCGCCTGATCGGTCGCATTACCGCCGATAACCTGATGACGGCTGTCAAACATTGCCTGTGTATTTTTGCCGATTGCAAGGTCTACGTAGCCTTTTACCTTACTGTGACGGCTCAATTCATCTATTGGAATGGTTTTTCCGTCCGCCGTGAAAAATTCCACGACTTCAAGACTTCCCTTTGTAATTGTCCCTGTCTTATCACTAAACAGAATATTTAAAGACCCTGCTGTTTCAATCCCTTCAGCTTTTCTTACCAATACATTATGGTCTAACATTTTACTGGTATTCTGCATCAGTACCAGTGAAATCATCAATGGCAGACCTTCCGGCACGGCACATACAATAATAACAACTGCCAGCGAAACGGCTTCTACAATTTTTGTAAACACCGCTTCAAATCCCATTGCAAAAAATGCAGACGCCCCGCCTGCAAGAATTATAAAATGTACCAGATAAAGCACTGCAATGACAACTGCGCCAATATAACCGAAGCGCGAAATCTGATTTGCCAGCTTTCCAAGCTTGACCTTTAACGGAGAATCCGGTTCATCCTCCTGCATTTCCTCTGCCATTTTCCCCATCATTGTCTTTAAGCCGACTTTGCGGACATCCAACACTCCTTCGCCATCAAATACGACCGCACCGCGAAACAGTGAATGTTCATCGACAAATGTATCGCCTGTAATGTCCTCCGGAAATGCAGTGCTGCCATCTGCTGCCTCTTTTTTACATTCCTCCGCTTCTCCGTTTAATGCAGAATTATCTACACGCAGACTGCCGGACAGCAGCACCCCGTCTGCAGGAATCTTATCCCCGGACTGCAAAAGAATCTTGTCACCCACAACCACGTCTTCAACATCAAGTACTGTAATAACACCATTTCTGTAGACCTTACACTGATCCTTTTTTGTACTGCCTTTTAATTCCCTGTACTTTGTATCACTTGCTACACTGGTCTTTGCCGAAACAAATGCTACAATTAATACTGCCACAATCGTTCCCGCAGGCTCATAAATATCTGCATATCCAAGTACCCACATAACAATCATCAATCCTGCGATAATCAGCAGAATCCGAATCATCGGGTCGCCAAAAGTCTCTTTAAACGCTTCCCAAAATGTCGTTGGTTGTGAATCCGGTATTGCATTTGACCCATACTGCTGTCTGGAATGTTCAACTTCCCGGTCTGTCAGTCCACTGAATTTCATAAATAATGTTCCTCCTGATTTTGTATGCCTGTTAATAACTTCTTATTTATAATAAGATACTAGATTTCGTTTTAAACTTCAACCCATTATTCCATTTTTTATTTGTTTTAATGTATTTTTAATTTTTTAAATTTACACACTTTTTACTTATGTGTGCTTTATGTAAAAGTGATGTAAATTTCTATTTATTCAACATTTTTCAGTCTATTTTAACAAAAAAGTCCCTTTTTCTCATTGCATTGTCTAACAATATAGCATATAATCATCTTTAGTAAAGACATTTATAAAACTATACCAGCTTAGCTATAGGGAGGCCGCTTATTATGGAACATTCATCGCCTGACATGACTGTTGAACAAATTTGTACAGTCATTGATTTATTAAACCCCTGCATTGATGATCATTTATACGTATATGATTTTACAAATGACTATTATTATATTTCCCCTCACGCAGCGGAACGTTTTCCGCTTCCGGGAACTGCTTTTCATAATGTCATTGAAAATCACCGGCATTTTGTCTATGCCCCTGACCTTGCAGCATTACAGACCGATTTGAATGATTTGATTGCAGGCAGGAAAGATTTTCACAATATGCAGTACCGCTGGATTGATAAAAAAGGGCAGCCTGTATGGATTAACTGCCGTGGATATATTGTACATGAAAAGAATGTTCCGCACTATATGATTGGCTGTATTAATGAAATCGGAGGCAGACAAAAAGCCGATGATGTCAGCGGTCTTTTAGGCGAATCCAGTCTCCGCTCTTATCTGGAGGATTATTATGCAGCCTTTCCATCCGGATATCTGTTACGGCTCGGTCTTGATGATTTTAAGGAAATTAATGAAAAATTCGGTACAGAATACGGCGATATGGTCTTAAAAAAGACCGCACAGTGCATTTCTTCCTGTATCAAACCCGGTCAGATGCTCTACCGGATTGTCGCAGATGAATTTGTCATTGTGGATTTTATGGGTGGCACTGTCGATGAAGCCTGCGCTTTGTATGTACGGATCCGCCAGCAGCTCCAGCAGTTTGTGGAAGATAACCACTATGAAGTTGTATTTACAATTTCCGGCGGCATTTTAAATTGTGCAGATGTCTGGGAAAAGTCTTATTCCAATATTATGAAGATTTCAGAATTTGCCTTAAATGAAGCAAAACGCAACGGCAAAAACCGTTACAATATTTTCACTTCAAAGGATTATGAAAATTTTCTGCGTAAAAAACAGATTACAAAAATTCTGCGCCAGTCTATTTTAAATCACTTTGAAGGTTTTGAAGCTTACTTTCAGCCACTGTTTCACGCTGAAGACAACACTTTGTACGGTGCTGAAACCTTAATGCGTTTCCACTGTGCAGAACTTGGCATGATTTCCCCTGCCGAATTTATTCCGATTCTGGAAGAAACCGGGCTGATTATTCCGGCAGGACGATGGATTATGCGTCAGGCACTTGCCTGCGGTAAAAAAATCCAGCGGGTAATTCCAAATTTTCAGATCAGCATTAATGTTTCTTATATTCAAATTATGAAAAGTGACATTATCAGTGAAATTGCTGCTGCCATTGAAGAATTTGAAGTCAACCCGGCTAATGTCGTAATTGAATTAACAGAAAGCGGACTGCTGGAATCCGACCCGCGCTTTACAAGCCTGTGGGGTTCTTTAAAATCCGAAGGCATCCGTCTTGCATTAGATGATTTTGGTACCGGTTATTCTAATTTTCATTATCTGTATGAATTAAAACCGGACATTATTAAAATTGACCGTTCCTTTACTGCAAAGGCACTGTCAAATGAATATGATTACAACCTCTTGTCTTTAATGAGCGACATGGTACATCATCTGGATTTGAAACTTTGTGTAGAGGGCATTGAAACAGAAGAAGAACGTATCCGCCTCCAACAGGTCGGTCCCGACTACAGTCAGGGCTTCTTCTTCGGACGTCCTTGTCCTTACAAACAGTTTCACGATGACTTTGTTGCAAAATGCAGTGCCTGAAACTGCATTTCTTAAAAGCAAAAGGATGTTATATAAGTTTTAACAGAAAGAGAGGACTTTATTATGGCAAACAGATTTATTCTCAACGAAACTTCTTATCATGGTGCAGGTGCAATCAAAAGCATTGTAGATGAAGCAAAAGGACGTTCTTTTAAAAAAGCTTTTGTATGCTCTGACCCGGATTTGGTAAAATTCGGTGTTACAAAAAAGGTATTGGACGTATTAGACGGCGCCGGACTGCCTTATGAATTGTACTCTAACATTAAACCGAATCCAACGATTGAAAATGTACAGACCGGTGTAGAAGCATTCAAAGCTTCCGGCGCTGATTATATCATAGCAATCGGCGGCGGTTCTTCTATGGATACAGCTAAAGCCATCGGTATTATCATTAAAAACCCTGAATTTGCTGATGTACGCAGCTTAGAGGGCGTTGCTGATACAAAAAATAAGGCTGTTCCTATTTTTGCAGTTCCTACGACTGCCGGTACTGCTGCCGAAGTTACGATTAACTATGTTATTACTGATGCAGAAAAGAACCGTAAAATGGTGTGCGTAGACCCACATGACATTCCGGTTGTTGCCTTTATTGATCCGGATATGATGTCTTCTATGCCAAAGGGCTTAACTGCCGCAACCGGTATGGATGCCCTCACACATGCCATTGAAGGTTATATTACTGCCGGTGCATGGGAATTATCCGATATGTTCCACTTAAAGGCTATCGAAATCATTTCCCGCTCTCTGCGCGGTGCCGTTGATAACACACCGGAAGGCAGGGAAGGCATGGCACTCGGTCAGTATGTCGCAGGCATGGGCTTCTCAAACGTCGGTCTTGGTATTGTACATTCCATGGCACACCCACTCGGTGCATTATATGATACACCGCACGGTATCGCAAATGCAATTATTCTTCCGACTGTTATGGAATATAACGCAGAAGCAACCGGTGATAAGTATAAATATATCGCACAGGCTATGGGTGTGGAAGGAACTGAATCCATGACTCAGGAAGAATACCGCAAAGCTGCTGTTGATGCTGTTAAGAAGCTCGCAAAGGATGTTGGTATCCCTGAAAACTTAAAAGATATTGTAAAGAAAGAGGATATTCCTTTCCTTGCACAGTCTGCTTATGATGATGCATGCCGTCCGGGCAACCCAAAGGAAACCAGTGTTGCTGATATTACAGAACTGTATGAATCCTTAATTTAAAAGCACATATTAAAAAAGTGGCGCACTACAGCTTCTTACTGTGGTACGCCACTTTTTTAGTTCCCGGATATTATATCTTGATTATTATGTCTTTTATGCCTGGGGAAGACTGTTTTTCAGACACAGTCTTCCCCAGCCTGTCTGTGTATCAGGCACTGCTGCTCCCGCCAGCGGTTCTGCCCCTTTAATCAGATACGCCTTTAATTTTTCACCATAAAGAAATGCATCATTGCCACGCACAATGCCCCATTCCATTAAAAGTGCCGCACTGCCTGTTACAAAAGGTGTGGCATAGGACGTTCCACTCACACGTGCCATGCCGGATACCGACGGTACAAGCACATTAACACCGGGTGCTGCAAGCTCCGGCTTTACCATCAGGCTTCCACCGATTTCCACGATATAACCCCGCCCCGAAAACGGAGCCGCACTGCCCGTTCCCGCATCATACGCCCCCACTGTCACTGCTTTTGCCGCCGCAGACGGAATGGTAAATGTCGATGCACTGTCAGGGCTTGTAAATCCCGTCCCAAAGTTTAGCGCGCCCTGTGCCGGCAGCCACATATCATATCGTCCGTTCCGGATAGAACGCGGAATCAGCCTGAGTTTCCACAATCCGGATTGTATATATACTGTCTGTGGAATCATATCAATATAGATTTCCTGACGAATCCTAAACGGCGAAGGTTCTCCAAAATATGTAAGCAGTTCCATATCTTCATAACGGATCCGGCTGACACGGCTGTTCTCCTGAATCCGCCCCAGATTTCTGCCGGACGGCGCAATGATTTCTACGGCAATATCGTCCCAGTAATCTTTCCATATCTGGATACTGAGTCCCGTTTCATAACTGCTGACAGCAAGCTCAACCGTTTCTTCCATATCTTCTGTCAGCGTTCCGCCTGTATGGACTGCTCCCAGTCCCTCATTGCCGCTCCCGATGCAGATAGAACATTTCCAGCTGTCTGCAATATCATTAATAAAATTTTCTAACAGAGAACTACCGGTATGTGTTCATTATAACTAGGGGAAAGTTATTGTAAAAAAATTTGCAGTCTTTACACTGCATTTTTCTCTTTAGAATAAGGTGACTGATACTTAAATACGATGTCAATGCTCTTATCTCCATTCACAACAATCTTTTCTATCAACTCTGTCACAATTTCTCTTGTCACTTCGGATAATGTTCCATACTTGATAAATTTCTCTATCCAGTTTTCATAAGATTCTTCTGCCTCTCCAAAGCTGTCTTTCTCTTGTTCTGCCAACTGAATCTTCGCCCTGATCTCTTTATCCTGCTTTTCATATTCTGCCTTATAGGAGAGGTATTCTTCTTTATCCAGAACACCATCTACATAATTTTCGTAAGTTTTCTTTTTATACTTCTGGACAGCCACAAGTTCTTTTTGTAACCGTTCAATCTTCTGATTTGCTTCTGCACATCGTCTCTGCACCTCCTTCTTCCTGTCTGCTGCTTTTAATATTTCATCCTTATCACTCTCTTTTAGTGCCAGTTCCGCTTGTCTTTGGATTTCATTTTTCACAATAGAATCTAATACTTCTTTTTTAATGAAATGAGAATAACAAACTGTGTTTCCTTTTTTATGATAGGTACCGCACTCATAACCATCCCGACAGGTAACCCTCTGGAAATTATATCCGCAATCTCCGCAAACAATAATTCCTGCGTATGGATTTACCTTTCTCACTTCGCTATTAAATCCCGGTGTCCGTGTTCTTTTCTTCATAAGTTTCTGTACCTGCTCAAAAGTATCTTTGCTGATAATTGCTTCGTGCATTCCTTCCACAATATACTGCTGTTCCTCTGGAATATATTGATACTTTTCCACTTTATAGGATATCTTTTCTGATTTATGCTGTACCATAGCCCCTGTATAAACTCTGTTTCGCAAAATTACATTGATCGTAGGATATGCCCAGCCCTTTGCACCCGCTTTTTCTAATGCATTGGCATATTTCAATCCCTGCACCTTTCTCTTATACTCTGACGGTGTCAGAATTCCTTCCTGATTCAGTTTCTTTGCAATACCATCCCTGGAATATCCTTCCAGACTCATATAAAAGATTCTCCGTACCACTTTAGCTGCTTCTTCATCTACAAGAAAATGATGCTTATCTGCCGGATCTTTTACATATCCATATGGGGCAAACCCAGACATAAACTGTCCCCGTTTCTTCTGGGCGGTCAATGCACCTCTGATTTTCTTAGATATATCACGACTATACATATCATTAAACAGCGTCTTAAACTGTGCCAATTCTTCATTACTGTGATGAACAGAATCCACGCCATCCAAAATTGCAATATAACGCACACCCAAAGATGGAAAAACACGCTCGATATAATTACTGGTTTCAATATGTTCACGCCCAAGCCGGGAAATATCTTTCGTAATAACGCCTTGAATTTTCCCTTTGTAGATATCCTCCATCATCCGCTGAAATTCCGGTCTATTCGCAAAATAAAGCCCCGAATAACCGTCATCAATATAAATATCTGCGATTTCCAGATCCTCTGATTTAGTCACATACTCACGAATCAGTTTCATCTGATTTTCAATACTCTCACTAACTTTATTCTCTCCATCATCCTTCGACAGACGACAATATACACCCATCTGATACATCATATCACCCCATCTTTCTCAAGTATTCTATCTGGTGAACTCTCTACTGAAGCAAACTTAAAATATATATCTATTTTCTGCTCTGGATATACATAAATTTTATCAACTAACTCCACAAGCACTTCTCTGGTAAGCTGCTTTACCGTTATTCTTCTGCGATTAAAATGCTCCAACCATATCTTTGTTTCATTGACCGCCGCCCGCTGCCTTTGCTCTTCATGATTCAGTTCTGATAATTCTTTTTGATATTTCTGATTCTCTGTTTCATACATCTGTTTTAATTCCAAATATTCCTCTTTGGAAAGTACTTCATCCATAAACTGTTCATATACTCGTTTCCGGTATTCCAGATTTCTTTCTATTTTTCCCTGCAATTTTGCAATTTTACCATCCAGTTCCGGCTGTTTCTGTCTGATCTGAGTTTCCAGATTCTTCATATCCATCTTCATCTGTTTCAATTGCTGGTTGATTGCAAATACAACCAGTTCATCCAGCTTTTCAAATGTAATATGATTCAGCTCACAGTAATTCTGCCCCTGCTTCTGGTGAAAACCACACATATATCCGTCATAATCTTTATGAGATGCCAGATAACGTTTTCGCATGGCTGTTTTACATTTCCCACAAAAGAGCAGTCCCACATATTTATGTGGTTCATTGCTTTTATCAAAATAGGAAACTCTGCGCCCCTTTCTTATTTGCTGAACCCTATCAAACTCGTCTTTAGAAATGATTGCTTCATGTGCATCCGGCACCAGCTCCATTTCTTCCAGTGGAATTGCCTTTTTGTATTTCAGCTTATAAGACGGTCTTTCATGCTTCCGAATCACAACCGCCCCAGTATAGACCGGATTCTTTAAAATTCCACTTACAGTAGACGATGTCCACAGACCTTTTCCCGAATCCCATACATAATTGGTTTTTAAAACTTCCTTTTTATATTTTGCGGGACAAGGGATTTCATCTTCATTCAAAGTCCTGCAAATAACCGTACAGCCAAATCCATTTTGATACATTTTATAAATTCTTCGGACAACCTCGGCTGCATAAGGATCAACTTCCAGATGATTATGAATTGTTTTACTTTTCACATATCCAAAGGGAGGCTGTTTCGGTGTATATTCGCCCATACTTCTTTTTGTCTGAATGGTCATTTTAATCTTTCTGGATGTATCTCTCAAATACATATCATTCAGCAAAGTTTTTATTTCTAACATTTCATCATAAGTTCCAACTACTGAATCATAATTATCCAGAATCGAAACAATCCGAATCTGTTTCTCCGGGAAATATTTGCCTAGATAATAGTTGGTATCAATATGTTCTCTTCCAAGTCGAGATACGTCCTTAAAAATCACCATATTGATAACACCAAGCTCAATATCTGCCAGCATCCTCCGAAATTCAGTTCTTTCAAAATTACTTCCAGAAGCCCCATCGTCTACATAAACTTTTTTCTCTGCAATATCTTTATTCTCTGCAATATAATCTCTTGCCATCTGAATCTGAGAGTGAATACTATTGCTGTATTCACCCTCTTTATTTTGCTCTTCAATGGAAATTCGGCAATAAATTCCTGCCTGATACATTCTATCCCTCTTTTCATCGGTCTTGCATAGTCATTGTCTTTAATTGTCTTCATTTTACAACAAGAACTTAAGAAAATCAACCTGCAATTTTTCGTTCAGTAAGATTCTGAATGCACTGGATCAATGTCTTTTCCCCATTAAAATGCACTCGAATCTGATATCCTGCATGTTCATAGCTTACATTCTCTTTTTGGATTTCTTTTTTTGTATCCAGAACTTCTACAGAATCAAATAACGTATTCATGCTATATGCCTCCTTCAGCATACAGTTCTCTCTACATCCTATGCCGGCAGGATTGTACAAAAGTTCTGTATGAATTGAATTCGGCTTTCGAAAGCCTGATTACATTCTAAAATTATTCTGCACCAATCACATTGAATTGAAATTGACCGCAGATTGAGTTTTTAAGATTCATTTTCTTCCTATACAGTATCAATTCCTATTGTCCGGAACATTTGTTCGTGTTATAATAAAAAGACTTTAAGAATATAAAACACGAAAACCAAAGGAGGGATTTCTGTTGGAACGATGTGATTTTTCTTCTATTAGCACATGCCTAAAAAATCAAATCAGTGAAAGCAATCAGATGAACCAACCTGATTTTTTATACGAATTATTTGAAGATTTTATGAATGATCCGATAAATGAAGATTTTTCTATGGATAATGGTCTAATTTGCCGCTGGATAACCGGACAGGCAAAAATCAGTCCCAAAATAACCTCATATTATGCAAAACCCAGCAATCAGAAAAAACTGGCAACAACCATTCAGCGGAACTTACTTCCCTTAATGGCAGACTGCAACATGGTTATACAGGACATTTACACGTTATTCATACAGGACGATACGATTTCGGATACAAAAAAGCAGGAACTTGTATCTCTATATAAACCTTCTGATTCAAGGCTGTTGTTTTTAGCAAAAGTACTTTCTTTTGGTATGGAACGGCAATTTATTAAACGTGATACAAGAAATCAAAAACTGATTGCAGGAGGTGTTCTATCTCCGATTGTTCTGGATTACATTATGGACAGCGAAGTCCCGAAACCATGCCGTCATTTTCTAGGAAGAGAAGAAGAACTGGATGAACTCCATACTTTGTTTAAAGAGAACCGACATATATTTCTTTATGGAATTGCCGGAATTGGAAAAAGCGAGCTTGCTAAAGCCTATGCAAAGCAATACAGAAAACAGTACACCAATATTCTCTATATGGAATACACCGGTAATCTATATCAAAATATCACAGACATGGATTTTATTGATGATCCACCAGAAATCAGTGAGCAGGAATGTTTTCAAAGACATAACCGTTTCTTACGCTCTTTGAAATCTGATACACTGCTGATCATAGACAATTTTAATGTCACATCCACACAGGACAGTTGCCTGTCAGTCGTATTAAAATACCGTTGCCGGGTTTTATTTACAACCAGAAGCCAACTATAGTGGTTCAGTTGTCAAGACAAAAATCTAAGCTTTTTATAATGAACTGATATATGTAACTGGGTAGGGGAGAAAATCCCCCCTTAGGCTGCATGATCATCCAGTAACAGAATCGGATAATAGCAGGATGCCGGTGTTTGATTATTGAGTGCAGAATGACAACGTTCAAAGTTGTAAGTGTGCACATATTTACCGATTGCCTTCCGTGCTTCTCTGATATTGTTATATTGGGTCAGATATGCTTCCTCGTACTTGAAGCTTCGGAACCATCGTTCAATCATGATATTGTCAGCCCACCGGCTTTTACCATCCATGCTTTGACGGATCTGGTTCTCTTTGAGGAAATTCATGTACTCATTGCTTGTAAACTGACAGCCCTGATCTGAATTCAGGATAACAGGTTTTGCCACTATAAACGCCTTTTTTAACGCAGTTATGACCATTCTGGTATCCAGAGTATCATCGACTTCCCAGCCAACGATACAGCGGCTGTACCAGTCAATCACAGCGGTCAGATACAGAAATCCACGCTTAATGGGGATGTATGTAATGTCGATTGACCATGCCTGATTTGGACGGTCGATAACGGCGTTACGTAGCAGGACCAGACGCCGGGGCCGGGCCTGCGCGAATACAAACAGGTCATCGCCCCGGTGAAAGTACAGGCGCGGGATATCTGCCGCGGCGAACTGAGGGTGGAAAACAAACTGTGGTTCTCCACTCTCGATGACTACACCCTGCGCGTTGAAGTGCGCGCCGAAGGCGAAACGCTCTCCAGTCAGTTGCTGAAAGTGAAAGACCTGGCGCCGAACAGCGGCCGCGACCTGCAAATCGCCCTGCCGCAGCTCGACGAACGTGAAGCTTTCGTCAACATCATGGTGACCAAAGATTCGCGCACCCCGTATAGCGAAGCCAATCACGATATCGCCGTCTATCAGTTCCCACTTAAAGCGCGAACCGCCGCGCGAACCCCGCTTTTAAACGCCAGCGCCACGCCGCTGCAGATTGTCGATGAACGCCTCAGCTACACCATCTGCGGCCATAACTTCCGCGTGGTGTTCAGCAAGGTTAGCGGCAAACTGAGCGAATGGCAGGTCAACGGCGTCGACCAGATAACCCGCGAGCCGAAGATTAACTTCTTCAAACCAATGATTGATAACCATAAACAGGAATATGAAGGCCCCAATACTTCATGATCCAATCTCCGACGGATAGCCTC
>OGZT01001901.1_pt1 | contig 13055 bp, 8 predicted proteins | sample 1576891 | NCBI WGS metagenome assembly OGZT01 (sample SAMEA3541521, study PRJEB24748) | human gut metagenome | biome: human gut; feature: human-associated habitat; material: faeces | place: China | collected 2012 | reverse complement strand
GAGACGGCCTCCGAAGCCGCCCGTTACACCGCTGTGCTGGACGGGCTGGAAAAGACCTTCGGCTCCCACGCTGAGGCCGGCCTTTACAGCGCACCGGGCCGCACCGAGATCGGCGGCAACCACACCGACCACCAGCATGGCCGGGTATTGGCCGGCAGCGTGAACATCGACATGATCGCCGCCGCAGCCCCCAACGATAAGAACCAGCTCCGCGTCCAGAGCGAGGGCTATGATCTGTGCGTCATTGATCTGAACGACCTCGAGGCCCGCAAGGAAGAGGAGAACACCACCGCCGCCCTGCTGCGCGGCGAGTGCGCCGCCTTCGCCCAGCGGGGCGCAAAGCTGGCCGGTCTGGACGTCTACATCTCTTCCAACGTGCCGAAGGGCAGCGGCGTTTCCTCTTCTGCCGCCTTTGAGGTGCTCATCGGCGTCATCCTGAACGACTGCTTCATGACCGAGAAGGTCTCTCCCATCGCCATCGCGCAGATCGGTCAGTGGGCTGAGAACGTCTACTTCGGCAAGCCCTGCGGCCTGATGGACCAGATGGCTTCCAGCGTGGGCAACATCATCACCATCGACTTCGCCAGCCCCGCAAAGCCCGTGGTGGAGCCGGTGGCTGTGGACTTCTCCAAGGCTGGTCTGGCCCTCTGCATCCTCGACTCCGGCGCAGACCACGCCGATCTGACCGACGAGTACGCCGCCATCCCGGCTGAGTGCCGCGCCGTGGCCGCTGTCTGCGGCGGTGAGGTGCTGCGGGATGTGCCGTTCGAGACCTTCCTTGCAAAGCTGCCCGAGTGCCGCAGGCAGTGCGGCGACCGCGCCGTCCTCCGCGCCTTCCACGTCTACGCCGACAACGACCGTGTGGCAAAGCAGGTGGCCGCACTCCACGATGGCGACTTCGACACCTTCCTCTGCCTCGTGAACGAGTCCGGCCGCAGCAGCTGGGAGTATCTGCAGAACGTCATCCCCGCAGGCTACAAGGAGCATCAGGAAGTGGGCGTGACCATCGCTGCCGCCAAGCATCTGCTGGGCGATAAGGGTGCTGTCCGCGTCCACGGCGGCGGTTTCGCCGGCACGGTGCAGGCTTTCGTGCCTGTGGAGATGCTGGACGAGTTCAAGGCCGGTATGGAAGCCATCCTCGGCGAGGGCCGCTGCCACGTCCTGTCCATCCGTCCGGAGGGAGGTGCTGTCCTGTGATCTCCACTGCCATCCAACAGCTCGTCAACTACGGTCTGGACACCGGCCTCATCCTGCCTGACGACGAGATCTACATCCGCAACCAGCTGCTCATGACCATGCAGCTCGACAGCTTCACGGAGCCGGAGGGCGACGTCTGCTACGCCGACCTCGAGAGCATCCTGAAAACGCTGGTGGACGATGCCGTCGCCCGGGGCGTCTGCGACGACAGCCCCACGGCCCGCGACCTCTTCGACACCCGGCTCATGGGTGTGCTGACGCCCCGCCCCAGCATCGTCCGCGCCAACTTCGAAGAGCGGTACGAGACCGACGGCCCCCAGGCCGCCACCGACTGGTTCTACAAGTTCAGCCAGGACACCGATTACATCCGCCGCTACCGCATCAAGCGGGACGTCAAGTGGGTCACCAAGACCCCCTACGGCGACCTCGACATCACCATCAACCTGTCGAAGCCCGAAAAAGACCCCAAAGCCATCGCAGCCGCAAAGCTGGCTCCTCAGAGCGCCTACCCCAAGTGCCAGCTCTGCGTGGAGAACGAGGGCTATGCCGGTCGGCTGAACCATCCCGCCCGGGAAAATCACCGCATCATCCCGCTGACCATCAACGACAGTGCGTGGAATTTCCAGTACAGCCCCTATGTCTACTACAATGAGCACTGCATCGTCTTTAACAGCCAGCACACCCCCATGAAGATCGAGCGTGCCACCTTCCGCAAGCTGCTGGACTTCGTGGCCCTCTTCCCCCACTACTTCGTGGGCAGCAACGCCGACCTGCCCATCGTGGGCGGCAGCATCCTGAGCCACGACCACTTCCAGGGCGGCCATTACGAGTTCGCCATGGCCAAAGCACCCATCGAGAAGAAGTGGGTCTTCCCCGGCTTTGAGGATGTGGACGCCGGCATCGTCCACTGGCCCATGAGCTGCATCCGCCTCACCTGTGCCGACGACGAACGCCTTGTGGAGCTGGCCGATCAGATTTTGACCGCATGGCGGGGCTACACCGACGAGAGCTGCTTTGTCTACGCCGAGACCGACGGCGAACCCCACAACACCATCACCCCCATCGCCCGGATGCGGGACGGCAAGTTCCAGCTGGATCTGGTGCTGCGCAACAACATCACCACGCCGGAGCATCCGCTGGGCGTCTATCACCCCCACGCAAAGCTCCACCACATCAAAAAGGAGAATATCGGCCTCATCGAGGTCATGGGTCTGGCCGTTCTGCCCAGCCGCCTGAAGCAGGAGCTCTTTGACCTGGCCGACCTGCTGGTGGCCCGGGCTCCCACCGCCGGGTACCCCGAGGCCCTGCAGAAGCACGCGGAGTGGGCTCAGGACATCCTGGACCGCCACCCCGAGCTGAACGCCGACAACGTCCATCTGATCCTGCAGGACGAGGTGGGCCATGTGTTTGAGCAGGTGCTGGTGGATGCCGGTGTCTACAAGCTGGACGAGGCTGGCCGTGCCGGTTTTGTCCGTTTCCTGGAAAGCGTAAAATAATTTGCTCTTCCGACCCGCCGGCCTCTGCCGGCGGGTCTTATTGATGATCCATGGAGGATATCACCATGCCCTACACTCTGGAAGTTTGCGTGGACAGCACCGCCAGCGCCCTTGCGGCCATGCAGGGCGGCGCCCACCGGCTGGAGCTCTGCGCCGATCTGGTCATTGGCGGCACCACCCCCAGCCTGGCCCTGCTGCAGCAGGTAAAAGCCGAGACCGGCCTGCCGGTGCGGGCTCTGCTGCGGCCCCGCTTTGGGGATTTCTGCTACGACCGCTGGGAGCTGGCCCAGATGGCCCAGTCTGCTGCCCGGCTGGTGGAGGCCGGGGCCGACGGCATCGTTACCGGGGTGCTGACCCCGGAGGGAGATGTGGATGTGGAGGCCCTGCAGCCCATCTATGCCGCCGCCCGGGCGGCGGCCCAAAGAGCAGGCCGCCCGGTGGCCTGCACTCTCCACCGGGCCTTTGACGTCTGCCGGGACCCCTTTGCCGCACTGGAGGCTGCCCGGGCTCTGGGCCTTTCCACCATCCTTACCAGCGGCCAGGCCCCCAGCGCCCCGGAGGGGGCCGCCCTGCTGAAGCGGCTGGTGGAGGCCGCCGGGCCGGAGCTGGAGATCCTTGTGGGGGCCGGTGTGACCCCCGAGAACCTGCCCGCCCTTGCCGCCGCCACCGGGGCCCGGGCCTTCCATCTCTCAGGCAAGCGGGTGCTGGACAGCCGGATGACCTTCCGCCGGGAGGGGGTGCCCATGGGCCTGCCGGGCTTTTCGGAGTTTGCGCTCTGGCAGACCGATGCCGGGGTCATCCGCCGGGCCCGCAGCGCTCTGGACAGCCTGTAACGGGATATAACGCATAAGACCGGGCCGCTGCACAAAAAGCTGTGCAGCGGCCCGGTCTTGCTGTTTTGTTTTTACTGCCGGCCAAGCTGCCAGAAGGCTACGGCGCTGGCAGCAGCGACATTCAGCGAATCCACGCCGTGGGACATGGGGATCTTGACCGTGTAGTCGCAGGAAGCGATGGTGCCGGCGGCGAGGCCGTCGCCCTCGGTGCCAAGCACGATGGCAAGCTTCGGCTCTTTCGCAAGCTGCTCGTCGTCGATGCTCACCGAGCGGTCGCTGAGGGCCATCGCAGCAGTCTTGAAGCCGAGGGAGTGGAGGATGTCCATCCCCTTCTCCGGCCAGTCTGCCGGGGTCTCGCCCAGCTGCCCCCAGGGCACCTGGAACACCGTACCCATGCTGACGCGGACGGCGCGGCGGCAGAGCGGGTCACAGCAGGAGGGATTGATGAGGACAGCGTCCATGTTCAGTGCCGCCGCCGAGCGGAAGATGGCGCCCACATTGGTGGAGTCCACGATGCCCTCCAGCACGGCCACCCGGCGGGCGTTTTTGCAGAGCTCTTCCACCGGGCGGGGTGCCGGGCGGCGGAAGGCGCAGAGGACACCCCGGGTCAGCTCAAAGCCGGTGAGCTCTGCCAGCATCTCCCGATCTGCCGTGTACACCGGCGCGTCGCCGCAGCGGCTCAGGATGCCCGCTGCCGGGCCGGTGATCTGCTTGCGCTCCATCAGCAGGGACACGGGCTTGTAGCCTGCGTCCAGCGCCCGGTCGATGACCTTGGGGCTCTCGGCGATGAAGATGCCTTTCTCCGGCTCGAGGCGATTGCGCAGCTGGTTCTGGGTCAGCCGGGCATAAGGGTCCAGCTCCGGCGCGTGGAAATCCGTGATCTCGATGATATTGGGCATACAGAAAGCCCCTCCTTCTCCTGAAAAAAGCTGTTTTATGTATTCTACCACAGTCTGCGCCGCATTGCAAAACAAAGCGCATCCTGCGATACCCGCCCGGAATCGTCATTATCTATAAAAAATATGGCACAGTTTTTGACAAAACGCCGGTTTTGCGCTATAGTATGGCATGGAATTATTTTCTGGATAGAAGGAGGAGCTTTTATGCCATCTCTCAAACCTCACGGACAGATGTCCGAAGCTTTTATCACCGCTCTGTTTCTCTCCGTCTCAGGCGGCTTACAGGATGTTTATACTTATTTATACCGCGGCAAGGTCTTCGCCAACGCCCAGACCGGCAACATCGTGCTGATGGCCGTCAAGCTGTTTGCGGGCGAGTGGGGCGAGGCACTGCGCTACCTGATGCCCCTTTGCGCCTTTGCACTGGGCATTTTTGTGGCTGAGTTCATCCGCCTCAAGCTCAAGCGGATGCAGTGGCTCCACTGGCGTCAGCTGGTGGTGCTGTTCGAGATCCTGCTGCTCTTCGTCGTGGGCTTTTTGCCGCAGGAGCTGAATCTGCTGGCCAACTCCCTCGTTTCCTTCTCCTGCGCCATGCAGGTACAATCCTTCCGCAAGGTGAACGGCTATGCCTTCGCCAGCACCATGTGCATCGGCAATCTGCGCAGCGGCATGGATTCCCTCTGCGCATGGCTGGTGGGCGGCAGCACCAAAGCCTTCGGCAAGGCGCTTCACTACTTCGCCATCATCTTCCTGTTCGCGCTGGGCGCCGGCCTCGGCAGCCTTGCACTGGCCCCCATGGGCAGCCGGGCCATCTGGCTTTCCTGCCTGCTGCTCTTCATCAGCTTCTGCCTGATGTTCCTGAAAGAGGACATTGAGGAGCTGGAAGAATTTGAGCACCTGGAGCACGAGGAAGCTCTCAAAAAATAATTGCGCCGAAGCCTGTCGTATGCTATACTATAAGGTGTTTGTGTGATACTTCGGCCCGCCGCACCACCGACATGCCGGAGATGAAGTTGTAAGATCAGGAAGAGGAGCATTCCATGAAAAAAGGCTTTGACAACGCGAAATATCTTCAGATGCAATCCCAGCACATCCGGGAGCGCATCGCACAGTTCGACAACAAGCTCTACCTCGAGTTTGGCGGCAAGCTGTTCGACGACTACCACGCCTCCCGCGTGCTGCCAGGTTTTGAGCCGGACTCCAAGCTGCAGATGCTGCTGCAGCTCAAGGAGCAGGCCGAGATCGTCATCGTCATCAGCGCGCAGGACATCATCAGCAGCAAGGTGCGCGGCGACTACGGCATCACCTACGACCTCGACGTTCTCCGCCTCATCGACGCCTTCCAGGGCATGGGCCTGTTCGTGGGCAGCGTCTGCGTGACCATGTACACCGCCGCCCCCGAGGTCGAAGCCTTTGAGCACAAGCTGAACAGCGTGGGCGTGCGCACCTTCCGCCACTATAAGATCCCCGGCTACCCCAACGACGTGGCCCGCATCGTCAGCGACGAGGGCTACGGCAAGAACGACTACATCGAGACCCAGCGTCCCCTCGTCGTCATCACGGCCCCCGGCCCCGGCAGCGGCAAGATGGCCACCTGCCTGTCCCAGCTCTACCACGAGCACAAGCGGGGCGTCAAGGCCGGTTATGCCAAGTTCGAGACCTTCCCCATCTGGAACCTGCCCCTCAAGCACCCGGTCAACCTCGCCTACGAGGCCGCTACCGCCGACCTGAACGACGTGAACATGATCGACCCCTTCCATCTGGAAGCCTACGGCGTCACCACCGTCAACTACAACCGCGACATCGAGATCTTCCCGGTGGTCAACGCGATGTTCGAGCTCATCGCAGGCAAGAGCCCCTACAAGTCCCCCACGGACATGGGCGTGAACATGGCCGGCAACTGCATCGTGGACGACGAAGCCTGCCGCGAGGCCTCCCGCAGCGAGATCATCCGCCGCTACTTCAAGGCCCTCTGTGACCAGAAGACCGGCAAGAATGTCGAAAACGAGCTGTTCAAACTTGAGCTGCTGCTGAATCAGGCCGGTCTGGCTGTCGGCGACCGTGCTGTGGAAAAGCAGGCTCACGCCGTGTCCGAGCGCACCGGCGGCGCACCCGCTGCCGCCATCGAGCTGCCGGACGGCACCGTCGTCACCGGCAAGAACGGTCCCCTGCTGGGCGCAGCCTCTTCTGCCCTGCTCAATGCCCTCAAGAAGCTGGCCGGCATCGACCATGAGATTGACCTGGTCTCCGCCCGCGCCATCGAGCCCATCCAGACCCTCAAGACCAACTACCTCGGCAGCCGGAATCCCCGCCTGCACACTGATGAGATCCTGATCGCGCTGTCCAGCTCTGCCGCCGAGAATGAGACGGCTGCTGTCGCTCTTCAGCAGCTCTCCAAGCTCAAGGGCTGCGACATGCACTCCACGGTCATCCTGTCCAGCGTGGATACGGACACCATCAAACGTCTGGGGATGTACCTCACCTGCGAGCCCGCCTATGAGCAGGAAGACCGCAAGTATCACAAGAAATAAGCGCTCCGGCGCATAAGAAAAGCCGCACAGTACAGCGAAAAACTGTACCGTGCGGCTTCTTTGTTTCTTCTGTAGTCTCTCAGACGTGGGACAGGCTGGGCGCACCGCCCGCGATCTCCTCGGCGGTCAGGGGCTTCGCCTCGGCAGGAGCGTTCAGACGCTCCTTTGCTACGGCCAGCATCAGTTTGATGCGGTTCTCCTGATTGACCCTGGTGGCGCTGGGGTCGTAGTCGATGGGGGTGATGTTGGCGCCGGGGTACATCGCGCGGATCTTGTTTACCATGCCCTTGCCCACGATGTGGTTCGGCAGGCAGCCAAAAGGCTGTGCGCAGACGATGTTGCCGTAACCGCCCTGTACCAGCTCGATCATCTCAGCCGTCAGCAACCAGCCCTCGCCCATCTTGGCACCCAGCGAGATGACCCCCTCGGGCTTTTCCACCAGCTCCTTGAAGGGGCCGGGGGCGTAGAACCCGGCGTCGGCCTCGGCCTTGAGCATGGAGCGCTCCACGCTGTCCAGCCAGTTGAGTAGCTGGTCGGTACCCATCTTCATGGCCAGCTTGCCGCCGTAGAGGACATGGTCCTCGCCCATGTTGAAGATGCAGTACTGCACAAAGCCCATCAGACCCGGGAAGTTGACCTCGCAGTCCTGGCTCTCGAGGAACTTCTGCAGGTCGTTGTTGCCCAGCGGACTGTACTTGACGTAAATTTCGCCCACGACGCCGACTTTGACCTTCGGCACACGGGTGACGGGAATGGACTTGAAGTCCTTTGCGATGAGGGGGAAGGTGTGCTTCATCTCGCGGGAGGTGAAGCCCTTGCCCGCCAGCAGCACACGGCCCAGACGCTGGACCCAGAGGTCTACCATCCTATCGGCAGCGCCCTTCTCGTTCTCATACGGAGCGACCTGATTGCGCAGGGCGCAGAGCATATCGCCGTAGAACACGCTGGCGATGGCCCGGCGGGCCAGAGGCAGAGTCATCTGGAAGCCGCTATCCTTCTCGAGGCCCGAGAAGTTCAGGCTGGCCACCGGGATGTTCGGATAGCCTGCCTTGACCAGCGCCTTGCGGAGCAGGTGGATGTAGTTGGAGGCACGGCAGCCGCCGCCCGTCTGGGTGATGAGCAGGGCCGTGTGCTCGAGGTCGTACTTGCCGCTGTTCAGCGCGTCGAGGAACTGGCCGATGACCAGCAGTGCCGGATAGCAGGTGTCGTTGTGGACATATTTCAGGCCCAGCTGCGCCACAGCGCTGCCGCAGTTGCCCAGGATCTCGCACTTGTAGCCGTCGTAGCGCAGGGCGTATTCCAGCAGGCGGAACTGGGTGATGGCCATGTTGGGGATGAGGATGGTGTGAGTTTTCTTCATCTCCGGGGTGAATTTGGGGTAATTGTATTCCATAGGCTCCTCCTATGTTACTTCTTATCTTCGTCTCGCTCATCCAGCGCGGCGAACAGGCTGCGCAGGCGGATATTGACCGCGCCCAGGTTTGTGATCTCGTCAATTTTCAGCTGGGTGTAGAGCTTGCCGCCCTCCTGCAGGATCTCGCGGGTCTCATCGGTGGTGATGGCATCCACGCCGCAGCCGAAGGACACCAGCTGCACCAGGTCCATATCGTTCTGGGTGGTGCAGTACTTGGCGGCGGCATACAGGCGGCTGTGGTAAGTCCACTGGTTCAGCACGCTGGTGGGGAACTTCTCCACGCGGTTGGAGATGCTGTCCTCGGTGACCACCGCCGCGCCGTGGCGGGTGATGAGGTGGTCGATGCCGTGGTTGATCTCCGGGTCCACATGGTAGGGGCGTCCGGCCAGCACGATGATGCGCCTGCCCTGACGGCGGGCCTCATCTATGATCTCGCTGCCCTTGACCCGGATCTGTGCCATGTGGGCTTCATACTCAGCGTAGGCAGCGTTGGCAGCCTCCTGCACTTCCTTCTCGGAGATGCCGCCGAAATACTTGGGCAGCACGTCCTTCGCCATCTTGTGGACGAAATCCTTCGGACGATGGATGCCGACGTAGTCGTAGATGAACTTCTGGCCTTCCAGCTCGGGGCAGTTGCCGGCGAGGACTTCGGGATAGTAGGCCACAACGGGACAGTTGTAGTGGTTGTCGCCCAGACCCTCGTCGATGTTGTAGGTCAGGCAGGGGTAGAAGATGGCGTCCAGATGCATCTGGGTCAGGGCCTTGATGTGGCCGTGGCTGAGCTTGGCCGGGAAGCAGGCGGTGTCGCTGGGGATGGTAGCCTGACCGGCCAGATAGAGACCGCGGCTGGACACCGGGCTGGTGTGGACGGCAAAGCCCAGCTTGGTCCAGAAGGCATGCCAGAACGGCAGCAGCTCGTACATATTCAGGCAGAGCGGGATGCCGATGGAGCCGCGCTTACCGGCCACGGGCTTATAGCTGGCCAGAAGCTGCTGCTTGTAGGCGTAGAGGTTAAGGCTGTTGTCCTCGCTCTTGCCGGTGACGGGCTTGTCGCAGCGGTTGCCGGAGATGAACTTGCGGCCATCGGCAAAGGTGTTGACGGTGAGCTGGCAGTGGTTGCCGCAGCCGCCGCACTTGACGCTGACGACTTTCTGGTCGAAGCTCTCCAGCTCTTCCTCGCTCATCATGGCAGAGGTGGTCTGGCCGTTCTTGCGGCACTGGCGCAGGCCGAAGAGGGCCGCACCGTAAGCGCCCATCAGACCGGCGATGTCGGGGCGGATGACCTCGACGCCCATCTCCTTCTCAAAGGCGCGGAGGACGGCCTCATTGTAGAAGGTACCGCCCTGCACGACGATCTTCCGGCCCAGCTCTTCGGGGCTGGACGCACGGATGACCTTGTACAGTGCGTTCTTGACGACGCTGATGGACAGGCCCGCCGAGATATTCTCAATGGACGCGCCGTCCTTCTGGGCCTGCTTGACCGAGCTGTTCATGAAGACGGTGCAGCGGCTGCCCAGGTCCACGGGGCGGTCGGCGAAGAGGCCGAGGGCCGCGAACTCCTTGACGTCGTAGCCCAGTGCCTGCGCGAAGGTCTGCAGGAAGCTGCCGCAGCCGGAAGAGCAGGCTTCGTTCAGGAAGATGTTGCTGATGGCACCATCCTCGATCTTGAAGCACTTCATGTCCTGGCCGCCGATGTCGATGATGAAGTCCACATCCGGCATGAAGTATTTTGCTGCCGTGAAGTGGGCCACGGTCTCCACGAGGCCGAAGTCGCAGCGGAAGGCGTTCTTGACCAGCTCTTCGCCGTAGCCGGTGGTGGTCACGCTGGCCACCTTGAGGCCGGGGTGCTCTTTATAGATTTTCAGCAGCTGCTGCCGGATAAGGGGCAGCGGGTTGCCGAGGTTCGGCTGATAGTTGGTGTAGAGGATCTGGCTCTGCTCGTCCACGACCACCAGCTTGACAGTAGTGGAGCCGGAGTCGATGCCGATATGCACCGGGCCGCACTGGGCGCCGAACGCCACCCGCGGCACGCTGTGGGACATATGGCGGGCATGGAATACCTCGTACTCTTCCTTGCTGGCGAAGAGGGGCGGCTCACTGGCGTAGGTGGCCGTGGCGGCGTACTCATCCAGCGCAGCGGCCACGTCCGAGAGGACGAACTCCTTGTCGGCGTAGAGGGCAGCGCCCAGCGCAACGTAGAGCAGGCTGTTCTCGGGGCAGGTGCCGGTGACGCCCAGTGCCTCGTCGAAGCTCTTGCGCAGCACGGTGCTGAAGGTCAGCGGACCGCCCAGATAGAGGATATTGCCCTGGATGGGACGTCCCTGTGCCAGACCGGCGATGGTCTGGTTGACCACGGCCTTATAGATGCTGGCCGCGATGTCCTCGGTCTTTGCGCCCTGATTGATGAGGGGCTGCACGTCGCTCTTGGCGAAAACGCCGCAGCGGGATGCGATGGTGTATGTACGGGTGGCCTGTTCGGCCGCCTTGTTCATCTCATCGGCACCCATCTTGAGCAGCGTCGCCATCTGGTCGATGAAAGCGCCCGTGCCGCCGGCGCAGCTGCCGTTCATGCGGACTTCGGTGCCGTTGGTCAGGAACAGGATCTTTGCATCCTCACCGCCCAGCTCGATGACGCAGTCCGTCGCAGGGACGAACTTTTTGACCGCCACACGGGTGGAGAACACCTCCTGCACGAAAGGCACGCCGCAGCTGTCGGCCAGGCCCATGCCGGCGGAGCCGGAGATGCTGAGCAGCGCTTTCCGGCCATGCAGCTGCTCTGCGTCGATGCGGCGCAGCAACTCCTGCGCCTTTTCCAGAATGTGGCTGTAGTGGCGCTCATACGTCGAATATAAAAGGGTATCGTTTTCATCCAGCACCACGCATTTGATGGTAGTGCTGCCGATGTCAAGACCTACTCTCACAGTTGTTTTTCCTCCTGAAGGACAATGCACTCTCCCTCTGCACACAGGGCTCTCCGGCCCGGGCAGAAGTTGTTTGCTAACGAATCAAATTTCAGACTCGCATACACGGGTATTATAAACCAAATCCGGCTGACAATCAATCATTCGGGATTATTTTACACCTTAAAAACAGTAAAATCACCTTTCAAAGTTAAACATTTTGTTAATTTCGCAAACTTTTCTGTGAGTTTCTGGCTGTTTCTACTAAGATTCTTTACCGTCTGTCAATTTTTCTGCTCTCTTCCCTGCCCCGCACACAAAGCAAAGGCATCTGCGCTGCGCCGTCCCGGCCGCATTGCAGATGCCTTTTTGTCTCGTTCAATATCTCCGCAGCAGAAGGAGCTCCTGTGCCGCCCGGCTTGCGAACCGCGCTGCGCGGATGTCGTTCTCCTCGCTGGAATGGAGTTCCATTTCCGGCGGGATGTCCTCGCAGGAGGCCAGCGGGAACACCACCTGCGCCCGGGTGCCGCCGCCCGGCCGGGCCGTCAGCGTCAGCTTCCAGCCTGCACGGCGGCAGATGAGCTTGCAGATGCGGAGGCCCAGCTTTGCGCCGCTGAGGAAGCGGCGGTTGTTCTCGATGGGGTCTTCCTCCATCAGGCCGCAGCCGTTGTCTTCTACCCGGAGCGCGACGCCCGTCTTTTTCTGTTTCAGGCTCACCCACACCCTGCCGCCTGCATCGCAGGCCCGCAGCGCGTTGGAGATGAGGTGGAGCAGCAGCTGTTCGGCCTCATCGGGGACGCCCATGACGGCGCAGTGCTCGATGCCCCCGCTCTCCGCCGTGAGCGTTATTTCCAGCGACCGCTGGATGTCCGGGGCCAGACGCCCCGCCTTTTCCAGCAGACCGCACAGGTCCAGAGGCTGCAGCTCGCTCAGCTCTTCATTTTCCAGCTGATAAAGTGTTATGGCATTGCGTACCGTGCGGTCCAGCCGGGCAGACTCTATCTGGATGTCCGAAAGTGCCTGCCGGGTGGGCAGGTCGGCCGACGCCAGCAGATGCATCTGCAGATACTCCCGGTTCTGGTCGATGATGCCAAGGGCATGGAAGCACACATCCCCAAACTCCTCCTGAGGGGAGGCTCCTGCTCCATCGTTTCGCCTGCGCATTCTGCTCTACCTCCGCGTCGTGTGGTCAGCACCTCACTGCTGACTCAGTCTACGCTTTTTCGATAAACTCACTGTCCGTAATAGTGAAGTTTTGTGAACTGTTTTTTTCTATTTCTTCAAGTCGTTCATCGACTCTCTTTAAATTGTCTAAAATATTTTTATTTTCAATGATGTAGTCCTTTTCGGCCATTGCATTGTCATTGTATAAGTATAGAGTTTTTAGCCTGTCTAAAGCTCTAAGATACTTACGTTTTTCGCTTATTAGTAATTCACGTTCTGAAGCAAAATCAGGTTGACTTTCATCTCTATGCACAGTAGAAGTGAAAGGGTCAGAATTAAATTTTTTTGATACAATCATATTGTACATTTCATTTAAACCTGAAGGAGCAATATCCTTTACGTCTTTAAATACGTCACCTCTAAGTAACTTTTTCTTGAACATATCCGGTGTTGTTGTTTTACCCATATTAGCATTGGCTTTAATGATGTTGGAAATGTAATTCAAAATAAATGGACCAAGCGTTATATCCGACATATACTTGTTTTGACAGTCTGAATATTGTTTTCTGCGTGATGCTTTCGCAGCATATTCAATCATTTCCGCATCGGGTGCCACAAATA
>OGZT01001892.1_pt1 | contig 13077 bp, 10 predicted proteins | sample 1576891 | NCBI WGS metagenome assembly OGZT01 (sample SAMEA3541521, study PRJEB24748) | human gut metagenome | biome: human gut; feature: human-associated habitat; material: faeces | place: China | collected 2012 | reverse complement strand
CTTTGCGTCGGAAGGCTGACGGTAGAAAACGTCGGAGGAGTGGATGTTGCCCTCGATGAGCTTGATGCCCTGCTTCTTGGCGGAGGCGCGCAGCTTGTCATTCAGCTCCTCACTGGGGAAGGTGATGTCGTGGTCGTTGCCGCTCTGGACGCGGGCATAGTTGGACTCACTGACCGCACCGGTAGCCAGCACGGTGTCGAACAGCTTGGCGTCGGCAGTGTAGCTGCCGGCGGAGCCGATGCGGATGATGTTGTCCACATCGTAGAACTTGAACAGCTCGTAGGAATAGATGCCGATGGAGGGCATCCCCATGCCGCTGCCCATCACGCTGATGGGACGGCCCTCGTAGGTGCCGGTAAAGCCCAGCATCCCGCGGACGCCCGTCACCTGACGGACATCCTTCAGAAAGGTGTCAGCAATGAACTTTGCGCGCAGGGGGTCGCCCGGCATCAGGACAGTCTTTGCGAAATCGCCCTTTTCGGCGCTGATGTGAGGAGTAGCCATAACAATTATCTCCTTTTTATAAAATTATTTCTTCCCCGGGAATACGTTCTGCGGGGGAATGTACGAACCCTTGAGACGTATCTCAAAGTGGCAGTGGTTGCCGGTGGAACGGCCCGTGCTGCCCAGATAGCCGATGAGCTGGCCCTGCTTGACGGTCTGGCCCGCGCTGACGGTCAGGGACAGGCAGTGTGCATACACAGAGCTGTATCCGCCGCCGTGGCTGATGATGACCGAGTAGCCATAGCCTGTACCTGCACCGGCCTTGTTGTAACCCGCCTTGGTGACGGTGCCGCCTGCGGAGGCGTAGATGGGCGTACCGGCCGGGGCGCAGATGTCCACGCCCTTGTGGCGTCCGCCGTACCAGCGCGAGCAGTAGCGGTAGTTCGGCACAGGCCAGATGAACTGGCCGCTGCCGGTGATGTACTTGGTGCTGGAGGTCACCTTCTTGGTGCCTTCGACCACCTTCTTGTTCACCGGCTCCTTGATGACCTCGGTGGAAAGCACGCTCTGGTCCACAAGGATATTGTTGATGTCGTAGACGTTCTGGAGGGTCACACGGCGCAGACCGTTCTGGCCCTCCTGGAGCACCTTGGTGGTTCCCTTCGTATATTCGTTTGATTTTGTCGTCTCCGTGGAGAATGCGATCTCTTCCTCACGGGTCTCGATGCGGGTGATGCGCACCTCAAGGCCAGCCTCTTCTTTGGTGATGACGAGGTGGTCGCCCTCAAGGATGCTGGACGTCTCGCTCAGCGGCTCACCCTTGAACGCCGGGTTGAGGGCGCACAGCTCACGGAAGGTCAGGTCATTGTTATGTGCGATGGACCAGAGGGTGTCGCCCGCCTTGACGGTGTAGACCTTCTGGGCCTGCTTCACGCCCACCAGCTCCTGCCGGACGGTCTCAAAATCCTGCAAGCCTTCCTTGAAGTAGAGGCCGTCTTCCAGCGTGACCTGCTTGTTGAAGCCCACGCTCACATTGGGGTCGTCCTCTTCTTCCTCGTAGGGGTCGAGCATGGCGGCGAGGTAATCCCGCAGCGCGTTGCCGTCGCTGCACACCGCCGTCAACTCGCCGTCCAGATAAAGAGCCGTGCCTTCGCTGATCTGGTCGCCGGCGCTCTGGATGATGGCGTTTGCCATCTCGTTTTCGTCCATCATGTGGTGGGCGATGGCGAGGGTGTAGCTCGGCTCGATGGTCCACTCGGTCTTGTCGGTGCCGGCGTAGCTGATACGCTCCATCACGTCCTCGCGGGCCGTGTTGAAGACGTCCTCATTCGCCACATAGCCCACGGTTTCGCCGTTGACCCGGACGGCCAGCGCATAAGGCTGGTGGATGACATATTGGAACACTGCTGCGCCCAGCGCCAGTGCGCAGATGGGCAGGGCATACATCGCCATGCGGGGCAGCAGACTGAGGTTCCGGCGGACGCCGTTTTTGAAGTAGTGGACGCTGGCCTCAAATGCTGCACCGAAGCCCTGCTCCTTGCGGATGCGGTGGGCATGGATGAGAAGGGACACGGTGCCCTTTGCAAACAGCACGATGGGGCCAAACAGGTCTTTGGCCACCTGTGCTGCGCCGGGGAACGCCGTCTCCGCCAGAGCCTTTGCAAAACGGTGGATGCCTCCAGCAGCCCAGAGAGCGGCGTACTTGACGGCACGTCCCACCCGCACGGCAGCATACTCCGCGCCAAAGCCCAGTGCGTAGAGCACTGCGCCAACGCGCAATACCAGCTTCGACGAGCGCAGCTTCCGGGCGGCATTGTCCAGCCGGTGTCTGCGGCGGCGATACCGCCGGTGACGGCGCAGCAGATGGACGCACTGGAGCTGCGCCCAAAGCGAGCGCAGCTTTGCGCGGAAGCCGGTGTGCCGCGGCGCAGCGGCTGGCTCGTCCTGCCGCGTTTCAGTTGTTTTATCTTCCAGCAAAAAGGATGCTCCTTCCTGTATCTTCAGGAGATTCTGATCTGTCTCTTTTCTCTGTTATCGACACGCTGCCGCATCAGGACAGCTTTTTTGACAAGAATAACTCTATTTATTATACACCCTGCCAGCGCCGAAACAAGCATTGACACAAAATTTGGGCTTAGCTTTCACTTACTTTTCACGAAATACACAAATTTAGACAAAAAGCTTTGTCATATCCTCCGGCAGCGGGCTTTCCACTGTCACCGGCCTCAGGGTCGTCTCGTCCACCGGCACTTCGATGCGGATGCCGGACCGCATCGGCTCGCAGCGCGGCACCCAGAACGTCTGTTTTGCACAGTGGAGCGCCTGCCGCCCGATGCGCGCCCGGCTCCCGCCGTAGAGGTCATCTCCGGCCAGCGGGTGGCCGATGGATGCAAAATGTACCCGTATCTGGTGGGTGCGGCCCGTCACCGGGACGCAGGCCGCGAGGCTCAGGCCGTTTTCGGCTTTCAATATGGTATATTCCGTCCGGCTGGGTTTGCCGTCGGGGGTGACGCACCGCCCGATAATGCTCTCCCCCTGCCGCCCGATGGGGGCGTCGATGACGCCCGGCCCGAGGGGAAGCTCTCCTTCTGCAACGGCGTAGTAGAGCTTTTCCACCCGCTGCGCCAGCAGCGGGGCGGCGTAACCATTCTGGGCCGCCAGCACGAGGCCGCTGGTGTCCTTGTCGATGCGGTTCACCGGGCGGAAAACGGGGCTTCTGCCCTGACGCAGCGCCCAAGCGGCATAGCCGTTCGCCAGCGTATCCAGCGGGTAATTCAGGGTAGGATGCACCGCGAGATGGGGCGGCTTTTCCACCACGAGGGCGAAAGCGTCCTCGTAGACCACATCCACCGGGATGTCGTCCTGCGGCGCAACGCCCTCCCCCTCCGGCGGCAATTCAAAGGAGATGACCTGCCCGGCCTCCACCCGGCGGTTGGCCAGGACGGGGGCGCCGTCGGCAAAAAAGCCGCTGCCCCGGAATTTCACGGCCCGGGACAGGTCGGTGGAGACACTGCACCTGCGCAGAAAACCGCGCAGCAGCATCCCATCCGCCTCGGGCGGGACTTTGAAATAAAGCTTCATCTTCCCACCTCCAGCGCGGGCAGCATATAAGATAAGTATAGCAAAATTCTCTTTCTCTTGCAAATCTTGTTTTTTTATGGTATCATGAGGAGCGGAAAACGAGTGGAACATACGGCGGCGGGGCGGCTTTGACCGCTCTGAGGAAAGTCCGGGCCTCACAGAGCACGGTAACTGCTAACGGCAGCCGAGGGTGACCTCAGGGAAAGTGCAACAGAAAGGAAACCGCCGCAGCAATGCGGTAAGGATGAAAGGGCGAGGTAAGAGCTCACCAGCGCATGGGTGACTATGCGGCTTTGTAAACCCTACCGGAAGCAACGCCTATATGGGACGTACAGCGCTGCTCGCGTGTCCCGAAGGCGGCACGAACCTGTCAGCAATGGCAGGTCTAGACAGATCGTCGTTTAATACAGAACCCGGCTTACGGTCTATCTCGTTTTCCATCTTTTGTTTTCAGCGCTGTCTGCGGTGTGCAGGCAGCGTTTTTTCGTTTCTTTAACCACACTGTCACTTTTCGTTTGGGCCGGTTTGTGGTATACTGAACAAAACCCCACAGAGCACGTCTCCGCCGGGGCCTTAATTCAACAGACAGGATGTGAAATCCTCCGATGAAAGATGGTTTTTTGAAAGCAGCCGCCCTCTCGCCCTCACTGCGGGTGGCCGACTGCAATTATAACGCTTCCCAAATCGTCTCTCAGTTACAGGACGCTGCGGCCCGCGGCGTCAGGCTGGCGGTGTTCCCCGAGTTCTGCCTCACCGGCTACACCTGCGGCGATCTGTTCTTGCAGCGCACGTTGCAGCAGGGCGCGCTGGACGCCCTGCAGACCGTGCTGGACGCCAGCCGGGAGCTGGACGTCGTGGCCCTCGTGGGCCTGCCGCTGCTGGTGCGGGGCAAGCTGTACAACTGCGCCGCCGTCCTCTGCGGCGGGCGTCTGCTGGGCCTTGTCCCCAAGACCTACCTGCCCAACTACGGCGAGTTCTACGAAAAGCGCCAGTTCACCCCGGGCAGCACTGAGGTAGAGACGGTAACCGTCTGCGGGCAGGAGGTGCCTTTTGGTACGTCCCTGCTCTTCCGCTGCCGCCAGATGCCCAGCTTCGTTCTGGGCGTGGAGATCTGCGAAGACCTGTGGAGCGCTCTGCCCCCCTCCACCTTCCATGCGCTGGCCGGTGCCACCGTCATTGCGAACCTTTCGGCCAGCGATGAGACGGTCGGCAAGGCCGAGTACCGCCGGGCGCTGGTGTCGAACCAGTCCGCCCGCCTGCTCTGCGGCTACCTGTACGCTTCTGCCGGCCACGGCGAGAGCACCCAGGACATGGTCTTCGCCGGCCACGACCTCATCGCCGAGAACGGCACCCTCCTCGCCGAGACGTCTCCCTTCGAGGGCGGCTGGGCTGAGACGGAGCTGGACTGCCAGCGGATGGAGTCGGAGCGGGCGCGCAACACCAGCTTCGAGCCCAGCGCCGAGGGGTATCTGACCGTCGATTTCGACCTTGCCCTCACCGAGACCAAGCTCTCCCGCTGGGTAGACCCCACGCCCTTCATCCCCCACGACGAGCGCCGCCGGGCCGAGCGCTGTGAGCTGATCTTGAAAATGCAGGCCGACGGCCTCGCCAAGCGCCTCGAGCATGCCCACGCCAAGACGGCGGTCATCGGCATCTCGGGCGGTCTGGACAGCTGCCTCGCCCTGCTGGTGGCTGTCCGCGCCATGAAACAGCTGGGCCGCCCCACCAGCGATGTGCTGGCCGTGACCATGCCCTGCTTCGGCACCACCCACCGCACCCGCAGCAATGCAGAGATCTTATGCGACGAGCTGGCCGTCAGCTTTACCGAGATCGACATCGCCAACACCGTCCACAGCCACTTCAGGGACATCGGCCAGGACGAGAGCGTGCTGGACGTCACCTTCGAGAACGGACAGGCCCGTGTGCGCACCCTCGAGCTGATGGACACTGCCAACCGCACCGGCGGCCTCGTCGTCGGCACCGGCGACCTCTCCGAGCTGGCGCTGGGCTGGGCCACCTACAACGGCGACCACATGAGCATGTACGGCGTCAACGCCGGTGTCCCCAAGACGCTGGTGCGCCACCTCGTCCAGTATGAGGCCGACATTGCCGCCTCTGCCGAGCTGCGCCGGGTGCTGCTGGACATCCTCGACACCCCCGTCTCCCCGGAGCTGCTGCCCGCCAGGGACGGCGAGATCTCTCAGAAGACGGAAGACCTCGTGGGTCCCTATGAGCTGCACGACTTCTACCTTTATTATGTTCTCCGCTTCGGCTTCGGCCCGTCGAAGATATTCCGGCTGGCGAAAGCGGCCTTCGCAGGCCGGGCCGAGTACTCGGACGAAGTGCTCTACAAGTGGCTGCGCAACTTCTACTGGCGGTTCTTCGCCCAGCAGTTCAAGCGCAGCTGCCTGCCCGACGGCCCCAAGGTGGGCAGCGTCACCCTCTCGCCCCGGGGCGACTGGCGGATGCCCAGCGACGCAGCCGCCGCGCTCTGGCTGGCCGAGCTGGAGCAGATCCCGCTCAAAGGATAATTTTTTATGAAGCAACACAAAAAACTGCTGATGGATCTGGTCTTTGCTGCCGTCATTCTGGCCGCAGCCGCCGTGCTGCTGCTGGTGCGGAAAGCAAACCAGACCGGTGCGCCTCTCTGCGCAGAGCTCATCTATGGCGACAGCAACACCAGGCTCACCTTCCCCCTCGAAAAAGATGCCGATTACGATGTGGACACCGGCTACCTCACCGTCCACATCAAGATCCAGGACGGCGCGGCCCGCTTTGTGGATTCACCCTGCCCTGACCACATCTGCGAATCCTTCGGCTGGCTCAGCGAGGAAGACCAGACGGCCACCTGCCTGCCCGCCCGGGCTGTGCTGAGCATCATCCCCACCACATGACGGCATACACATCCAAAGGAGTGAACGCCTATGTTTGACGAAAACGAGCATATCCATCCCCAGAATAACGACGAAGGCCCCCGGCACATCCACCGGGGCATCAAGCGCAGCGAACCCGACGAAGTGGAGGTAGACAGCGCCGATTTCTTCTCGCCGGAGCCTCCCCGCCCCAAAGCACCGACGAGACCGGCACCGACGCCTCCGTCTGAGCCGCCGAAGCCTCCGGTGCCGCCCCGCAGACAGTGGGAGCCGCTGCACCCCAGCGAGCCCGCCCCCGCTGACAACAAACTTCCGAAAGGAGGAATGGTCTTGCTGGTACTGCAGGCCATCCTGAGCCTTGCCGCGCTGGTGCAGCTCTGGCGCACCCAGATGCTGCCGGTGCTCTACCTCGTTATCATCACCGCGCTTCTGGTGCTGCTCTGGCTGCTGGTGCGCAAGTGCCTCGCCTCCCGCAGCGGTGCCGTCGTGGCCCGGGTGCTGTCCGTCCTGCTCTGCGCCGCGCTGGCCGTGGGCTGTGTCTGGGCGCAGCAGGGTCTGACCGCACTGGACAGCATGACTTCCGGCCTGCTCACCGGTGCAGAGGCGAATAAGATCACGAAAGAGCCCTTCGTCGTCTATCTCAGCGGCGTGGACAACCGCGGTGACCTGACCGAAAAGGCCCGCAGCGACGTGAACATCCTCGCCGTGGTCAACCCCACCACCAAGCAGGCGGCCCTCATCAACACCCCGCGCGACTACTATGTTGACCTCGCAGGCACCGACAGCAAGGACAAGCTGACCCACGCCGGCCTCTACGGCGTCGAGACCAGCATGGCCACGCTGGGCAACCTCTACGGCGTGAATGTGGAGCACTACCTCCGCATCAATTTTGCGGGCTTCATCAACATCATCGACGCCATCGGCGGCGTGGACGTCTACTCCGACCAGGCCTTCACCTCGGTGGGCAGCCCCGGCTACTACGACCCCACCACCTTTGCCGAGGGCTGGAACCATCTGGACGGCAAGTCCGCTCTGGCTTTTGCCCGTGAGCGCCACGCCTTCAAGACCGGCGACATCCAGCGCGGCATCAACCAGATGAAAGTCATCGACGCGGTGGCCAACAAGCTCAAATCCCCGGCCCTGCTCATGGGCTTCTCCAAGCTGATGGACGCCGCCGCCGACTGCTTCGTCACCAGCCTCTCGCAGGAACAGATCTCTGCGCTGGTCCGGATGCAGCTGGGCGACCTTGCCAACTGGGACATCCAGAGCTACACCGTCACCGGCTCGGGCGCGAAGAGCACCAAGTGCTACTCCGCCAAGGGCCAGAGCCTCTACGTCATGAAGCCGGATGAGAACTCGGTCAACGAGGCCAAGGCCCTTGTCGCCGCGGTCCTGGGCGGCGAGGACAAACTCACCAGCACCAGCCAGACCCCCGAGAAGACCGATGTCTTCACGCCGACCGCCGACCCCAACGCCGGTGCATCCATCCCGGAGGAATCTCCCGACAGCGTGATCGCAGAAGAGCCCGCCGAGAGCGAAGTCCCGGCGGAAGAGGCCCCCGCTGACAGCCAGCCCACCGAGGGTGACGCCTCCGGTGAGCCCAGCGCTTCCACCGAGGTCCCTGCAGAGGGCAGCGAAGAAGCCCCGGCAGGCTCCACTGAGTCGCCGTCCTTCAGTATGCCGACCCAGGAGCAGGTGGAGCAGGCGGCTTCCTCCCTGCATCAGGCCGCTTCCACCGTGCTGGACGCCCTGTTCGGCTCCGGCAGCGGCGACGCTTCCAGCGCTGAAAATGATGCAGCGTAAATAGAATTGCAAAAGAAAAAGGACTGCGTGAGCAGTCCTTTTTCTTTTGCCTGTTTAAGCTAAAATGTCGCCCAGCACGCTCTGGCCGTCCAGCGTGGAAGCATCCACGCCCAGATAGTCGCAGATGGTGTGTGCGATGGTGCCGAAGCAGAGCTTGGTGCCGAGGTCAACGCCCGGCTTGACGCCCTTGCCGCAGATGAGATACGGCACATACTCGCGGGTATGGTCGGTGGTCTTGGTGTAGGAGGGGTCACAGCCGTGGTCAGCCGTGACCATCAGGATGTCGCCCTCCCGCATCCCGGGGATGAAGTCGGCAAGGAACTTGTCAAACTCGGTGGCGGCGGCGGCGTAGCCCGCCACATCGCGGCGGTGGCCGTAAAGCATATCGAAATCGACAAGGTTCACGAAGGCCAGACCCTCGAAGTCGCGGGTCTGCAATGCCTTGGTGAAGGCGATGCCGTTGGTGTTGCCGGTGGTCTTGATCTTCTCCGTCACGCCCTCACCGTCGAAGATGTCGAAAATTTTGCCCACGGCGATGACGTCCCTGCCGGCGTCCTTGAGCAGATCCAGCATGGTCTTGCGGGGCGGCTTGAGGCTCAGGTCGTGGCGGCTGGTGGTGCGGTAGAAGGTGTCGGCGGTGTGGCCGAGGAAGGGGCGGGCGATGACGCGGCCCACGCCGTACTCGCCCTTCAGCATCTCGCGGGCGATCTCGCAATAGCGGTACAGCTCATGCACCGGCACAAGCTCCTCGTTGGCGGCGACCTGGAACACGCTGTCGGCGCTGGTGTAGACGATGAGGGCGTTCTCCTTCATGGCCTGCTCGCCGTAGTCCTTCAGCACCTGTGTGCCGGAGTAAGGCTTATTGCAGAGGACTTTGTGGCCGGTCTTTTCCTCAAACTCGTGGATGAGGCTGTCCGGGAAGCCGTCCGGGAAGGTGGGCAGGGGCCTCGGGCTGACGACACCGGCGATCTCCCAGTGGCCGATGGTGGTATCCTTGCCCATGCTCTGCTCCTGCAGGCGGGCGAAGGAGCCGATGGGGGCGGCTTCCTTTTCACCGGCGGTCACGCCGTCGATGTTGAACAGTCCGAGTTTTTTCAGGTTGGGGCAGTTGAAATTGGGATGGTTGGCGATGGCGCCGAGGGTGTTGGTCCCCTCATCGCCAAAGGCTGCGGCATCCGGCTCTGCGCCGATGCCGAAGCTGTCCAGAACGATCAGAAAAACGCGCTTTTCCATTACGCTTTCACTCCGTTTCTATCATTTTGCGCTCACCTTCGTCCCTTCGGGGCAGAAGTGAGACTTTTGCTTAGCCCTATTATAGGCGATGGACGCACTTTTCGCAAGCGTTTTATCGCTCCGGCATCTATCACGAAAATTTAAGGTTTTCTTTGCCGAATTTTTTCTTGCTCTCTTGTACACAAGCGGTTATAATATAGAGTGGTAAGGTTTTCAAACACACCTGACCGGGCCGATGTCCGGCCAGCGGCCGCAGGGCATATCTGGCACCTGCGCGCCCATCATAGAGGAAAAAAAGAGACTGTTAGAGGTATATTTATGAGAAAAACGAAGATCATCTGCACCCTTGGCCCTTCTACCGATAAGGACGGCGTCCTGCGCGAGCTGGTCGCCAACGGCATGAACGTGGCCCGCTTCAACTTTTCCCACGGCTCCTACGAGGAGCACAAGGGCCGTCTGGACATGCTGAAGGCTGTCCGCGCTGAGCTGAACAAGCCCGTTGCTGCCCTGCTGGACACCAAAGGCCCCGAGATCCGCCTGAAGGAGTTCAAGAACGGCGTTGAGATGCTGGAAGCCGGCCAGACCTTCACCCTGACCACCCGCGAGGTGGAGGGCACCAAGGAGATCTGCTCCATCACCTACAAGGACCTGCCCCAGGACGTCCACGAGGGCGGCACCATCATGCTGGACGACGGCCTCATCAAGCTGGCCATCAAGAGCGTCACGGACACCGACATCGTCTGCGAAGTGCTCAACAGCGGCAAGATCAAGACCAAGAAGGGCGTCAATGTCCCCGGCGTCCACCTGTCCATGCCCTACCTGAGCCAGCGCGACCGGGATGACATCATCTTCGGTGTCCAGCAGGGCTTCGACTTCATCGCTGCTTCCTTCGTGCGCACCGCACAGGACGTCTACGACATCCGCAACCTGCTGAACGAGTACGACTCCAACATCCGCATCATCGCCAAGATCGAGAACCGCGAGGGCGTCAATAACATCGACAGCATCCTGTCCGCTGCCGACGCCGTCATGGTCGCCCGCGGCGACCTGGGCGTCGAGATCGACTTCACCGAGCTGCCCGGCATCCAGAAGAGCGTCATCGACCGCTCCTTCTCCTTCGGCAAGCCCATCGTCACTGCTACCCAGATGCTGGACAGCATGATGGTCAACCCCCGCCCCACCCGCGCCGAGATCTCCGACGTGGCAAACGCCATCTACGACGGCACTTCCGCTATCATGCTCTCCGGCGAGACCGCTGCGGGCGCATACCCTGTTGAGGCCCTCAAGACCATGTCTGCTATCGCAGAGCGCACTGAGAACGAGGTCCACTACCGCGACAACCGCCTGACCGATACCACCGGCCAGATCAGCGTCAGCGACGCTACCGCACACGCTGCCTGCCTGACCGCAAAGGACGTCAACGCTTCTGCCATCGTCACCGTGTCCGAGTCCGGCAACACTGCCCGTCTGCTGAGCAAGTACCGCCCCTCTCAGCCCATCATCGCCTGCGTCATGGACGAGCAGGTCCAGCGCCAGCTGTCCGTCTCCTGGGGCATCACCCCGCTCATGATGGACCTCGCCTCCAGCACCGATGAGCTCATCGAGAAGTCCACCGCTCTGGCAAAAGAGCACGGCTATCTGCACGACGGCGAGCTGGCTGTCGTGACCGCCGGCGTCCCCGTGGGCGTCTCCGGCACCACCAACATGATCAAGATCCACATGATCGGCAACTGCCTGGCTACCGGCGTCGGCGTCGGCCCCGAGGGCGCTGCTCTGGCCAACGCCACCGGCAAGGCCTGCGTCTGCCGCACCATCGAAGAGATCCGCGCAAAGTTCAAGCCCGGCATGGTCCTGGTCGTCCCCTCCACCTCCAACGAGATGCTGAGCTACGTCCGTGACGCCGCTGCTCTGGTGGTCGAGGAAGCCGGCCTGAACAGCCACGCCGCCATCGCCGGCAAGGCCCTGCTCAAGCCCACCATCGTGGGCGCCCTCGGCGCTACCGCCCACATCCGCGACGGTCTGATGGTCGCTGTGGACTGCGCACACGGCAGCGTCCAGCGCCTGCAGGCCTGATCCCGGGAGGCACAGCATGGAACGCATTGCAAGTTTCTGTGTAGACCACACCAGGCTCGACCGCGGCATGTACCTGAGCCGTCAGGACGGCGATGTTCTGACCTGGGACATCCGGATGAAGAAGCCGAACCACGGCGATTATCTCTCCACCGGCGCAGCCCACACGCTGGAGCACCTCTTCGCCACCTACGCCCGCAACAGCCAGTATAAGGACGGCGTCATCTACGTCGGCCCCATGGGCTGCCGCACCGGCTTTTACCTGCTGACCCGGGGCCTGACCCCCGCCGAGGCGCTGAGCCTGACAGTGGAGTCCTTCCGCTTCATGGCTGCGTTCGAGGGCGATGTCCCCGGCGCAAGCGAGGTGGAGTGCGGCAACTACCGCGACATGGACCTGCCCGCCGCAAAGGCTGAGGCTGCTGCCATGCTGCCCGTGCTCGAGGCACTGACCGCCGACGAGCTGCATTACTAAGCTATAACACAAAGAGGCTGTTGCACTGCAACAGCCTCTTTTCTTTATACTTCCCCGATGACCGGGAGCAGGTCTTCGAGCTTATTGAAATAATTCACGATGGTGACCACATTGTTGACGATGGAGCTGCCCGCCGAGAAGATGCGGGCCACATAGTTCAGCACCCGGCCAATATCCTGAAACGTCTGCCATGCCGTGGTCTCGCCGCCGCAGAGCAGCACCCTTTCGTCGTCCCCGATGGATGTATACTGGGCGGGCATCTGCATCCGATAATTACTCATAGTATCCTTTCCTTTCCGTGGGTGGTGCGTTATGTCCCGGGGCAAGGCCCGGTCGGCCTGTCCTGTAAAACAGCATACCACCCGCCCGGGACAAACCGTGTCAGAGCGTGGGGAGACAGCAAAAAACACAAGGACCCGGGGTGTTTCCACTCCGGGCCCTTGTGCCATTTTTATTTCGAGGAATAGATAATATCGTTTTATTGCTGGGCTTGTGTCAGCTCAGGTGCGATCAGCCCTGAGCAACAACAGCCTTGCAGGTGACCACGACCATGACGTAATCGGTGTCGCCAACCTTGAAGTCCTTCATGCTCAGCTCGAACTTGTCGCCAGCCTTGATGTTAGCGCCGGTCTTATCGCCGACCTTGACGTCGTCTTTGTTGATAGCCTTAGTGGTGTCAATCTTTGCGCCCTGGGCATCGGTGGTAATCAGCGCCTTGGCGACGTTCTGAGCCTTAACAGTCTTATTCACGTCCTTGGTTGCAAAGTAAGCAACCCAGATATAGGAGTCGCCGAGCTTGTTATTCTTGGTCAGCTCAGTCTTGACGTCAGCCTTCAGAGTGGCATCAACCTTGAGAGCGTCCTTATTGTCCTGCTTAGCAACCTTGACTGCATTCTTTGCCAGATCGTCATCGACTGCCTTGACGGTAGCCTTGTCGTTAGCGGCCTTCAGCATACCCTCCAGCTGGTCAGCGACCTGACGAGAAGCGATGCTTGCGCAACCAGTCAGCATGGACAGTGCCATAACACCAGTGAGGACGACGGCCACACTTTGATATCGTATTCGTCTCCATCCTCACGATACTTGGAGGCAATGGCACCA
>OGZT01001891.1_pt1 | contig 13086 bp, 16 predicted proteins | sample 1576891 | NCBI WGS metagenome assembly OGZT01 (sample SAMEA3541521, study PRJEB24748) | human gut metagenome | biome: human gut; feature: human-associated habitat; material: faeces | place: China | collected 2012 | reverse complement strand
TCTGCTGCCAGCTCCAGAGCCTTTTTGATAGCCTGGCGGCGGCTCATGTCTGGCGGAACTGTCACCAGCACCGCGCCCAGAGTCATGCACACATCGCAATCGAAGCTGCTGCCCTTGCGGGCAAACACCGGACGGCCCCACCCGGGGACATGCTGATAGTACTTCATGCGTGCTGCCCTCCCCCGCTGACGATCTGGGCGACGTTCGCACCCAGGCGGTGCAGTGCCTTTTCTGCTGCGGCCTTGTTCCACAGGGCATTCAGATCCACCTGCGCGTCCATGCTCTGGCCCTTCTTGACCTGCTGCACCGCGAAGCCCTGGGTCTCGAACTGCTGCACGATCCACGCCGTGGGGCGGATGCCCAGGCGCTCCAGAGCGTTCAAGCGGCCACCGTTGAGCACGACGCGCTCATGGTGCAGCGCGCGGGGCTTTGCTTCCCTGCGGTCGTAGTAATCGACTTCAAACGCCACCAGCATAATTTTCTGTGTCAAATTCAAAAAATCCATAACGTTTTTACCTCCGTTTGTGCTACAATGGGAGGTGAGAAGTTCTTCCATTGACCCATGTGAAACTTCTTCCTCCAGGTCTGCCCGGTTCGCCGTCCGGGTGGGCCTTTTTTGTTTTTACTCGCTGTCGGTGCCCGCGTCGGCCTCAGTGCTCTCGATCTGAATACCCGGCCAATTCTCCACAATCACGTCCAGCGAATACGGGCCAGCATCAACCACGCAGTTGGTGACAGCGTCACACACGAAATAGCCGCCGGTGTGCGGGTCGTAACAGGCCATCAGCCCGGCCGCGTCTCCGTCCTCTGTGGGCTCCTGCTGGGCGTTCTCGTCCTCAGCGGGCAGGAACTCGACGGCCAGAGTCGGCGCGCCCTGCGGGCCGCGCTGTGCGCTCAAGCGCAGGCAGTCGGCGGCACCGTCGAGGTGGTCGAAGTACAGCATCAGGCTTTCGGGGCCTGCCTGCACAACGTCGATCAGCTGAGCGCCGATGCCGGACAGTTCGCCCTTGAGCTGCTCCACGGTGACAGGACGGGTGAAGTTTTCCAGAGTTTTCATTTTCAAAACCTCCAAAAATCGTTTGTTGTTCTCTCGCCCTGGCGGTCAGTCCGCCGGGGCATTTTCGTTTGTGTCGGGCAAGTCAGGAAAGAAGAACTCCCCCACGCTTGCCCTAGGAATGCCCACGACGCGGCAAACGGCGGCGATTTCGTCCGCCTGCCATGGGATGTGGCCGCGCATTCTGCGGCCCAGAGTGGGCACCGTGATACCTGTCAGCGCGGCCACGTCTTCGTCGTACAGTCCGCGCTCCCGGAACAGGGCACGCAGCCGCCAGAAGGGTATCTGCTGGAAACGGCCATACGGTGCCACCGGGACGGCGGTGTTACTACTGGCGCTCAGCATGGTGCACCTCCTGTTCCTGCGGCGGCAGCCTGAGCGACTCCAGCGGAACGCCCAGAGCGTCGGCGATGTGCCCGGCGGTCGTCCGCCACATCGCCCCGCCAATGCGGGCCTTGTTGACAGCAGAGCGGCCAACGCCAGCCTTGCGGCTCAGCTCCTCCGTGGTGAGGTCCTGACGGGCCATTTCCGCAATGACCGCCACACGGTCGAGGATAATCGACTTTGCCATGATGTAAAAATCACTCCTTTTCGTTTATTTACGGGTCTTTTGGCTCCCGCGACGCTCCACACTGGAGCGTTTCGGCCCTTGCCACGGGGCCATCGTCAGGCGGGATTATGCGTTGAGGTAAATTGCAAGAGCAGTCAACGCGCTTTCCATACCGAAGCCATGGCGACGTTCCTCGTACACGTCGGAATCCTCCATCTTGCGGGCCTGCTTCAAAACAGCGTTCATTGCGTCTTCCAGCTCCTTGGCGGTGATGGTCTCTTTCATTGTTCAGCCCTCCTTCACCAGTTCATAGTGCTTGATACTGCCGGGAACGTAGCAGCGGCCCTTGAACCGCTCAACCACGCGCAGCAGCTTTTCCAGTTCTGCGACTGCAACGCCAGATGTGCCATGATCCAACAGGCGATCCGCCACGCGGTCGTCGGCAAACTCCACGGTGTAACAGGTCTCGCCGTTCTCGATCTCTGCGGTGTCATAAGTGATGTTCAAGCGTTTCATGTGTTCTTCCTCCCCGTGCTGCTTTTGCTTTTGCTTTAGTCTGTATCCATCTTAATTCAATCAAAAGCAAAAGTCAAGAGTGAATTTTTGCTTTTGATTGAATTTCTGCGCTGCTTGTGGTATTGTTATCAAGAGGAGGTGTTTCGCTTGACCACAGGGCAGCTTATCAAAGACGCAAGAAAAAAGGCAGGAATGACGCAAAAGGAGCTCGCCGATAAACTGGGCTTATCCTTTCAGGCAGTCGCCCAATGGGAAAATGACCTGCGCAATCCTAAATACGACACCCTAGAAAAAATCGCGCGCGCGTTAGGCGTAGCAACGTACACGCTCACCCAGGCATCTGGCTCTTTTGAATCCGCCATCAAAGAAGCAAGGGGAAAACTTGAAATTGAAGAAGATATAGACGACTTTGTGGAGGAACGCGCACGCAGTCATGCCGATTATATGGCCCTCTGGGATACTACCGTAAAAGAAACGGCTCTGAAATACGGCATAGACCCCGCCATTTTGGGGCTTTATGTTCCCAGACGTGGCGAGGCAATGGACCAACCATCAAGTGAAATTGCTGTTGCACTGAGGGACTTAAACGAAGAAGGCCGAAAAGAAGCCGCTAAACGTGTAAAAGAATTAACCTGGATTCCTTGGTACAAGAAAAAGGACCCCGACAAAAAGTAAAAGAGCGCCCCCGGCGGCAACCGGGAACGCCCTTGTTTGTGCATTTTGACCCTGCCGGGGCTGCCGATCCCCCCCCCCGATCAGCACCACAGCACTATACAATTTGCACAATAAAACAGAAAAACCGCCCCCGGCGGCAACCGGGAACGGCTTTTGATAGATAGCTTGCCCACGAAGGACAATACCACCCTCACATTTGGTATTATACCCTTTCGGGGCAGGCTTTTCAAGCTATACTCAGGAGGTTATAACACACATGGGTAAACGAACGAACACAGCCACTTGGAACGGCAAACAGTGGCGCATTGCTGTGCAGAAGGATGGACAGCGCCGGTATTTTTACAGCAGCACACAGGGCCGCGCAGGCCAGCGAGAAGCGAACGCCAAAGCGGACGCATGGTTAGACAGCGGCGTTTGCGCCAAAGGTGCGCGTGTGGCGGACATTGGCGCACTCTGGCTGCGTTCGGTGGAGCTGTCCACCTCAACGGACAACTACCGGCCACTAGAAAGCCGCTGGCGAGTCTGGGTGCTGCCGATCATCGGCACAAAGAAGGTTGACCGCCTCACCGATCAGGATTTGCAAGACGTGCTCAATCTGGCCCACGCTTCCGGGAAGAGTCGCAAAACCTTGAAGTCCATTGCAGCCGATATGCGGGCATTCTGCAAGTACTGCCGCAAAAGCAAAATTTCAGCCTACGAACCGGAAGAACTGACGATCCCCGCCGGGGCACGGTACAAGGGCAAGAACGTGTTACAGCCCGATGAACTGGCGGTGCTGTTCAGCTCAGATACCACCACATTCAACCGCCAGCGCGTGCCCGACCCCTATATCAACGCCTATCGGTTCCAGGTCCTCACCGGCCTGCGCCCGGGTGAGCTGCTGGGCCTGCGCTGGGAAGATGTGCACGGCGGAGTGGTGTACATCTGCCGTTCCATCAACCAGCTTGGCGAGGAGACGCAAGGAAAGAACCAGAACGCCGTCCGCTCCTTTGCACTCTCCGCCAGAGCGGGGGCCGTGCTGGAGGATCAACACAAGATCACCGGCAACACCGGCAGCGTGTTCAGGATCAACAATCAGCACCACTATCACACGCGGTGGTGGGCCTACTGCCGCACAAACGGCATTGTGCCCATCTCCACCTATGAGCTGCGCCACACCTTCGTCAGCGTTGCAAAGACGCTCCCGGCGGGTGAAGTGAAGGGCCTTGTGGGCCACAGCCAGGACATGGACACTTTTGGCGTGTACGGCCATGCCCTCACCGGTGACGCTGAGAACACCGCCCATGCCGTGAACGCCGCTTTTGATAAACTGCTTGGCGAGGGCTGAATCTGTACCCCACTTTTTACCACACTGTCACCTTTCAGCCTTGATATTTGCCCTTTTTAGTGTGCATGTCATTGGGATAAAATGCACGTTACACCACACTCTTTGCAGCCAGTTTTCAACGATAGATAGTAATTTCTTGGGTTCGAGTCCCACTGGGCACCCCACTAAAAAGACCCGCGAGCATATGCTTGCGGGTCTTTTTCTATTGTGGGGATGTCCAGTGGGACTCGAACAAATAAATAGTGTGAAATGCCAGAGTGCAGAGCACCGAAAGGTGCTCTGCACTCTGGCATTTTTCTTTCTCAGCTTCCCAGCTGCTTCAGGATATTGGCGATCTCATCGTTGGAGTAGCCCTCCTTCAGCAGTTCGCTGCGGATGGCCGTATCGCTCCTGCCCTGCCGGTAGAGGCGGGCGGCGCTGTAAGGTACGATAGTGCTGCCTCCGGACGACAGCACTGACCCGTTGCCCGAGCCTCCCGAACTGCCCGCACTCTTTGCCCCGGCGTTTGCCGCAGCCTGCTGGGCGCTCTGGGCTGCCTTGGACTGCTTGAGCGCCCATTCGCCCTTGGCGATATTCAGCTTTTCGCTGGTCGCATTGTTGTTGAACTCCTGCTGGCGCAGGGTGTCCTGATACTGCCGCTCCGCCTGCTCGTTCTTGTACTTCTGCTGGGCAAGGCTGTCCTGCCGCTGGGTCTCCTGCATCTGCTGGCCCCACGCAGCGTCAGCACGCTCGGCCGCGTAGGCGCGGTCTTTCGCGTACATATTGTATCCGGTGTTGGCCAGCGCACCCACCAGCGAGCCGATGCCGGTGGTTCCGGTGATGGCCAGCTGCACCGCGTCGCCGATAACGCCCAGAATGCTCAGCACATTATTGAACGCCTGCTTGCGCTTGGCGATGGCCTGCTGCTCCTGATTGGAATAGTAGCCGTACAGGGTGTTCAGCCGGCCCAGATAGTCCTGATAGCGGCCATAGTCCTGCTCGTAGGCAGCGTTGTAGGCGCTGCCCTTCCGGTCGAGCTGACTGTAATAGTCCGACAGCTCCGCGTTATACTGCGCCTGTGCGTTCTGCTCCTGCGTGTTGAGCTGGTCGATCCGGGTCACGACATCGTCGCCCTCACTGTTGTAGGTATCCAACGCCAGCCGGTAGAGGGACGGCAGGGCGTCGTTCAGCGCGCCCATCTGCTGCTGGTACGCCTGCTGGGCCACACTGGCCGCATAGCTGGAGCCGTAGCCGCCGGTGAGGGCCGCAGCCTGTGCGGCGGCGTCCGCGCTGGCGTTGCGGGCGTTCTGGGTGTACTGTTGGGCATACTGGCGGTAGAGCGGGTCCTGTGCATAGCTGTACTGGAAGCTGTTCCGCTCCAGCAGCTGGCCGATGAGGTCTTCGATGCGGCTCTGATAGGCGCTCTCATACTTGCCCGGACGGTTCTGCTGCCAGTTTCTCAGGTCCGCTGCTGCGTCGGTGACGCTCTGGCCGGGGGTGTACACCGCATTTGTCAGTGCATTCTCCACCTCTTTGCGGCTGTTCAGTCCCGCCGTGCTGTAGGAGGACTGGGCTGCAGGCTGGGCAGTCACATCTTCCAGCAGCTGCTGTTCTTTCTTTTTCTCGGTGCTCATAAATTCTCCTTTCTCACTGGATGCTGTTCAGCCGGGCGCGCAGCGGCTCCGACATGTTTTCCACGTCCAGATTGCAGAGCACATATTGTAATTGCTCCTGCATCTGGTATAAGTAGTTGCGGATGGCGCGGGCATCCTCCGCGTCCATGTTCTCGCTCAGATGGGGCAGTCCGATCTTCGAAAGTCCCGTGACACTTGCCATATTCAGTTCACCTCCTGTGCCAGAATGCCGCCCTTCGCGGCGGCGCTCGTCCGGGTCAGGCTGCGCAGGGTGAGCTGTCCTCTGCCCTTCAGCCGGAACCGCAGGCTCCCGCACCGCCTCGGCACAAACGGAACATCGAAGCAGCGCCGCCCGTCGGCGGTCAGCTGGGCCAGTGTCTCCCACGCTCCGCTGTCGTAACTCACAGCCACCTCGATGCGGCTCTTCACCTCGGCCTCGAGCCGGAGCGTCAGCCGGGAGAGATACAGCTCTTCCGGGCTGTCCAGCCCGATGTCCCCGCTGACGAGCTCGAAGCTCACGCCGTCCTCGATGCCGCCCGCCTGCTGCCAGTTCTCCTCCCGGTCTGCATCTGCGGCCCAGATGGCCTTTCCGTCCCAGAGATAGAGCTGCCCGCCGCTTCCGGCCATCTCGTAGGAGCAGACATCTTCCTCCTGCCAGAGCCCCCGTTCGGTGTCGTAGACCAGCAGCCGCACGGCCTGGGCTTCGCCGCTGCCCCGCACGAGGTGCAGATAATACCGCCCGTCCAGCGCGCCGCCCAGCGCCGACTTCACGTTCCGCAGCCGGGCCGGGTCGAGGGCCGTCGAAACTTTGGTGGGGATGCTGCCGTCCCAGGCCATCACGCCGTCGGGCGAGAGATAATAAAGCGTCTCGTTGATGACGCAGAGGCTCCGGGCAGCGCCCTTTGCCACGCCCCGGCAGCGCAGGCTGCTGAGCTGGAAATCCGAGGGCTTGGAGCCGTAAAGCTTGTGAAGGGTGTTTTCCTTGAAGAAAAGCGCGTATCCCATACAGGTAGCCGCGCCGGTAAACGCCCCGTCGCTGCCCACGGTCACGGCATAGCTGTCGGCGGCAATGCCCCGGTAGGAGAACCAGTTGGTGGGGTCGCCCAGCTTGCAGGCGTAGATGACGTTCTCCTTGTTGGAGCATCCCCACACCCGGTTGTCGCACTCGGTCAGGTAGTCCATGTCCGGCACCCGGCGTTCCAGCTCTACCACCTCTGCCGAGACGAACTCCCGGCTGACGCTGCCGTCCAGACTCACCCATCTTACCGCTGCGCCGGTGCGGGTCAGACGGCCATAGAACCACTCGCCGCCGGGGTCGGCCTTGACGCGCAGAGCATCTGCGCCGGCGTCGTAGACGATGCGGTCGCCGTCCAGCTCGTTCCACTGCCCGGCCTGTTCCGCTGCAGAGCCGGTGAGGGTCACGGTGTCCTCTGCCGCAAAGTCTGTCCCCACCCCCTTTGCCGAGATGCGGCAGTAGTCCAGCACCACCGCCGACCAGTTGCCGGACGCCTCACTATATACTTCCAGCGTGCTCTCGCTGCTCCATGGCTTTTCCGGGTCTTCCACCCGCAGGAAAAGCTGGCCGTCCGTCGGCTTGTCGGGCTCAGCAGGGCCGCAGCCGCTCACCTCGTAGACCTTGCCCTCCGCGTCGCAGGGTGCAAACTCCACGCTGGTGTTTTTGCCCGGCCACACCGCGCCCAGAGCGCTCACCTTCCGGCTGGCAGTGTCGAAAGCCAGCTTGTCCGGGAAGATCAGGATCCTCGTCCCGATGCCCACCAGCGTTTTCCTGCCGTTCTCCACGGCGTCTTTCAGGGTCACTTCCATCTCATCCCTGTCATCCGGCGTGTAGACGAGGTCTCTGCCGCAGACGGTCAACAGGCCGTTCAGGTGATACATCCCGTTCAGGTCTGCTTCCTCCCGCAGCTTCCGCCGGGGCAGACGGGTGCTCAGGGCCGGGAAATTCCGGGCCGAAAAGTTGATGCCCACGCTGTACTCTGCCTCGGTGCAGCTGTACGTCTCGTTCAGTCCGCCGAACACCCGCAGCATATTCCGGGTGTTTTTCAGGCCGTTCCGGTTCGAAAGTATCATCTTTCTCCCTCCTTACCAGCGCCAGCTACAGCCCCGGGCGGGCAGATTCTTCCGCCGCAGCCACGCGGCCATTTCGGCTAAGATGCTGTTGTACTGAGCCTGCTCACCGGCGTACCGGTCGTTCTCGCCCAGCGCGGCGTCCGTCATGGCGCACAGATAGTGCGGGTACAGGCTGTCGAAGGGCGGCGGCACCAGCAGCACGTCGTCGTCCCGCAGACCGTTGTCCCACGCAATGTCCGCGCCCACGCCCTCCCGGCTGTCGGCGCTGCTGGGCCGGAAAAATTTCTCCCGCAGCATCCCGTCCACCTCGCACAGCCAGCGCTGCCGGGTGCGGGCCGCGACACGGCTGCCCGGGCGCAGCTCTTCGGCCCGCTCCATCGCTTCTCCTACCGTCATAAAAAGCCTCCTTTCGCTTTTTCCAAAAAGGCCCGGCAGAAGCGGCCTTCTCCGCCGTCTCTGCCGGGCCGCGTTGTCTTATTTTACTGGGCCGCAGTCTCTGCCGCAGCGATGCGGGCGGCGGTGTACTCGTCCTGCTGCTGGCTGTGTTCCAGCACCTCGGCCACCTCAGGCGGCACTTCCACCTCCACGCCCCGGCGGATCTTGTAGTTCACGCCGTTGACGCTCACGAACAGATCGCCCTTGTACCGGCTGTTGTCCTTGAACAGCCGGATGCGGACATTCTTCTTTTCTGCCATAGCTTCTCCTTTCTGCTCAGTTTGCCGCCGCAGTGGTGGAATAGCTGGACACGCTCTCGATGCGCACCATGTACTGCTCCACCAGACGCTCGGCGGCGCGCATCCCCTTCCAGCCCACAGAGGCACGCTGGTTCAGCGGATCGTCGCCGTAGCCCAGCTGCTTGACGATGTGCTCCAGGCCGCCGCCTTCCAGCTCGGTGACGCCGTAGGCGTGGGCGCCCAGCACGAGGGTGCCGAAGACGGCCAGACCCTCCGGACAGGTAGCGTCCTTCCAGATCTTTGCCTCGCTGGTCTCGATGAAGCGGATGTTGCCCAGCTTGCCGATCTCGCCGCGGTACATGGTGTCGGGGTCGGCGTACTTGTGGGCCTCGATGAACTCCTTGCAGGTCTTGAGGTCGTAGGCAGCGTAGGGATGGATGATGGCGATGTAGCTGTCGCCGATGGGGTCAGCGTTCATCGCGCCCAGCTGTGCCGCCGCCTGGAAGAACAGCTTCGGGGTCAGGGTGCAGCTCTTGTCCAGCGCCTTGCGGCTGGTGACGGCAGTCTCGGTGCCGTCTGCGGAAAGCTTCGGCGCATAGATGACGTTGGTGCCGCCGGCCAGCACATCGCGGGTGATGCTGTCCATGGTGCGGCCCGCCTGGCTTGCCAGAACGCGGGTGGCCTGTACCACATTGTTGTCGATGGCCGTCATCTGCAGCACATCGGTGAGCGGAGTCCAGCCGCCGTACTGGTGCAGGTCGCTGGTGATGGTGGTCACATTCAGGGTCTGGCCGTTGGGAGTCACGCCCTCGGTCAGCGGGGTATCGGCCTTGGGCAGGCTGTCGTACTTGCGGAACTCAATGGTCTTGCCGCCATTCTGAGGTACGGGATAGTAGTCCGCGAACTGGTCATGCACCAGACGGGGCTCGGCCTGGTCGATAAGGCGCTTCTCGTAGAAGGTCTTCATCTCGTTGGTCATGGTGCCGGTGGTGTTCTGCAGGCTGGCAGAAGGGTCGGCAAAGAGCTGGAGGTCCATCTTCAGGTTGTAGCTTTTCATGTCATTTGTCCTTTCTGTATCAAAATTTTCAAAAACTGATCTTCACCCCGTGCATCGCACGGCGTTCCAGTGCCTCACGCTGGGCGCGGGTCATGCTGGCCACATCGGCCCGGGTGATGGCCGCACCGCCGGGGCTGGTGCCGTTTTCCGCCGGGCGGGCCGACCGCTGACGGATGCGCTCCACAACGCCCTGCTCCACGGTCTGGGCGGTCTGACGCAGAGCGTCGTTGTAGTGGGCCAGACGGTAGGCGTCACCCATCCGCATCCCGGGCAGCTCCATCAGGCGGCGCATCTCGGGGTTCGCCAGCTCCTGCTTGAGCGAAAAATCCGGCACGTCCCGGCGAAGCATCGCCTCTTCCGCCGCCCAGCGGGCGTGGAGGGCGCGGACGGTGTTCGCGCCCTCTCTCAGGCCCGGAATGGGCGGGAGCGGAAGCGGCGCAGGGCGTTCGGGCGGTGCAGGACGCTCTTCCGGCTCCTGCACTGCCGCCGGCGTCGGCACATCCGAAGCTTCCCGGCTCTCATCCGCCTTCATCGTCCCGGAGGCAATGGCCTGCTGAGCCTGTGCATGGCTGAGGGCAGGAGCGGAGGGGGCGGCGGCATCGCCGCCCTCCGAGGCAAAGAGCTGCAGATCCACCATCGACTGTTCTCCCCGTCCGCTCAAATCGGCGAAGCGGACATTGTCCGGGTAGCGTTCTGCCAGCAGGGCAAAGCCCGCCTTTGCAAATTCGAACGCCCCCTCCACCCACGGCTTCTGGGGTGCTGCCGCCGTCACGGCCAGACGCGGGCCGTTCGGCTCGTCCCACACGCCGCTCCTGGTGCCTTCCTCGCCCGCCAGCAGGGCGCAGAGGGTCTGCATCAGGGTGCTGGCCCCCGCACACACGATGTCCTGCCCGGCGGGGGCATAGCCCGCGTGGCCCGAAGCTTCCAGCCGGCAGGTGGGGCCTGCCGGGCCGTCCAGCTCGGTGTAGTTTACTTTTATCATCTCATTTCTCCTTTCTGCGTCTTCATCGCCCTCGCCATTGCAGCCGTGCTCAGCTCCTGTGCCGGGCCGCTGAGCTTGGGGGCTTCGGACTTTTTCTGCACTTCCAGCAGACCCGTCAGCTGGGTCATCTGGGCCTGCATCCGGGCCAGCTGCTGGGCGAGGGTGCCGTTCTGGCGCACCCGCTGGCGCACCTTTTCGATGCCCTCAAAGTCCATCATTTCCAGCGCCGCCAGCGCGGCGTCGGCGTTGGCCGGGGCGAAAAATCCCAGCTGATAGCACTCCTTGGCCGTCTCGTTCTGCGACAGGCGGGAGAAGGTGGACTTTTTCTCCGCACTCACCACGATGTCGAACACCGGCTCATGACTGCCCAGCTCCACGCCGCCCACGACTCTTGCAGGCTGGGCGCGGAGCACCTGGCCCGAAAAGCGGACGAACTCGCTCTCGCCGCTCTTGCCGGTGATGCGGAAGATGCGCTCCTCGTCGTAGAACTGCCTCATCAGCTCGATGATAAGGTAGCACTCTTTGGCAAATGCCCTGTAAGCGCTCTTGAGCATATCCCGGCTGAGCTTCGAGCCCGCCTCCTGCAAGGCCGCGATGGCCGAAGCTGCCGTCACGCCGCCTGCGGTGCCGCCCTGGGTCATGTCGCGGTTTCCGCTGATCTCCTTCAGCTCCTCGATGCGGCTGTTGCGGTAGCTCAGGCTGTTGCCCTGCAGGCCCGCCGTCTGCAACGGCCGGAAGCTGTCGTCGTTCAGCCGCCCCACCACATGGATGATGTCCCGCGACAGGTCCGTCAGCTCTTCCTCATTGACGCCCGCCGTGTCGCTCAGCACATACCGCTGGCGGGACGAGAGCAGGACGTTCTCGTCCATGGCGTGGTTCATCTTGTCGATGGCGGTCTGGCACTCCTTCATCACGTCGATATACCCGAAGCCCGCCGGGCTGTCCTCCTCCATGAACAGCGCATCGAACACGAAGGGATACCTGCCGTGGTCGTAGAAGCCTCTTTCGGCCAGCGCCGGGTCGTTCTCGCTGGCGTAGAGCACCACGCCATTGCAGAACTTGCAGTAGTGCAGGACGCTCCTGCCCTCGGGGGAGAGCTTTTTGTAGTACCAGTCCACCACGACGCTCTTGTCGCTGGTATCAAGGCCGCCGTCGTGGATGTAATGCGGCACGTCCAGCACGCTGGCGGTGTGTCCGGCCAGCTGGGGCCAGCGCTCTTCCAGCTGGTTCGAGTCCGCCAGACTCAGCGAGAAAAAGTGGGGCGACGCCTGAATATCCTCCACGCCCGGCTCCCAGTAGAGCATCAGCAGGTTCATGGGCCGGATGGCGATCTCGCCCACACCGCCCCGCTGCTCCGGATCCCAGAACACGCCTTTGACTCCGGTCCCCTGCTTGAGCTTGCGCCACCAGGTGTCGCTGTACACCTGCTCATAGTCCGCCTGCTCCAGCACCACGGGCAGCACGCTGGAAAGCGCCTGTGCCGCTGCCTCGTCGTCCTCGGCACGGGGCAGGACGTTGGGACTGGGGTAGTTGTCCATCGCGTCGGCATGCTTGTTGGCGATGGAGTTGAACAGCCAGCCGCTGGACGGCTGGGGTTTGCTCTCCATCATGGGGTTCTGGTAGTTCTTCCAGTGTCCCATCCGGAACCACAGTTCGTTGTCCACCAGGCGCTTGTCCAGCGCGGCCTTGCCCGCCTTGTACCGCTGCAAGATCTGCGCAGCCTCAGCCACCTCTTCCGGCCCGATGGGCAGTTTTGTTGCTTCATCCATAGTATTCGTTTTTCTCCTTCCTGCCCTCTGTTGCAGGGCGCTATCGTTTTTCTCCGCCCCCAGCCTCTCCCAAAGGGAGAGCCTTTACACCCTCAGAAACTTCGCCTTCCGATGCAGCTCCAGCGGGTCATCCAGCACCGGCGGGGCCGATGTATGCCGGGGCGGCGAGATGGGATTTTCCATCAGCACATAGCGTCAAACTTGATACTGCCCACAACCTGAATCCGCTCCGCCCCGAGTTCTTTGAACCGGACGGCATCGGGCCTGGACTGAGCCAGAATCACGGCAAACTGTTTCACCGCTGGAATCATCAGTCTGGGGACGCGAAGCGCCTGATCAAGACTTTTCTGAGACTCACGGGCATTGGCGAGCACCATGGGAACTCCCCACTTTCTGGCCTCAGCCATCATGGTCGGCCAGATTTCTGTCTCCATGACAATTCCAATGGATGGCTTTGTTTCGCGGAAAAAAGATTCCATCGCTCCCGGAATGTCATAAGGGAGGTAGCACTGGGAGATACGGTCGGGAGCCAGCGCCACAATGCGTTTCCCCGCATCTCTTCCCGTCGGGGTCATATGCGTCAGGAGAAAATCCGCTTCCGGCCACCGCTTCAGGCACTCGGCAATCAGGGGCTTAGCGGCATTCGTTTCACCGACACTCACCGCATGAACCCAGACCCGGGGGCACCCCTTGGGCGGCGGATATTCAGAGAACCCGAACCTCTCACCCCAGAAATTCCGATATCGCCTTCGCCTTCTTCGTCAGATTCATGACCTGTTTT
>OGZT01001887.1_pt1 | contig 13116 bp, 13 predicted proteins | sample 1576891 | NCBI WGS metagenome assembly OGZT01 (sample SAMEA3541521, study PRJEB24748) | human gut metagenome | biome: human gut; feature: human-associated habitat; material: faeces | place: China | collected 2012 | reverse complement strand
TGGTGACAGGAGGGGTAGAACCTACCGAAGAAAACCTCACTAAATGGGTAGAAGCTGGAGTTACTGCAGTAGGCATGGGTTCGAACCTCTTCCCTAAAGAGGTGATTGCGGCGAAGGAATGGTCGAAGATTGCAGATATGAGCAAGAAAGCTTTGGAATTCATCAAAAAAGCAAGAACTAAATAATAACCTAAACCGATACCATGAGTACACAAAATAATACAAAGATGACAAATTACAGGTGGGTAATCTGTGCCATGTTATTCTTTGCCACCACTGTCAATTATCTCGACAGGCAGGTGTTGTCCCTCACATGGGATGAGTTTATAAAACCCGAATTCCATTGGGATGAATCTCACTACGGGACTATCACAGCCGTATTTTCTATCGTTTATGCAATATGTATGCTATTTGCCGGAAGATTTGTTGACTGGATGGGCAGTAAAAAAGGATTCCTTTGGGCAATCGGCATATGGTCATTAGGAGCATGTCTCCATGCTCTATGCGGTGTAGCCACCGAGCAATATGTGGGATTGCACTCTGCGGCCGAACTGGCTGCCGCAACAGGAGATGTAGTAGTCGTTATCGCAACAGTTAGTATGTACTGCTTCCTTTTTGCACGATGTATATTGGCTTTAGGGGAGGCAGGGAACTTTCCTGCGGCCATTAAAGTTACCGCCGAATACTTTCCCAAAAAAGATAGAGCCTATGCCACTTCTATTTTCAACGCAGGAGCATCTATCGGAGCCTTGATCGCACCTCTTTCTATTCCGCTGTTGGCTAAACATTGGGGATGGGAGATGGCCTTTATCGTTATAGGGGCTTTAGGTTTTATATGGATGGGATTCTGGGTATTTTTATACGATGCCCCCAACAAAAGTAAGCATGTAAATGCTGCTGAATTGGAATACATCGAGCAGGATAAAGTAGAAGATCAAGCAGACGGACTAAGCCACTGCGACGAAAAGAAAATCCCTTTCTGGAAATGCTTTTCATACAAACAAACTTGGGCTTTTGCCGCCGGTAAATTCATGACCGATGGGGTATGGTGGTTCTTCTTATTTTGGACGCCATCTTACCTTAATACACAATTCGGGATCAAAACTTCCGAAGGCTTAGGTATCGCCCTCATATTTACACTATATGCCATCACCATGTTGTCGATATACGGAGGAAAACTGCCTACGATAATCATGAATAAAACAGGACTGAATCCCTATGCAGCCAGAATGAGAGCCATGCTTATATTCGCATTCTTCCCGCTGGTGGTACTCTTTGCACAACCTTTAGGTACTATTTCTCCGTGGTTACCGGTAATTATGATCGGTATAGGAGGAGCGGCTCACCAATCGTGGTCTGCCAATATATTCTCGACGGTAGGAGATATGTTTCCGAAAGGAGCAATCGCATCCATCACCGGAATAGGGGGAATGGCCGGAGGTATAGGATCTATGCTGCTGCAAAAATGTGCAGGAAACCTCTTTGTATATGCCGATGAAGTACAAATGGAGTTTATGGGATTTTCGGGAAAACCGGCCGGATACTTTATCATCTTTTGTGTATGTGCTGTGGCTTATCTGATAGGATGGGCAATTATGAAGTCTCTCGTTCCGAAATACAAACCAATTACAGATCTATAAGTAACGAATCAAAAAAAAATTATATAAAATGAAAAAGCTAAATAAATCGACAGTAGAAAAGAAAGAACTTCCCGTTAAAATACTTCAATTCGGAGAAGGTAATTTCTTACGTGCCTTTGTTGACTGGATGATTGACAAAGCAAACGATGCAGGAGTAATGAATCATGGAGTTGTGGCTGTACAACCCATCCCCGGAGGAGAATTCGTTGCGAACCTTTTCAAAGAGCAAGATTCTATGTATCATGTATATCTGGAAGGTATCAAAGACAAAAAACCTGTAAAAGAAGTATCACTGGTAAAGAGTATCAACGAAGTACTGAATCCATATACCCAATATGCCGAATACGAAAAGATATTTTTGAGTAACGAATTGGAAATGATCATTTCGAATACAACAGAAGCGGGTATCCGTTACGAAGAAGGAGACGACCTGAATGCAAACCCTCCGAAATCGTTCCCCGCAAAAATGACAGCCCTATTGTACAAGCGTTTCAAAAAATTCAATGGTAACGCCGACAAAGGACTTCTTATCGTATGTTGCGAATTGATCGAAGACAATGGTTCGACATTGCACGACTATGTATTGAAACATGCGAAATTCAATAAACTGGGTGACGATTTTATCAATTGGGTTAATACAGCATGTCATTTCTACGATACATTGGTAGACCGTATCGTTCCGGGATTTCCGAAAGAAACCATCAACGAAATCAAAGAAGAAATCGGCTTCGACGACAATCTTGTTGTAAAAGGCGAATACTTCCATGTATGGGCAATCGGAGGTGATTCTATCATCAAAGAAAAACTACCATTGGATAAAGCCGGTTTGAATGTGATCTATATGGATGACATCAAAGAATTCCGTGCAAAAAAGGTACGTATCCTCAACGGTGCGCATACCGCAATGGTTCCTGTTGCCTTACAATTAGGGTGCGAAACTGTGATGGACGCATTCAATACGCCCGAAGTAGAAAAATATATCAATCAGATGGTAGCCAACGAAGTACTGGCAGTAATCAACGAAGATCCGGAAGAATTGAAAGCTTTCGCTGCAAAAATTCTCGAAAGATTTTACAATCCTTTCCTGAAACATTATCTGAAAGATATCTCATTGAATTCTCTTTCGAAATGGGAAACTCGCGATTATCCGACAGTGTTCGACAATTACAAAAAATTGGATAAGGATGCTAAACTCACTATCTTCTCTTTTGCCGCATTGCTCGTGCTTTATAGCGGAAAATCTGAAATAGCATTTACACCGAACGATACAGCCGAATTTATCGAGTTCATACAATCGACATTCAAAGAATACGATATCAACGGATGGGTAAAAGGTATTATTTCTCATAAAGATATGTGGAAAGAAAACTTCAATGAAGTTCCTCAGTTCGCAGATGAAGTTGCAAACGATGTCAAACTGATTCTGAACGGAGGTATGCTTAAAGCTCTTAAATCGATCATAGCTTAATCACAAGATCAGGAAGGAGGAACTAAATCCTCCTTCCTTAAATAAACTGCCAATATGAATAATGATTGTCTATATTGCAATAAAAATCAGACTCAAAAAGACCTGATGATAGAGATATGCTCTCTTAGTGTATCTACCGTTTTCCTTTTTAAGGAACAAACATACAAAGGACGTTGCGTGATAGCTTACAAAGATCACAACGTTGAATTATACCAACTGTCGCCTGAAGATCTTCTGGCGTTCATGACTGATGTAAACAAAGTAGCTTCAGTTATTGCAAAACTTTACAATCCGGCAAAAATCAACTACGGAGCATATTCCGACAAGCTGCCTCATCTTCATATACATCTGGCTCCGAAATATGTTGACGGGGCTGATTATGGTTCAACTTTTGTAATGAATCCTCAAAAGGTATATCTTACCGACTCAGAATATACAGAAATGATCGACTCCATAAAAAAAGAATTGAGGTCTTAGACCTCTTTTATAGCTTTGCCAAGGATAAATACCACCGCCAGCTATAATATTATAATATATTATTAAATGCTCTCATTCACTTATAGATATGAATAAATATATAAAGATCAACCCGAACGACAATGTATGCGTTGCCATAGAGAATCTTTCTCCCGGTGATATTGTCAATGTAGAAGGGACACCTGTCGAGATTAAGAATCCGATAGAAACAGGGCATAAGTTTGCCATCAAAGAAATAAAGACCGATGAGAATGTTGTTAAATACGGCTATCCAATCGGACATGCCACAACCGATATTCATACAGGTGAACATGTACACACCCAGAATGTGAAAACAAACCTGCATGACAACCTGCAATATTCGTATGTTCCGGTACATCCAAAACTGAACATCCCGAAAAGCGACCTCAAAATCAACGGTTACCTGCGCTACAACGGAGATATGGGTATCCGCAACGAATTGTGGATTGTACCGACTGTAGGTTGTGTAAATGGTCAGGCGCAAGCAATTATCGAAAGGGTAAAACGAGAATTGGATGTTGCCCATATTGATGATATACGGGTATATACCCACAACTACGGCTGTTCTCAATTGGGAGACGACCATAATAATACAAAAAAAGCTCTGGCTGCACTCGCAAAACATCCGAATGCAGGAGGAGTACTTGTTTTGAGCTTAGGATGTGAAAACAACCAACAAGCCGATTTCAAAAAAGAAATGGGAGAATGGGATCCCGAAAGGGTTCGTTTCCTTATTTCGCAAGAAGTACAGGACGAAATAGAGGTAGGATTTCAAATGATGTCCGAATTAGTAGAGCGTATGCGCAAAGACAAACGTGAGCCCCTACCCTTATCTAAACTGAAAGTAGGATTGAAATGCGGTGGTAGCGACGGATTCTCGGGTATCACAGCAAATCCGCTAGTAGGACAATTCTCAGACTGGCTGATAGGTCAGGGAGGAACAACTATACTTACCGAAGTTCCCGAAATGTTTGGTGCTGAAACCATTCTGATGAACAGAGCCGAAAGCAAAGAAGTATTTGATGACACGGTAGCCTTGATCAATAACTTCAAGAATTATTTCCGCAAATTCGAACAGCCGATTTATGAAAACCCTTCACCGGGAAATAAAGCGGGCGGTATCACAACTTTAGAAGATAAATCGCTGGGATGTACTCAAAAGGGAGGAAACTCCGAGGTGGTAGATGTATTGGATTACTCTCAGCCTGTAACCAAACACGGCTTAAATCTGCTTAATGCACCGGGTAATGACCTTGTTGCAGCATCGGCATTGGCTCTTTCGGGCTGTCAGTTGGTACTGTTCACTACAGGACGTGGAACCCCATTCGGGGCGTTTGTTCCCACAATGAAAATCTCGACAAACACTCGCCTGTTTAATTTCAAAAGTAACTGGATCGATTTTAACGCCGGAGTACTTTTGGAAGGAAATAGTATGGAGAATGTATTAAAAGACTTTGTAAACTTCATTGTTCAAACGTGTGACGGAGAACATTTGAAGCACGAAATCACCGGATTCAAAGAAATAGCGATATTCAAGACCGGTGTTACTCTATAGAATGTTTTAGTAAATTGAGAAAAGCCGATAAGTAAATAACTTATCGGCTTTCTTATATATCTGAACCGTCCTGAAAAAGACTGAACCGTTACTTCTTTATCGTTTGCCCTTTTGTCAGACTTTGGATGTCTTGTAATGTAAAGTTTCCTAGCATTCTGATTACACTTACATCCGAACCGTCTTCTGTAACCATCAGTAGCTCGGATTTCTTACCTTTACCTTCGGATTTAAGATAAAATGCAGTTTTCGAGTCGCTGTCTTTCACCAACATAAGAGTTTCATAATTACCAGACTTAACCAATCGGCTTATAGTCTGCTTGAGAATTATTGCAGGACTGCGGTCTTCCGCCGAATATATCTGTAAAGATTCCAGTTTACCGGCGACCTTTCCTACATTCACTCCGGGCATATCCATATCGGGCATCATGCCCAAAAGAGCCTTTGTTATGTATACAACCTCAACTCCTTTTATGTTACTCAGATTCTCAAAAGTATCTCCTTTGCTGCTTTGCTGAGACTCATTACTATTATAGGAATAAGCGTACGAATAAGTTTTATTATTTGAACGTTGTGCTCGCTCTGCTTCTCTTCGGGCACGCTCTGCTTCACGGCGTGCCCTTTCGGTTTCACGCTGTGCTTTTAATTCTTCTCCCGTTCCCTGTACATCCATATTATAAGCATAGACTTTGATATTACTCAACTCTTTAAGAGTATTCGAATCCATCGTAAACTCAGGAATATTTTTTATCTGCAGTTCCATATCAGATAGATCAATATCCAATCCCGTTAAACTTTCTTCTACACTCCGGGATATCTCCTCAGACATTTTGGCCCAATCAATATGATCAGTCGCCGTTCTCTTTTGTGCATATCCCTGCACAATAACTAAAGCGAGAACTATCATCAGCATTACTAACTTTTTCATAGCTGAATATTATTTTTGTTCATTATCTTATTTACTTTATCCACATTTCCCTGTACAGTTTCGACCTGCTGTAATCCTTTGTTCAACTTATTAGACACAAGGAGCATCGTTTTTTGTGTTTCGCGATAGGCTTCCTTAGGATCAGAATAGGTATCCTGTACCACAAAATCCGATTTCTTATCAAAACTCTTATGAAAGAACAATCCCGCAGAAATGAAGATAACAATACTTGCAGCTATTCCCGAAACCCATTTCCAGTTTATTGATTTTATCTTTGGCCTAGCAGGCTTCGTATCGCTTTTATTGTCTTTATCCAGTTCATCAATCAAGTTTTCCAGCTTAGATTCCAGACCAAACGGAACAGCTATTTCTTCCGAACGGTATAATTTAAGGAACAATTGCTGCTCATCCTTCATCGATTCGGGTACATCTGTTCCCTGAAAGAAGTCAAACAAAACTCTTTCCTCTTCTATCGAGGTCGCTCCTTCATAAAACGACTCCAATAATTGTTCTATATATTTAATATCCATAACTTTCACTTTAAAGGTCTCAGCATAATCAGCGGCTCACATTATACAACTCTTTAATTCTTTTCCTTGCTCTTGATAATAATACTCTCACATTTACACTGGTAAGCCCCATTATTTGTTCTATTTCTTCGGACGAACAATCGTCAAAGTGCCTCAGCTTTATAACTTGCTGCTGTTGCTCGGGCAACTGTTTCAGCAATGACTCCACATAGAGTATATCTTCTTTTTGTTCAATCTCGGATACAATCTCCACTTTATCCGCAATCTGGAGATCTTCTGATGATTGAGAGGGATGTCTGGCTCTCGATCGAATAAAATCGAGACACAAATTGCGCAACATAGTTATACAGTACGATTCGGCATTATCTACCAATAAAAGATCATCCCTTTTGTTCCACATTTTTATATACGTTTCCTGCACAAGGTCTTCGGCATCGCATACATCCTCGACAAGACGATATGCAACTCTGAACATCTTCTGATGGTAAGGTATATATTTTTCTTTAAACGTGGATGAATCCATCTTTTACAGCAATCAGCTCTATTAAGTCCACAGACCTGCCTATTTATAACTAAAGGACAACACAATAAACTATTTATATCTTATTCTTCTTTTTGCCTCCATATTCCTTTTTGATACCCGGCAAATCATCGAGTGAGAATTTTCCTTTCAGCCTTATTATTGCGGGCTCCTTAGAATCGCAGTTGATAACAACCAGTTCCCGTATCTTTCGTTTCTTTGTTTTTGAATAAATCAGCACATTATCTTCATCGTCTTTCGCCTGCAAAAGTAAATCATAGTCTTTCTCTTTTATATTTGAAACGGATCGAGCAAAACTTTCCTTATCAGGCGGAGAGCAATCGCTCAGATCTACAACCTGTATCGAACTTATCTTCTTCATAGCCTGTGAAGCATCCTTTCCTACAGGCATTATTTTCATTATCGAAAATAAGAACTTCCTTAAATGAACACTCTCGGCATTCGGCCGTTTCGAAAAATCTTTAATTAATTTATTTAAGTCCTGAGCCTGAATCGAAAGGCTTAGAAGTATAAACGTAAATATATATATTACTCTCTTCATTCTATTTTAGACATTATCAATTTCCACTCAAATTTCCTGATTTTATCTATAAGACGAAATATAAACAACAGATGTTACACCGATTAAAAATATTTTTTGATAATCTTTTCTTATCTTTGGGGACACATACCCTCTTATTATGTTTTTATCTATACAGAAGGTGAATAATATAAGTCGAAAAAGGAAACACCGCCCAAAATACAGTTTTCGTGTAACCTTTGTAACCTTTTGACATAAAAAACTGAAAGACAAGAATTAAATAAAATAAGACAATATCCATGACGGAAAAAATCATTATCCTTGATTTTGGTTCACAAACCACCCAATTGATTGCAAGACGCATCCGCGAGCTAAACACTTATTGCGAAATCGTACCCTACAACAAATTTCCGAAAGACGATACTACAGTAAAAGGAGTAATCCTCTCGGGTAGTCCGTTTTCGGTGAATGACAAAGACGCATTCCGTGCCGATCTGTCCGAAATCCGAAATAAGCTGCCTTTACTCGGCATATGCTACGGAGCTCAATACCTTGCTCATACATCCGAAGGAAAAGTTGAAAAAGGTGATTCGCGCGAATACGGCCGTGCTCATTTGGTTACAATAAACAAAGATATTTTATTTGATGGGATAAAAGAAGGTTCTCAAGTGTGGATGTCGCATGGAGATACAATAACAGTACTTCCCTCAAACTTCGAAATCATAGCAAGTACCGAAGATGTAAAGGCGGCAGCTTATAAAATAGAAGGAGAACAAACATGGGGTGTACAATTCCATCCCGAAGTCTACCACTCAACAGACGGAACCCGCATACTGAATAACTTCCTGAACATCTGCGGATGCAAGAAAGACTGGACTCCGGCTTCTTTTGTAGAATCTACCGTTGCCGAACTGAAAGCTAAACTCGGAGATGATAAAGTTATTCTTGCATTATCGGGAGGTGTTGATTCATCAGTTACAGCCGTTCTCTTGAATCAGGCAATAGGCAAAAATCTGACTTGTATATTTGTCGATCACGGCTTGCTACGTAAAGATGAGTTCAAACGTGTACTGAAAGATTATGAACACCTTGGGCTGAATGTTATCGGAGTAAATGCTAAAGACAAGTTTTACTCAGCATTAGCAGGGATTAGTGATCCCGAACAGAAAAGAAAAATCATAGGAAAAGGCTTTATTGATGTTTTTGACGAAGAAGCACATAAGCTGAAAGATATAAAATGGCTCGGACAGGGAACTATTTACCCAGACATCATCGAATCGCTGTCTATTACGGGAACCGTGATTAAATCTCACCACAATGTAGGCGGATTACCCGAAAAGATGAATCTGAAACTGGTAGAACCTCTTCGTTTGTTATTCAAGGATGAAGTTCGCCGTGTAGGTTTGGAAATGGGAATGATGGAACACCTTATCAAACGTCACCCTTTCCCCGGTCCCGGACTTGGTATCCGTATTTTAGGAGATATCACACCCGAAAAAGTAGAGATACTGCAAAATGCCGATGATATATATATGCGTACAATGAATGAGTTTCATTTATACGATCAGGTATGGCAGGCAGGAGTAATATTGCTTCCCGTAAAATCGGTAGGAGTAATGGGCGACGAGCGTACATACGAATATACGGTTGCATTGCGTGCCGTAACATCAACCGATGCCATGACCGCCGATTGGGCTCACCTACCCTACGAGTTTCTGGCTAAGGTTTCGAATGAAATCATCAATAAAGTTAAAGGAGTAAACAGAGTTGTTTACGATATATCCTCTAAGCCACCAGCTACAATCGAATGGGAATAAAGGTCTCAGACCTCCCCTCTATAAATCATAAACGCAAGGAGTGGTAATTTTTACCGCTCCTTGTTTTTTATAACAAACCCATCAACTTGGCTACCCTACAAGCTTCGAGAGAATTCTTAACCCTCAGCTTTTCCAGTATATTCTGTCGATGTCTGTCTACCGTATTTTTGCTGATAGACAACTGATCGGCAATCTCTTTGCTTATTTTCCCTTTCTCTATCAGCTTCAATATCTCCTTTTCTCTCACAGACAGGATATTCTCGTACTTCTGCCTGTCGAGATTAATGACTTCTCCTGTCATTGAATTCAATATATTACCCGATACAGGTAAAACCGTATCTTCAGCATAAGAGTTATTGTACAAGCACAATGAAAACCAAAGAGTTCCCGATGGACTGCTCGATAAATAAAACATCCGGTGATGCACCGATATATACTCATTAATGGCATTGAGCATACGCATCCTGCTCGAAACATAAAAATTGGCTCGGTCTTCAATCGACACGGTTTTCAACAGGTCTAAGAACTGGTATTCGAGCATATGTTTTGCAGCCAGATCATCGGGGTGAATTTTGGCGAAGATATCTTCTTCCCAGATAGAATCAATCTCTTTCTGTGTGTGTTTAAGAGCAAGTCCTAATTGCACTGCAAGACCTCCATAATAAATATAGCTCTTATCAGATTTCAAATCACTCAAAACAGCTACCGAGTTTTCGATCTTTGCATACGCATTCGCGACAACTCTGTATTGCGACAACAAATGGCTGCTGTCTTGCTCTTCTGAAAAGTCCTGTTCCAACAGCTTTTCATTTAATGTCGTGATTATATTCATCCTGCAAAAATGGTTATCTATCAGTATTGACTATAAATATAGAGTATTTTACCTTTGGTGTAACTTATCTTGAATGATCTTTTTAACAAACATTATATGAAAAAGCTTACTGTTTTATTGAGCATAGCTCTATCTATTTTATCTATACATAAAGCTATGTCGCAAACTTTGGAGAAAATGCAATGGTTTAATGAACCCGCAAAATGGGAGGTTAAAAACAACGTACTATCAATGTATGTCACACCACAAAGTGATTATTGGAGAATATCCCACTATGGCTTTACAGTAGATGATGCTCCTTTTTTGTATTCGACGTATGGCGGAGAATTCGAGACGAAAGTCAAAATATCGGGAGATTATAAAACCCGTTTCGACCAATCGGGATTAATGCTCCGAATAGATCATGAAAATTATATCAAAGCCGGAATAGAATTTGTTGATGGCAAATACAACCTCAGCACTGTTGTAACCCATAAAACCAGCGATTGGAGTGTAATTGTATTAGACAAACCCGCATCGTCTATCTGGATAAAGGCAGTAAGACGCCTTGATGCAGTTGAAATATTCTATTCGTTTGATGATAAAGACTATATCATGATGCGTAATGCTTGGATGCAAGACAATCGTCCGATCATGGTAGGATTGATGGGTGCTTGTCCTGATGGTAGTGGATTCACCGCCAAATTCGAAAACTTCGAAGTAAAACATCTTCCCGATCAACGCCGTTTAAAATGGCTTCAAGAAAATTAGGAGTAAGGTTCGCTTTGTCTGATATAACTTACTAGAATTAGTTGTAATAATCAAAATATCCCGTGCCAAGCACGGGATATTTCGAAGCAGAATCATTGCGATACTTTAAAAGATATAGGCAATGTATAATATGTATCAACTGCGAATCCATTACTCTTCCCTGCATTCCAGCGAGGCATAGCTTCGACTACACGCACAGCTTCTTTATCTAATTGGGGATCTAAGCTTCTCATGACTTCTACATTCTTAATATAACCTTGCTTATCAACTACAAAGCGAAGCACTACCCTCCCTTGAATACACGATTCTGAATTTGTATATTGGAGATTCTCGGCTATAAATTGCCGTAAAGCTTCTTCTCCACCGGGGAATGAAGGCATTTCTTCTGATATACAACAAATAAATCCGTCCGGTTTCTCTGGAATACTATCGGGTACAGGCTCTCTGCAAATAGGATAGGAACAAGTAAGAACGTTTACGACCTCATCTACGCAGTCAGTAATAACAGGAGGAGTAAAGCATATCTCAGAAACAGAAAAAGTCTTGACCAAAGTATCCTTTACAGATTTAAGACTAATACGATTAGATAAAGAATCTTTCTCCATCACCTTACCTTGAGCTTCCGCTCGTTTATCAGTACACGCTATCAGCGCAAAAATAAGAAAGATAAGTAAGAAGTTGTCTGTTTTCATGGTCTCACAAGTTTAGATTATACTTAATAGAGTATATTCCATCTTGTATTCCATAAATATTCAATCAGAGGTTATTCAATCAGAGGTATGTTATTTTTCGCATATTCGAGAGACGATGCATTGAAATGCCACCATTCACCACGAATAGCTATAAATCCGGCATCAGTCATTATACGGCGGAGAAGTTTGCGGTTATCGACCTGCTCTTTTGTCAAAATTCCTTCCGACACAAGCAGGTCTTCTTTATTGATACCGGCAGCACGCCCGAAGAAATCGAACGGAGTGCCCATATCCAAAGGATCTCCATTCTCTTTGCAGATGGTCAGATCCACAGCCATTCCGTAATTGTGCATTCCTGTGCGTGAAGGGTTAGCTACATAAGCATGAAAAGGTGTATTCTGAACTACTGCATACATCTTTTTCTGTACCGACATAGGACGGGCGGCATCATAAATGAGCAAAGACAGATCGGGATGCCCATCTTTCAACAAACGCTGAGCTCTTAGCAGTTTATCTACTGCCATAGGATGCAGATAAGCCTGATATAAAGAATCATAAAGTACAACTTTCGTAAAATTGTCTGTTGTCGAATATTTTATCTCTACAAATATAGAAGAATCTAATAACTGTACATCTTTTAAACCCAACCCTTCTAAATAAAGAGATATTCGGGACTTAACGGGTTCTATTTTCTCAACCGAAATGGTATCTTGTTTTACCTCCGAAAGTACATCTTCTGTTGTATGATTGTCTGACTTTTTATCACGTGAATCCGAACAAGCGGAGAACACCAAGAGTATACAAGCCAAAGGCACGATCAATTTACATCGGGTCGACATCATAATGAATAAGTACTGATTTATATTTTTCATTTTGCAAAACGTAGCTGTGACATTGGTCTATTATTTCCCTTACTTTCGATGGCGAAGCCTGATTCTCAATCTTAAGTAATATCTTTCGGATATACAACGACTGAATACGGGAAACCATCGGTTTGGTGGGACCAAGAACCCTTTCTCCAAATGTCTGATTGAGTATCCTGCCCAGATCGTTACTCATCGAATCAACCAACCTTTCGTCTTTTGCTCTCAGGACAATTTCTATCAGACGGAAAAACGGCGGATACCTGAACAACTGCCGTTCGTTTATCTGAGTTTCATAAAATGCCTGATAATCATTCGTTCGTATATAAGCAATAACAGGATGCCCCGGATGTGCGGTTTGAAGCAATACACGCCCCCGTTTATTTCTCCGTCCGGCACGCCCACTGACCTGCATCATCAACTGAAAAGCTCTTTCGTGAGCCCTGAAATCGGGATAATTCAACATCGAATCGGCATTCAGGATGC
>OGZT01001881.1_pt1 | contig 13135 bp, 12 predicted proteins | sample 1576891 | NCBI WGS metagenome assembly OGZT01 (sample SAMEA3541521, study PRJEB24748) | human gut metagenome | biome: human gut; feature: human-associated habitat; material: faeces | place: China | collected 2012 | reverse complement strand
TTAGTAGCTGTCATATAATCTTTCTTCATAAAGCTATCCCCTTCGGTAAAGATGGCACATAGAACACCGACCGGCACAGCTTATTGAAACGGGTAGGCTTATACAGCCAGTATGCCAGCACCAGCGCTATGATGAGCTGAGTCGGCACTGAGAGTGCCACATAATAGAACGTATTGCGAAATGCGTTCCATACCCGCGCGTCACCCAGTGTCTTCTTAAAATTGTCCAGTCCGATCATCTTCGGCCATTCCAGAAAGATATTTAAATTCGTCAGACTGATTACAAACGATACAAGCAATGGAATAATGGTAAATACAAATAGAAATAAAATAGCAGGAAAGACGAAGAGATATCCAACCCGGTCTTTTCCAAACCATTTTGCCAGTCCTTTTTTAACAGTTCTGTTTTTCTCCATAGATTCGGCTTCCTTTCAGCCCGGGGCCGATAAGCAGCGGTCCCCGGGCATGGCATCTGATCGGTTTACTTGTCCAATATTGCCTGAATAACCTGATTGTATTTATCCAGAGTCGCCGGAATATCTGCTCCTGCGAAGACCTCCCCAAGCGCTGGGTATAAAGCATCTGTGGCGATTGAATTGACACCGTGAAGCTTACATTCCACATGGCCGTATGAAAGGGGATCGGAAAGCGCCAATGTCAGAGGATCATTTTCAAACTCCTCCTGGGCAGATAACAGATAGGCCGGCGTCCCGCACTCTCTTGTCCATTTGGAACAGATCTCTTTCGTATTCCAGTACTGGACAAATTTGTAGACGAGGTCTTTATGCTCTTCGGAAGTTGTTTTCGGAACAGAGAAGCCAACCGGAATGATGGAAGCATCCTTTTCCATGCCTTCGCAGGAAGGAACCGCCGTCACGCCGAAGTTGATCTCATTTTCCCGCAGCCCGTTGATGATCCACGGCCCATCTATAAACTGTCCCATTCTTCCGCTGATGCTGTTATTGGGATCCCCATCCTTTGGGGAGTAATCGTACATAACCTTCAGTGACTCGAACGCCTTTGCATTCGCCTCTGAATTCAGCAGGGCTTCTGTCTCATCTGCATTCGTATAGCTTCCGCCATAGGCATACATCGCGTACTGAGGAACGACATTATTATCTGTCGGAACGTTGAATCCGTACTGATTTTTGCTCTTATCTGTGAGAATCTCTGCATTTTTCATAATCTCCTCCCAGGTTTTGGGAGGGGTCTCCGGATCCAGCCCTGCCGCCGCATAGAGGTCCTTATCCCAATAGAGATAGTGAGAAATCACCTGCATCGGGATTCCCACGCAAAGGTCGTCGTAATACAGCAGGTCTACAATGTTGGGATCAAAGTCAGCCTTATCGACGCCTGGAAGCTCATAAAAATCGGACACATCCTGAAAGCTTCCGGATTCTACATAGGGAACGTAGTAACCGGTAGAACACAGTACAAAATCAGGCGCATTTCCGGATGCGATAGCCGCCGGAAGCTTCTCATTAAAAGTCGCCCATGGCATGGCATCCATCTCAATCGTAACGTTGTATTCATTGCTTTCATTGAAATCATTGACAATCTGCTGCAGAACGTCTCCGTCCGTGCTGGTAAAACCATTCCAGAAGGTAAGTGTCACAGGCTTATCGCTGCCGGTCTGTGAACCTTTCGTCTTTTCCGGAACAGACTCTGTATCTTTTTCTGAACTGCCTGAGTTGCCTGCATTTCCTGAGTTGTCTGTATTTCCTGTGTTACCTGCATTTCCTGAACCGCCGCATGCGGTGAGACCGGCTGCCAAAATCAGAATCAAACCGGCTGCTGCCAAACAATTTTTCCTCATATTTATTACCCCTTTCCAGACATTCATCTATCTCTTACTCTTACAGGCTTCTCGCGGCTTCAACTACCCAGCGGATTCTTTCCCAGTCCAGCCTGGCATCAATGGTGCAGTCACCGCCCAGCATCAGACCAGTCTTTCCATGGTTTAAAATCAGCTGTTTCGCGTATTCCTGAAGCTCTTCCTTCGTTCCGTTGTAGATAATTCCCTGCTGTATATGCTCATCCCAGTGTGTCTCGAATCCGCCCAGCGCGGTTCTTCCTTCTACAAAGCCTCTGCCCTCCTCCAGGCTCAGACCTTCTACATAGACAGCCCAATTTACAACCTTAGCCGGATAATCTCTCCATAAGTCCAACTGATTGCGGTTTCCTGCCCATCCGCACATATGAAGCATATTATTATCTGAATAGCGGTTTGCGTGTTCCAGTACATACAGATCACTGGGAGTGATGACTTTTCTGTACTCCTCCGGCCGAAATCTGTCGTACTCGCCGCCCTGCACACAGTAGTAAACACCGTCGCATCCGGCCTCTGTAATCAACAGCTCTGCAAGAAGGGCGTTGGACTGTGCGATTGCATCCAGAGCAGCCATCACGGAATTTTTGTCTTCCCTGATATACTTCATGACCTCTGCATCCGGAATGCCTATGGCATCCGCACCAAATCGGAGTGAGGAAAACGGTGCGAATACATTATAAAAGACGCAGCGCTCTTTTCCGATCGCTTTAACGATTGCCTTCGCTCTCTCCACCTGTTCTCTTATGAAGGGATCCTGAGCGGACATGGGCTTTACGTTTCTCCAGTCCTCTCCCTTTTTGATCTCGGGCAGCGGATAATTGAAATAGCCGTCACACATAATCTTTACAAAATCCAGATCCGTTTCCCTGTAATACTTTAAATGTGCTTCCACACATGCATCTCCGGCGGCCTCCGTACCGCCGAAATGAAACCAGAAGCCAACCGGTACATGGTCTACCTCTTTCTTATTCATCGCATTCAACACTCTGGTTCTCTTATCCATCTTGTTCCTCCTTGAATTTATAATATCCGGCGGTATCCCACCGTTATTTATCGTCGTCAACGTTTCTGCCCGGTCAGCTGCATACCATCATGTCCAGGATCACTCTGTCGGTGTCTGCCATGCCGCGGTTACCGAGTTCTCCTAAGTTTTTAATCGTACTCTCCACGTCTTTTGCAACAATTCCGTCCAGATTACCGGCGCTCTTCTTATTTAATGCCAGCATGGAACACTGAAATGCACCGGATACAACCGTTCCTATTTTCAATGCACATCCGGCCTTTGCACCGTCGCAGATGATGCCGGATACATCCGCAATCATATTCCGGATCGCGCTCTTAATCTCTTCCATTCCTCCCCCCTGCATATAGACAAGGGCGCAGCAGACCCCGATGGAAGAGCCCATACCACAGCCGCACAGAGGAGACAGCTTGCCGATATACTGCTTTACATGAATTGTGGTCAGGCAGCTTAAGGCCAGTGCCCTTAAAAGCTTCTCCTTATCCAGCTCCATCGCCTCCGCTGCCGCGATCACAGGGAGAGTTGCCGTAAGCCCCTGATTTCCGCTGCCGCATACTGTCATTACAGGCAGTGTGCTTCCTGACATCCTGGCGTCGGCAGCCGCGGCGGCCATGGCTGCCGCATAGACCGGAACATTTTCCTTAAGCGGCCTTCCCTTTATGCTTTCAAACAGGCTCTTTCCCACATTGAGTCCGTAATCGCCCTTCAGTCCCTCCTCCGCTGCGGTGCGGTTCATGCGGATGCATTCCTCCATGAACTCAAATTTACTGACTTCCTCTGAAACGACGAACCGGTATATCTCCTCCACGGTCAGCCCCTGCCCGGAAGCTTTTCCCTCCTGAAGCTCTTCACAGCTGTTTTTATCATAAATGGAGGTCACCCCCCGGAATATCTTTGTAATATTGGTATGGCTGTCTTCTATCACGACCTTTGAAGAATCATCCGCTGTTTCAAGGATTATTTCTATGTACAGCTTTTGCGGCGTATCCTTTAAGGAAACCGATACACGCTCCCTTGCAAATGCTTCAGCCCGCTCCACATCGCTTTTGGTGATCTTCTGAAGCACCTCCAGCACCGCGTCACTGTCTCCGCCAATAATCCCCAGCGCCGCCGCCATCTCCAATCCGACCATATCCGTACCGGGAATTCCAACACCCATGGCATTCTTTAAAATATTACGGCTCACGTTCACCACTGCCCTCACCGGCATCTTTCCCAGCACTTTTCTCGCTTTTGCCGCAGCATAGGCAATCGCCACAGGCTCTGTACAGCCAAGTGCGGGGGCAAATTCGTGTTTTAAGATTTGTAGGATTTGCTTATTTTCCATCTCATACTCCTTTGATTTTTCTATAGCCTGTTCTGTATCCATGTTACTGACCTGTTCAGTGATATGGACATTATATACCACTATTTTAAAAAAAGCAACTTAATTTTGTTAAAATTATCATTGCATTTTCTCCAGTGCCTGAAGACTGCCAGATTTCCTACTACACAAAAAGACCAGACGAAATACTTCCGCCTGATCTTCTTTAATAACTTTCACGATTCTGGTTATCACTCCGCTGCCCCATTATTGAACCGTTTCCGTGTCCCTATAAAGTTTTTCATTCTGAACATCTGCAAGGAAAATACAGCCTGTATACCGCACCATGAAGAGGCGCTTCTCGATTCGCTGCCTCCGCCTGGCCCCCCATATATTCCATCCCGGTCTTAACGACAGACAGCCCTATACCAAACTTCCCCTGTTCCCCCCGGTAAAACCGTTCAAAGATATGCCGCAGATCCATCTCCGTAAACCCGGCTCCGTCATCCTCAATGGTCATAATCACGCTCTTCTCCTGTAGCTCCAGATGAATATCTACTTTTGTTTCTGCATATCTGGAACAATTTGATATTATATTCCGGAAAATGCGGGTTAATAACTCCGGGTCTGCCAATACAGTCACTTCTCTGTGACCTCGTTCAAACACCAGCCGCTTGTGATCGGATATTCCCTGAAGTATCTCCAGCTGTTCTTCTATAAACTCCCCCAGTTCTATCTTCGCATTCCGCAGTTTCAGTTCATGATTATCCATCTTGGTTATGGTAAGTATACTTTCCACCAGATTTGTCATACGCAGGCTTTCCACGAGAATAATTCCCGCCGCCTTTTCAGGGTCTTTCATCACTCCGCACTGAATCCCCTGGGCATAGCCGGTTATTGCTGCAAGCGGCGTTCTTAAATCATGTGAAACATTCTGGAAGAAACGCATATTTTTTTCTTCTGCAAGGCGCAGCCGCTCTTCCATACGATTAAAAGCATCTCTTAGTTTTTCCAATTCCAGAAGTGAATAATTTCCTCTTACCGGACTGCTGGCTCCGCTCCTGATTTCGTCCACCTGACAGCACAGTTCTTCCAAAGGGTCTGCAATACTTCTTGCCACCATCCATACTCCGGCTCCTGCAAGGAACAGGCAGACTGCCGCTATGACGGCCATCAGACGGCCGGTATAGGCCAAAAGCGCTGACATATCCGGGGCATAAGCGTATCCGATAAAATATTTTGCTCTGATATTGCCGGAGGTCTCTGTCTCAACCTCATAAAGCCTTACACGGCCCGATCCACTTTCTGTGCTGATATCAACACTCTTTTTGGGCGTTAAATCACCATTTTCCAAAAGCTCAATACAGGTTTTATAAATATCCGGTTCCATACTGCTGTCATCGGGGTACACCTGCTTCCTCTTAGAATTCAGAACGATCAGTTTTGCTTCCCACTCTCCCTTTTTCACCTTTTCCTTAACACTCTGCAGAAGCGATTTGGAATACTGCCGTTCTTCCTCGGGCGTACTTACCTCCCTTTGCTCCGCACTGCCATAGATGATTGACGCCTCTTTTTCTATCGCCTCCATCAATTTCGTCACATTTTTGCCTGCCATGTATTTTACATACCAGTCTGAAGTCATATAAAACGCAGACCATGCAGCAAGCGACAAGACCGCAATGACTGCTAGTACAGGAAGAAAGATGCGTACATGGATTCGTTTCCCCATCTCTTATTCTCCACTTCTTTTTTCTGTGATCCTGTATCCATAGCCCCATATGGTCTCCACAGAAACCGATGCATCCTGCTGTCTTAGTTTTTTTCTCAGCCGTTTAACCAGATCATCCTGCATCCGGGTATCCTCCCCGCGTCCTTCATTGCCCCATACCTGTGTTTGAAGCTCCTGCTTTGAGACAGCTGTTTCCTTTCGTTCCAACAGATACAGAAGGAACTCAAATTCCATAGGTGTCACCGAAAACGCGTCTTCATGCACAGTCACTTTTCTTTCCTGCGCATACAGCCGCAGATTCCCACACTCATACGGAACCCGGTCCGCCTGCCTGTTGTCCCCTCCCGCCAGTTCCGCTCTGCGAAACAGCGCCTTCACTCTGGCTGTCAGTTCCAGAGGAAGGAACGGTTTTGTGACGTAATCATCACTTCCCAGGGTGATTCCCACCACCCGGTCCATAGGGCTGTCTTTTGCTGATACAATAATAATCGGCACACTGCTGCTCTTCCTGATTTCCGCACAGATACTCAGCCCGTCTTCCCCTGGCATCATAACATCCAGTATCAGCATATCCGGCATCTGGCGCCTTAAGGCCTCCATAATACTGTATCCATCTGAAAATGTTTCCACCAGATATCCCTCATTCTCCAAAAAGATTTTCATCAGAGAACGTATATTTTTCTCATCATCGGCAACATAGATCCGTTTTGGCATAGTTCTTTCCTCGCTTTTCTTGATGTCATCTTTTACGGTAATCATACCATCTAATTACAAAACCGTAAACGGCTGCCACATATTTGCCGCATATTTACTCTATATTACTGCTGTTGATCAATGCTATACTTCAAATGCAGCAAGGAAACAAGATCAGGAAAGGATGATACTATGAAAAAGAAATTGATAATTTTATGTACGGCAGCTGCTTTCACAATGTTAGCAGCATTCCCGGCGCTGGCCGCCGAAACCAGGGCCGAGTATAAGGAAGAGGTTACCCCCATTCGCAGTGAATTAAAAGAACTTGAAGGAGTAATGAAGCCCCTGCGTGATGAGAACAAGAGTATCTCCGCCAAATATAAGGCAATCCGTCTTCAGAAAAAAGAGAGCGGCACCTTAAGTGTCGACCATGAGGCTTGGAAAAAGGCAAGGGAACTGCGGAAAAGAATCACAGAAATTCGTAAAGACATGGGAGAAGAAACGGTAAAATCCATGAAGGAAAAAGCAAAAGCAGCCGCTAAAGCTAAGAATTTTGATTCTGCTCTGGAAGAAATGGATCATGCACTGAAGCTAAAAAAACTACGATTTGAATCTGTAAAGGATATCAATGACATCTGGAAGGAAATTGATGAATTAATCGGGTAATACAGACAGATTTCCCTGTCAGTCCAATTGTTTCCTATAAAATTACGAACGGAGGATGCAGAATAAAAACTGCATCCTCCGTTTCGCCTGATTATCTACAAATCAACAGCAGATCTGGAAAGCCACAGAGAACTCCTGTGTCTCCGCTTAGTCAGGAACAGAAGTGTGACTACGGCCAATATACCGGTCTGAAGTAGGAAGGCCGCGCCAAGACTGCCTGTAAAGCCCATTACCAGGAAGCCCGCAGCGGCTACGGCTGCTGAAAAAATGGCATAGGGCAGTTGGGATACCACATGGTCAATATGAACACATTGCGCACCCGTACTGGACAGTATGGTCGTATCTGATATAGGAGAACAATGATCTCCGAAAACAGCTCCCGAAAGCACAGCCCCCAGGCAGCAGTAAAGCATTGTATCCCCCACCCCGAGGCTGGAAGCCATCTGCACACTGATGGGAAGCATGATTCCGAACACTCCCCAGGAAAAGCCGGTCGCCAGCGCCATCACCGCTGAAAAAAGGAACAGTAAACACGGCAGCAGCTGGGAAGAAATCTGATACTCAATCAGAAGGCCAGATAAGTATGCTCCCGGCTCTAACATACCTATGATATCAATCAGCACCCAGGCAAACAGGAGGGCGGTGGTAGCTCCGGCAACCTTTTTTATACCGGAAAATGCAGTGGAAAACAGTTCCTTTCCATGAAAATGCCAGTATCTGTAAACTGCCCATCCAAGACCTGCGGCACATCCCGCACACAATGACAGATAAGTGGAGGCATACTGAAGTATCTCAAAAATATTCCGGGAACCGGAGAAAATGCGCCCCGTTATATACATGGTCCCCACACTTACAACCACGAGTATACTGATAGGCATAACCAGATCGGAAGCATGCTTTTCGTGGGTGTCATCTAACGGCTTAACGTCTGACTGAATGGATGAAGCATCATTCATTCTGCCAAGATTGATATTCCATATGGCGCTGATCAATACGACAGCCAGCGAAAAAATCGCATAAAAATTATAAGGAATCGTCCCTATAAACTGGTTTAACGGTGCCGCTGTCCCCGGCAATATAACAGCAAACAATGCAATAATATAGGCTCCCCAGCTGGACAGCGGACAGATCGAACACACCGGCGCGCTGGTAGAGTCAATAATATACGCCAGTTTTTCCCTGGAGACCTTATAGCGGTCGGTCAGACTTCTGGAGACCTCCCCCACAGTCAGTGCATTAAAATAATCATCAATGAATATGATAATTCCCAGCACAACCGCTAAAAGTTGGGCCATAGCTGCATTTTTCACTCGCTTTTGAGCCCACCTCGCGAAACCGATGGTCCCGCCATTTTTATCAATGTATGCCGTAAGCATACCAAGTCCCAGAATAAAGAGCACCAACAGTATATTATCTGTATTCCAGTTTCCAGCCGTATAGAAAATGCGTGATGCCGAACCCACCACAGCCTCAACCGTTTCCCCCGGCTGAAAGTTACACAGAATAAACGCGCCGGCAATAATACCGGCAGATATGGAAATGACCACCCTTCTGGTCGCAATAACCAGCAATATAACAATCAGGGGAGGAATCAGAGAAATCGCAGTTGCCTCCATAATGATCCGCCTTTCCTTTCAATGAATGTAATCCATCTTTCTATTCCGCCGCGCTTAACGGCAGCTTTCCTTCAGAATCATCTTCCCGCCGTCGATCACTCTTGAGCCCTCCAGCACCCGGTCCTCTCTTTCCCATACAAGCGGTTTTATGAAAAATGATACCTTTTCACTAATAAACTCGGAAGCACTCCTGTAAAACAGGCTTGGGGAATGGTCCAGGCAGTAATGCGCAACGCCCTCCTCCCTATAGATGGGATTATCCGTTGTCGTCGGGTGGGAAGTCTCAATGGCGCCATGTTCATCGCAGCTTACATCAATCAAAAGTGCATCTTTTTTTAGTTTTTTTAAGTCTTCCCTGAACAGGATATGATCCCTGCGTTCCGGGTCCCACAACACAGCATTTACGATGATATCAAACTGTTCCATTTCTTTCCTGAACTGTTGTTCCTGTCTGCGTCCGTACACAGTAGTCAATGCAGCATTTGAGACAAGCATCTTATACGCTCCCATGGCTGTATTGCCCCGTCCCAGTATAGCGGCCCTTTTTCCTTCCATCAGGATTCCATAGCTTAAACAGCCATGGAGGACCGATGCCTCGCCTGCAAGAATACTATTTCTGTAAAAAATCTGGGTACTGTTCTCCAGCATCTCTTCCCAGGCATATACCCTTAGCTTCCTGTCCAGCAGAAGTTTCTTCATATCGGGATCCACATGAGGGTGAACCCACCCGAAAATTGTGGTTCCTTCCCTAAGTTCACCCAGATATTCCGCATCCCCGGCCTTGAGATCACAGATAATATCACATTTTTGCAGAATTTCCTCTCTGGTAGAAATTGAGGCTCCCATTTTCTCATACTCCTGATCGGGTATTCCCAACTTACTTGCATAGCCCCGCTCAAAGAACATGTATGCGGCTTCCTTTCCCAGCTCATTCATATGGCAGGGAAGAAGTGCAATCCTGTTTTCATTTTCCTTATGGCTGTTTATAAAACCCATTGTCTTCATGATTGGAACCTCCTTACAGTACCTCTTCGTTTTTGTAAAATAGCCGAATTACACTGCTGCTGAGCAGTGCAATGCGATTCGATGAAGCTTACCATTGTTTTCCCCTTTCTGGCTGCCTACATTCTACATCATGGCAGAATAAAGATTCCATGTAGGAGAATCTCCGGGATGTAATCATTCTATAAATATTCGTGTGTTTACTGTACTTTTCATACTACGGCAGTCAATGCCTGAATCAATATCAAAATTATCCGTGCGAATATTCCAGCCCCTTGTTCCACTCCTCTCCTATTCATTACATTTCCGCACCCTTTCACGGCATATTCTTTACATACAGCCCTTCCTTATGTTAAAACTATGACAGGACTGTATGATAAATATAAGGAAAGGGCAGTTTTCCATGAAGCAAATATTACTTGTCGATCCTGGACGTGAATCTTCCAGACAGCACCGGCGGGGAGATCTGTCAGGAAATACAGAAAAAATCCGATTCTGCGATTATCTTTATTACAGCAAATGACCTGGAGCAGGACATCTTAAAAGGAAACTATGTGGTATTTCACCTGGCGGCTGGGGGCTGGGGAATCGGCAGATAAATATAAAAAAACGAAATGGATTATGGAGGAAATCAAATGTATGAAAACTGGAAAAGAAATAACAAAAAAATGATTATGCTGATGATCTTAACCTTGGCCATTGGAGCCGCTTTGTTTATCATTTTCTGCTTAGATTTATTTGGCTTCGCCCAATTATTGGTGAAAGGAAGCAGCATAACCTCCGAAGACATGAAATTGTATGGGGAAATCTTCAGCGCTATTATTTTAATCCTTTCATCTGCTGCACTGTGCTGCAAGATTAAGGAGGACCCTGAAAAAATATTTGTAAAAAGCCTTAGAAGATATGCCAACACCACACAGCAGCCGGATTCCACGGTGGAGCGGCTCAAAAAAACCTGGGAAAGCGGTGAAAAGCTGCGAGACTGGTGCCGTATGGATGAGAAATATATCATCGAATGTATCAATGGCCCCTGTTATGCAAATGTGATACCGATTCAAGAGGTGGTTTGGGCACATAAAACAGTAACACAGGTAAATGCCGTCATAAAAACAAATACCTCCTTGATTTTGCACTATGCAAACCATAAAGGAGGTACCATCTCCATAAGCGAAACGGCAGTAGATTATATTTTACAGCAGTTTATGGAAAAGCACCGCGAAATTGTCGTGGGATACAATCGGGAAGTGGAAAAACTCTACTTAAAAGGGGATATGGCGGGTCTCAAAGAATATGCCCGTCAGCAGCGTACTGGCACACCCGCAGACTGATTTGGTTTGCCAGTAGTAAGATTAAGGAGTTGTATCTAAACAGAAAAAAATCACCTCATTAATTGCCTGACTCATACCAGAAATAATTTGATTAATTTTTTCAGGAATTGCATTCGAATCATTATGTGCAAGTATGTTTCTAAGATAGGTAATATCATCTTCGCTAAATGTTTTCCCGGGGCGTCGAGTCTGATGAAAGCCAATTGTATGAGTAGGATCGGATGGATTAAATATATGATTAATATAGTCCGTTACGTCCTTCTGCCTGTGCTTGGCCGATACCAATGACATAAGAAACTCGTATTGTATCAGGTAACGAATTGCTATATTCTCGATCTTCATTATGCTGCTGAATACCAGGAGTCTGTCTCTCTTTTCAGAATCGGAGGGGATGCCAGAGAATATTTTGGAAAATTGCTCAATTGAATATATGGGAATTGCCAAAGTACTGCATTCAATACCAATGGTTGTTCTTGCAGTGAAAATCCCATCTTTATTCACTTCGTTTGGATTGTAGATTTGATTTTCCTGAATTGTAAATTTGTCAACCACTGCATTCAATTTTCCGATGATATTTATTAAAAACAACTCCACCAACTGATAAGCGTTCTCTTTCATCACCTGATCAATGAATGTATCTTCGGAAAACCATACTTTTATTCCCTCTAAACAATATTTTTTCATCAAAACATCGATTGAAACAATAGAACCCTGGTTTTCAACAGGAAATGAATGATTCTCACCGCTAATGGCAATGTTTTTTATGCCTGTAATATAAAACAAAATATATGGATTCAAGATAAACACCTCCTCATAGCTGGTTACCCTCTTCCGTATTATATTAATTCATATTGTACAAAAATACAATGATATTTATTCATGTTCTGCCATCTGATAATCCTGAACATCATCCATAATATTATTTTCTCCATAAATTATACCCAGGTTCAAAAAGTTTCGAACCTGGGTATGCCTATCCATAAAGACCCCAAACTTGCCCCATGCCTGTCCTCACAATAAAGGGCAGAACGACAAAAAAACGGATTCTCATGACTATGGAGAATTGTACCTCAAAGCCAGAAGTTTTAATGTAATAATGATTCTTCTTTCCCGATCAGCTCTCCTGTATTTTTCTATTCGGTGCATCTGTCAACGGCACGGTCATCCAGTTACGGATTATACAAAATCATATGCAAAATCACCTGTTCATCTCCAATATTCTTATAGGAATGTACGGTATCGGCCTTAAAGCGGATGCTTTCGCCTTTCTCAACTTCAAACTTATGACCATCGGCACAAATTTCAATTTTCCCCGCAAAGATCGTGATAAATTCGGTTGTTCCCTTTAGATGAGGTTCCGACTCCCAATAACTCTCCCTGTCCAGCTCCAGATAATACACGGCAAATCTCCGGTTCTCATCGTCTGGAAAAAGAGAGTAATTTTTCACCTTTCCGCCGTCTTCCAGCAGCGGCTGAATCTCTGAGGTTTTCACAATTTCATAAAGACTCTTGGGACGGACTGTCAGGGCGTCAAAAGGCACCTTCATTCCATTTGAAATTTTCCATAGTGTAGATATCGTCGGATTTCCATCTCCGCGCTCAATCTGAGCAAGCATACTCTTGCTGACGCCGCTAAGCTTTGCAAGCTCATCCATACTTAATTTGTTTTCTTCCCGCAGCCTTTTCATATTTTTAGCAACGATTGTATTCATCGAATCCAAAAATATCGCTCCTTTCTATTGACAATATATCGCACAAGATGTACTATTATATCACACTAGTGCAATATATTAATCATTTTGTATCATTATACTATTTTACTATCAGTTTGTAAATAGGAAAGGAATCATTCTAATTATGAAACGAGAACATTTCTCATCGCGTCTGGGATTTATTTTAATCACAGCGGCCTGCTCTATCGGTCTTGGAAATATCTGGCGTTTTCCT
>OGZT01001879.1_pt1 | contig 13148 bp, 10 predicted proteins | sample 1576891 | NCBI WGS metagenome assembly OGZT01 (sample SAMEA3541521, study PRJEB24748) | human gut metagenome | biome: human gut; feature: human-associated habitat; material: faeces | place: China | collected 2012 | reverse complement strand
TAGGAATTGGTTGCTTTACTCAGGGTGGAACAGTGTTCTGGGTACAGTGTTTTGGCCCCGATTCTTCCCTTACCCTCACCCCCTTACGTCCCTCTACGCCCGCCACGTCCCCCGCGTTTCGAGCCAGCGACCGTAGCGGGCGCAGAGGACACCAAGAAGCAAATAGATGGCCCCGGCACTGATCCAGACTTCAAAGGTCATGCGGCTGATCGCCATGACTTCGAGAGCCTGAAAAGTCAGGTCGGGCAAAGAAATGAGCGAAGCCAGCGCGGAATCCTTGAACGTGGTGATGACCTGCCCCACGAGCGGAGGCAGGATCGCGCGCACGGCCTGCGGAAAAATGACCAGACGGAGCTGCTGCGAACGGGAAAAACCGAGCGCCGCCGAAGCTTCCCATTGCCCGTGCGGCACGCCTTCGATGCCTCCGCGGACAATTTCCGTAACATAGGCCCCTTCGTACACCCCAAGCGTCAGCACCGCCGCAACCATGCGGTCAAGCTGGCCTTCAGGGGCGAATCCCCACGCCACCGCATCCCTGACGAAAGGAGGCATGGAGCGAAGGGCCTGTTCCATATCGGAAACGGGAAGCAGGTTGCCCGCGAAAAAATACAGGAGAAACAGCAGTACCAAAGGAGGGATATTACGGACGGAATTGACGAAAAGCTGAATGGGCAACGCCGCGACGCCGCGTTTCCCGGCGGAAAGGGCGCCCAGAACGCCGCCGATGAGCAGAGCCAGCGCCATCGACCAGACGCCGAGGCGAAGAGTGACGATGAGCCCCCGGATCAAGAGGCCGGGCTCGTAGCCGCCGGGCGTGCGGCGGACAAGGAAATCCGCCAATTCCGGCCAGCTCCAGCGATAGGCGGCTATGGTTTCCGAACGCCACAGGAAAAAGCAGGCTCCCAGAAGCAACAAAACGACCAGAACGGCGTCCACCCGCCCGAACGTGGGGAAAAGCCGCCCCTGCCGACCGTACTCGGCATAGGGCGACCATTCGCGCCGGAGCGCCTTCCGGGAGCCGCCGGAACTCATCGAAGCTGCGCTTCCCAATCGGTCGTCTTGAACCAGAAATGACGGCGCTCGGGGAGCCAGCCTTCCGCTTCGACCGTGCGGATCCAGTTGTCGAGCACATTCAGGCTGTCGGGATCGCCCTTGCGGATGACCATGCCCACAGGCTGACGGTAAAAGGCGTCCGTGGAGGGCTGGTAAAGCTTGTCGGGGTTGCGGAGCACCTCAAAGGCCGGAAGCGGCGCGGACGAGAACATCACGTCGGCGCGGCCCGAGAGCACATCCTGCACGGCGGGAGCTTCGTCGTCAAACAGGCGGAAGGTGGCGTTGGGGAGCACTTTCTTGGCCACGGGAACGGGCGTGCTGCCCGTGCGCAGGGCAACGACCACTTCTGGTTTGTTGAAGTCCTCGGGGAACTTCATGCCCTTGGTCTTTTCCTTGTTCGCCATGACTTCGATGGTGGCGTAATCATAGGGAACCGTGAAATTCGCCTTCAAATTGCGCTCGGGGGTAACGCTCATGCTGCCGATGATGACGTCGAATTTCCCGGCCATCAGCGCGGGGATGATCCCGGCCCACTTCGTGGGCACAAGCTGGAGTTCCACGCCCAGATCCTTGGCGAGGCGCTTCGCCACGTCGATTTCAAAGCCTACGAATTCGCCGTTCTTGTCCTGCATGGCCCACGGCACGAACGAGGAAAACCCGACGCGCAGCACGCCGCGCTTGACCACATCGTCGATCATGGACGTCTGCGCGTCCTTCGCCTGCGCCAGACCGGGCAGGAGCAAGGCCGCCGCCAGCATCAACACAGCAAAAAACTTTTTCATAACGCCTCCTATGAACTTTTCTTTTCCGCAACGGAAACGCCCGCCGCGCCGTCTCCCGCAAGCCGAACGCCTTGGAAGGCGGAGGGGGAGCAAGGTAGAAGCCTTTTTCGGGAAGGTTCACCTTCCCCCGCCCAAAGCCTACCGCCAGGCATACCGGCGCTCCATCCAGCGGGCGGGCAGCGCCACGCAGAGCGTGAGCGCAAGATACAGCGCCGCGACGATCAGCCATATCTCAAACGCAAGGAACGTATCCGCGATCAACACCTGCGCCTGCATGGTGAGATCCGCCACGGCGATGGCGCTGACGAGCGAGGTGTCCTTGATGAGCGAAACAAGCTGGCTGGTCAGCGGCGGCAACATCCGGCGCACGGCCTGCGGCAGGATAACGAGCCGGAGCGTGTTCCATACGCCGAGGCCGAGGCTGATGCCCGCTTCCCACTGCGCCCGAGGCACGGATTGCAGGCCCGCCCGGAACAGTTCCGCCATGTACGCCCCCTCGAACAGGCCGAGGGCCAGCACGGCCGCGCCGAAAGGCCCCACGCCGATGGCGGGAGCGAACAGAAAATACACAAAAAACAGTTGAAGGAGCAACGGGGTATTTCGCAAGCACCCCACATAGACATGCGCCATGCCCCGCGCCACAGGCCACGGGGAAAGCCGCAGCAACGCCGCGCCGAGCCCGGCGGCGACGGCAAGGGCAAGCCCGAAAAGCGCGATACGCACGGTCATGCCGAGCCCGTCGAGCAACGGGCCGGGGATGAAATGCCCGTCCGTCCAGCGCCCCAGATACCGCCAGACGCGATACCATTGCCAGTCGTAGGAAATGCCGTCCGCTCCGGCAAGCACCGCGCGGAACAGCCAGACGCCGATCAGGAGAAAGCATACTCCTACGGCATGGCGTCCCATCCACCGCAGCAACCGGGCCGCAGGGTGAAGCCGCACGCCGCAAGCCCGTTCACTCATAGAGCCTGTCCGCACCCGGCAATGGCGTCAAAAACGGCGTTCGCAGTTTCGGAAACGTCGATGTCCCCAGCCGCGACACGGCAGGTAGCCCACTGACGGTAGAGGGCCTCACGTTCACGGAACAAGTCTTCCACGGTCTGCCCCGGCGCAATGGCAAGCCCGCGATCCGGTTTGCGCGAAATGCGCTCCAAAATGAGAGGAAGCGGCACATCAAGGAAGACCACCGGACCAAGGGAGGTCAGATACCGCATGGCTTCGGGCCGATAGACCACGCTGCCGCCCGTGGCGAGCACAGCGCGCTGCATCCGAAGGGACTGGATGACTCTGGCCTCGACATCCAGAAAACATTCCTTGTCCAGAGCGTCCGTCACGTCCTGAAGGCGCGCCCCATAGGTGGATTCAATCAGATGATCGGTGTCCACATAGGCCCAGCCGAGGCGTTCGGCCACAGCGCGGCCCACGGTGCTTTTGCCGGCTCCAGCCATGCCGATAAGGGTCACGCACTTGTCCTCGGTCAGGCCGGGAACCTTCATTGAAGAAATCGTGTTCATCACTCTCCCCCGTCGCGTGGGACCGCTTCGCCAAGCGCATACAAGGCAGCGCGCCGGGCATGGATTTCCGTCGTGTCGAACAGCCGCGCGGACGTGTCCCCGGGGCGCACCAGCAGGCCTATTTCCGTACAGCCGAGGATGACGCCCTGCGCGCCCCGGGCCGTCAGGCCGCCGATGATCGCCGCGAACGCCCGCCGGGAGGACTCGGAGACCGTCCCGAGGCACAGCTCATCGAAGATGACGCGGTTGACGAACGCGCGCTCATCTTCTTCAGGGATCAGCACGGTGGTGCCCCGTTCCACGAGCTTGCGCGTGTAAAAATCCTGTTCCATCGTGTAGCGCGTGCCGAGCAGCCCGACCGTGGACACTCCGGCGGCCTCCAGCTCGTCGGCGGTCAGTTCCGCGATGTGCAGCAACGGCAGGGACGTCGCCGCCTGCACCGCGTCCGCCACCTTGTGCATGGTGTTCGTGCAGATGAGCACGCAATCGGCTCCGGCGCGTTCCAGACCGCGAGCGGCCTCCGCCAGCAGTTCGCCGCTGCGTTCCCAGTCCCCTGCCCGCTGGCAAGCCTCAATCTCATGGAAATCCACGCTGTGCAGGATGCACTTGGCGGAATGGAACCCGCCGAGCCGCTCCTGCACCAGCCGATTGATGATCCGGTAGTATGTAACCGTGCTTTCCCAGCTCATGCCGCCGATAAGGCCGATGGTCTTCATCAACATGGCTCCCCGTGCGGACGCCCGCGCCGCCTTTTCCCAAAATCAAATATCACACCGTACCCCGGCGTCCCCTAGACGGGAGGCCGTTGCGCTCGCGCATGGCCTCGGGGAAATACGCCGCCGCCATTTCACGGAGCTTATATTTCTGGATCTTGCCGCTGGCGGTCAGGGGGAAACCTTCCACCACAGCCACATAGCGCGGAATTTTGTACCACGCGATCTTGCCTCGGCAATAGTCGCGCACATCCTCGGGAGCGACGTCCGCCCCCTCCTTGGGGATGAGGAACGCGCCCACCTCTTCGCCGTAACGGCGGCTCGGCACGGCCACGACCTGTACGTCGGCCACGCCGTCCATCTTGAGGAGGAATTCCTCCACCTCGCGGGGGTATACGTTTTCGCCGCCCCGGATGATCATATCCTTGATTCGCCCGCTGATGCTGACATACCCGTCCCCGTCCATGATGCCGAGGTCGCCGGAGTGCAGCCAGCCCTCTTCGTCGATGGCCTCGGCCGTGTCCTTGGGCATGTTGTAGTAGCCCTGCATCACGTTGTAGCCACGGCAACACACCTCGCCCACGGCATTACGGGGGACTTCCTCGTTGGTTTCAGGATCGCGGATGGTGACTTCGATGCCGGGCATACTCCGCCCCACGGTCTTGACCCGGCGCTCCACGGTGTCGTCGGTGCGGGTCTGGGTCATGACCGGAGAACCTTCGGTCAGGCCGTAGCAGATGGTGATTTCGCTCATGCACATCTGATCCATGACCCGGCGCATGAGCGGCTCGGGGCACACGGACCCTGCCATGATCCCCGTACGCAGCGAGGAAAAATCGAAACGCGAGAAGACGCGGTGATCCAGAATGGCCTGGAACATGGTCGGCACGCCGTACAGGGCGGTGCACTTCTCCTGCTCTACGGCGGTCATCACCTGCACGGGTGAGAAGGCGTCGAGCAGCACCATGGTGGCCCCGTGGTTCACGCAGGCCATGACCCCAAGGACACAGCCGAAGCAGTGGAACAGGGGCACGGGCAGGCATACCCGGTCGCGCGAGGAAAATTTCTGATGGTAGCCGATCCAATAGCCGTTGTTGACGATGTTCACGTGCGTCAGCATCACGCCCTTGGGGAAGCCCGTCGTCCCGGACGTGTACTGCATGTTCACCACGTCATAGGGTGAAATGGACGCCTTGCGGCTTTCGTATTCCTCATCCGAGACATCTCCGGCGAGGGAAAAAAGTTCCGGCAGGGAATACATGCCCCGGTGCTTGTCCGTACCAAGGAAAAACACGCGCTTCAGGTGCGGCAGATCCTCGACTTCGAGCATCCCGCGCCGCTGGCGGCGCAGTTCGGGGATCACCTCATACGTGGAAGCGATGAAATCGTGGTCGCGCACGCTGTCGATGATGAAGAGGTTCTCGCATTCCGACTGCTGCAGCAGGTAACGCAATTCCGTTTCGCGGTAATTGGTGTTTACCGTGACCAGAATGGCCCCGATGCGGGCCGTGGCGAACATGAGGGTCACCCAATGCGGCACGTTGGTCGCCCATACGGCAACCTTCTCGCCCTTCTGTACGCCGATGGCCATCAGGCCTCTGGCCATATCGTCCACACACGCCGAAAACTCGGACCACGTCTGCCGCAACTCGCGGTCCGCGTGGATCACGGCGTCGGTATCGGGAAAACGGGTCGCCGTATTCTCCAGAAGCTGGCCCAGCGTCAGCTCCTGCACTGTAAAATCGCTCATGTGAGGACTCCGAAAAAACAAATTGGAAGACATGAAAAGCAAACGGGGATCATACCAAACGAAGTACCCGGCCCGCAAGGGTTCCGTCATGAGAGCTTTGGGGGTTGCCGCGCTTCTCACGGGCGGCTATGGTAGCCGGGAAACGCTTATGGGCGGTGCACCCGCAGCTTTCTCCCGTTTTTCCGGCGGTAGAACAGGAATCGGACACAACGCCTCTTTTTTCGGACACAACGGGAGCGCAACATGAAACGACACGGCTATATCATCGGCGGGCAGGTCCAAGGGGTTGGTTTCCGGCCTTTCGTATACCGTGCCGCAACCAGGCACCGGCTCACCGGGCATGTGGGCAACACGTCGGACGGCGTCAGGGTGGAGGTGCAGGGAACCGATGAGGCTCTGGCCGCCTTTGCCCACGCGCTCGAACACGACCTGCCGCCGCTTGCGCGGATCACGTCCCTCCGCCGCGAGGAACTGCCCCTTGCGGACGGCGAGGCGGCCTTCGCCATCGCACACAGCGAGGGGCACCACGGGCACGCCGTCTTGGTCAGCCCGGATGTGGCGACCTGCGACAACTGCCTCGCGGACATGCGCGATCCGGCGAACCGGCGTTACCGCTACCCGTTCACGAACTGCACGGACTGCGGCCCCCGCTACACCATCACCCATTCCATCCCCTACGACCGGGCCACCACGTCCATGAGCTGCTTCCCCCTGTGCCCGGACTGCGCCGCCGAATACAACGATCCCCTCGACCGCCGTTTCCACGCCCAGCCCAACGCCTGCCCCGTCTGCGGGCCAAAAGTCTGGCTGGCCTCCGCCCCCGAAGGCGCTCCCCGTATCTCCGGCCCGGAGCTTGCCGAAGGGCAGCACGCCATTGAGCGGACAGCCGCCGCCCTGCGTGCCGGAAACATCGTTGCGGTCAAGGGCCTTGGAGGTTTTCATCTGGTCTGCGACGCAACGAGTGCCGAAGCCGTCGCCCTGCTGCGCGAACGCAAGCGCCGCCCGCACAAATCGCTGGCGATCATGGTGCCGGATCTTGAAACGGCCCGACGCGTCGCCTGTGTTTCCGATGCGGAAGCCGCCGTCCTGAGCTCGTCCGAACGGCCCATCGTGGTGCTCGCCTCGCGCGGCGTCCTGCCGCCCGCCATTGCTCCGGACGTGGACAGCATCGGCGTCATGCTGCCCTACACGCCGCTGCACCACCTGCTCCTCGAAGCTTTTGCCGCGCTCTCTCCGCTCCCGGCGCTCGTCATGACCTCCGGCAATGCGGGCGGCGAGCCCATTTCGCTCGGCAACCGCGAGGCGTTGGCCCGCTTGCGGCACATTGCCGACCTCTTTTTGTTCCATAATCGGGACATCCTGATCCGTGCCGACGACTCCGTGGTGCGGGTGGAACCATTGCCGGAAGCATATTTTTCCACAGACAGCAATCCACAGCATTATCCACAAAAGAACGGCATCCCCTCCGCCTGTTCCCCCTCCCTCCCAGACGGGACTCCTGCGGGGGGGCCCTCCACTTCAGCCGAAAACCTTGAGGGGGAAGCCGGGAACCCTTCTTCGGGAAGCCACCTCCGGGAATCCCCTCCGCTCCACTTCTTCCGAAGGGCAAGGGGGTTCGTGCCGAGGCCGTTGGAACTCCCCCGCGACGCGGGCCGCTGCGTATTGGCCACAGGCGCGGAACTCAAGAACACGCTCTGCCTCACGCGCGGCAAGGATGCTTTCCTCAGCCAGCATGTGGGCGACCTGAAAAACCTTGAGACGTTCGAGTTCTTCCAAAACATGGCAGCACACCTCGGCGGACTGCTGGAAGTCAAACCCGAGGCAATCGTCTGCGATCTGCACCCCGACTACCTTTCCACGAGCTATGCGCTGGATTCCGGCCTGCCCGTCCTGCGCCTGCAACACCATTTCGCCCATGTGTACGGCGTACTGGCGGAAAACGGGCATGACGCCCCCGCGCTCGGGCTGGCACTGGACGGCACCGGATACGGCACGGACGGAACCATATGGGGCGGAGAACTCCTCTTCGTCGATCCCAAATCCGCCAGCGAGGAACGCTATGGCGGACGCATCGGACGCCTTGCGCCGTTTCCACTGCCCGGAGGCGAAGCCGCCATCAGGGAACCGTGGCGCATTGCAAGCGGCTTCATGGGGCTCCCCGAGGCCGAAGGACTGCGCGAAGGGTTTGCGGAGGACATGGACGCCCTCTTTGGGGTGGACGGAAAACGCACCGTACATGACGCCATTTTGGAGATGGTCCGCCGCGAGGCCACGCCCATGACTTCAAGCTGCGGCCGCCTGTTCGACGCCGTTTCCGCATTGCTGGGACTGTGCCCGTCCATCACCTATGAAGGACAGGCCGCCATCCGTCTGGAAGCTCATCAAGACCTATCGGCAACAACGGCCGCGCCCTTCTCCATCAAGGAACGGGGCGGCCTTCTGGAACTTGACACGGCAGCCTTTTTTCTGCACCTGCTGGAACTGCGGCGGACAGGCGTTTCTGTCCCCGATCTGGCCCGCCGGTTTCACCTTGGACTGGCGGAAGGGCTTGCCGATCTGGCGCTTTCCGGGGCGCGGCGCTGCGGCGTCCGCACCGTGGCCCTGTCCGGCGGCGTCTTCCACAACCGGACCATCGCCCTGCTGTTGCCGGAAGCTCTGGCACGGCGTGGACTTGTTCCGCTCACGCATCACGCACTGCCGCCCGGAGACGGCGGGCTGTCCTATGGTCAGGCCGCGTGGGCGTCCCACGTTCTCCGCTGATTCAACCTCTGTTCAAAAGGAGTCGCATCATGGTTCGTCACATCGTCTGGTGGACGCTGAAACCCGAAGCTGAAGGCCGTACCGCCGCCGAAAACGCCAAGCTCATCAAGCAGCGCCTCGAAGCCCTCATGGGGCAGATTCCGTCCCTCAAGTCCCTTGAAGTGTCCTATGACTTCCTCCCAACCTGCACCATGCCGGTCAACGTGATCCTCATGACCACGCATGACGACGCCGAAGGGCTCAAGGCCTATGCCGAACACCCCGCACATGTCGCCGTCGGCAAGGAACTTATCAAGCTCGTGACCGAGTCCCGCCAAGCCATCGACTATACTTTCTAAACTTCACCGGAGGAGGGAAAGGGGCCTTCCGGGAAAATGCCTTGCGGCTCCTTTCCTTCCTCTCCCCCTCCAAGTCTCTTCTCATCAGGCCACAACCGGCCACTCCCCTCCTTTCCTACAGCATACCGTTTATGACCCAACCTGAAAAAACAACGCCGATCGGTGAGTCCCCATCTCCTCACGCGGAAGCGCGGCGGGCCTTTCCCGCAGGGCTGGAACAGCCCGAGGGCAGCTTCCGATTCAGCGTCGACGCGCTGCTGCTCGCGGCCTTTGCGGCGAGCCGTACAGCCGATGTTACCATACGGTTTATAGATCTTGGAACGGGGTGCGGCGTTGTTGGCCTTGCCTATTTGTTACTTAAAAGAAACATCTGCCAAGGCTTCGGTATGGATTGTAATCCCGAGCTGATTGCCGCCGCTCAAAACAATACTGCCAAGCTTGGTTTTTCGGAGCGATTTGCTCTGCATACCGGGGAACTTGCCGATGCCCGGTTTTTAGAAAACCTCCGTATGGAAGCCTCCCCGGTCCAGTTGGTCATGGCGAACCCGCCGTGGCGTCTTGTCGGCTCCGGACGCTTACCCGCAACAGAGGCCCGCCGAAAAGCCTTATTCGGGGATAAAGGAACATTCCCATTGTTCGCGTCCGCAGCCTCCTCATTGCTCGAAGAGGATGGTCGTTTCGTCTGCATCATAAGCCCGAACAGGCTTCAGGATATGCTGGCGGCGCTGGATGGGGCGGGGCTCACTCCTTACTTGTTACAATATATCCACAAGCAAAAAACTTCTCCGGCCACGTTCGTGCTCATAGAAGCCCGTAAAGGCGCACACGCCAAACCATCCGTCGCCGAACCAATCGCCCTGTACGGCCCGGAATGTTTTTTCACACTGGAATCACTGGCTTTCTGCCCTTTTTTGCGCTAGTCTTGAGGTATGAAATACTTTCGCGCAGATCTGCATGTCCATTCGCGCTTTTCCCGCGCCACCAGCGGCAGGCTCAATATCCGCAATCTTGCGGCATGGAGTATGATCAAAGGCCTCTCCGTCATGTCCACGGGCGATTTCACCCATCCGGCATGGCGGGACGAGCTGCGGCGTGACCTCGTCTATGACGACAACAGCGGCCTCTACCGCGTCCGCGAAAAGACGCCGCTGGAAACGGAAATCCCCGGCTTTTCCCGTCCGGACGGCGTCAGCGAGCCGCAGTTCCTCATCCAGGCGGAAATCAGCTCCATCTATAAGAAAGACGGCTCCGTACGCAAAGTGCACAACGTCGTGATCATGCCCAGTCTGGAGAGTGCGGACAAGCTGTCCAACAAGCTCGCCGCCATCGGCAACATCACTTCCGACGGGCGTCCGATCCTTGGCCTCGATTGCGAGCATCTCCTTGAAATGGTGCTTGAAGCCGACGAGCGCGGCGTGCTCATTCCCGCGCATATCTGGACGCCGTGGTTTTCGCTGTTTGGTTCCAAATCCGGCTTTGACGCGCTGGAAGACTGCTTCGGATCGCTCTCCTCACATATTTTCGCCCTGGAAACCGGCCTTTCCTCCGATCCGGACATGAACCGGCTCTGGTCCGCGCTCGACCGTTATGCGCTCGTTTCCAACTCCGACGCGCATTCCGGGGAAAACCTCGGCCGCGAAGCCAATCTCTTTGAAGGCACGCCTTCCTATGACGGCATATTCGACGCGCTGCGCCGGGCCGCCCGGGACGAGGAAGGCTCAGGCTGCATCTACCGGGGGACGGTCGAGTTCTTCCCTGAGGAAGGAAAGTACCACCTTGACGGGCACCGCGCCTGCAATGTTGTCCTTGAGCCGGAAGAATCCATGAAAATCGGGAATATCTGCCCGGTATGCGGCAAGCCGCTCACCGTCGGCGTACTCCACCGGGTCATGGCGCTGGCCGACCGCAAGGCCCCGGTCATGCCCAAGCACGATCCGGGATTCGTCTCGCTGTTCCCGCTTCCGGAAATGCTCGGCGAACTGCTTTCCGTCGGCCCCAAAAGCCGAAAAGTGCAGGAAAGGCAGTCCGAACTGGTCCGCCTGTTCGGTTCGGAAATGGATATTTTGCACACGGTCCCCGAGTCGGATTTGCGTCAGCACTGGGACGCCCTCGGCGAGGCCGTGGCCCGTATGCGCCGGGGCGACGTCATCAAGGAAGCGGGCTTTGACGGCGAATACGGGGTCGTCAAAGTGTTCTCGGAAGAAGAGCGCAAACAATTTGTAACCGGAAGGTATCGTTCTTCCTCCTTGTTGGATGCTCTGCCCGAAGCCCCAAAACCGGGCAGAAAACCCAAAGCGGCACCTTCCAAGGAACCAGCATCGAAACAGGTATCCCTGTTCGCGGCAATGACGCCCCCGGCACCTCAGACGCCGCCCGATCCGAAGGCGTTCCCGTATTCCGAAGCGCAGCAGAAAGCCATCCAAGCAGGGCCAAACCCCGTGCTGGTACTCGCGGGACCCGGTTCCGGCAAGACCCGTACCCTCGTGGGCCGCGTCCAGCGCCTCCTCAAGGACGGCATCCCCGCTCAGCGTATCCTTGCCGTTACCTTTACCCGCCGCGCCGCCGCCGAGCTCCGGGAACGCCTTGAACGCGCCCTTGGGGAAGGCGTCCCGCTGCCTCAGGCCGATACCCTGCACGCACTGGCCCTGTCCCATTGGAGCGCCTCGGCGGAGGAGGCCCTGCCCGCCGTGCTGCCCGAGGAAACGGCCCGGAGCGTGTTCGCCAAGGCCAACGCCCTGTCCGCCGCCGACGCCAGACGCGTATGGGATGAGCTGTCCCTCGCCCGCGAGCGTCTCAGCCCCCTGACGGCCGAACAGTCCGCCTTGCTGGAACATTACCACGCCGCCAAGCGCGAGCGGAACCTTGCGGACTATACGGATCTGCTGGAGCACTGGCTGGCCCGCCTGCAAGCCGAACCGGAACGCCAGTGGACCAACGTGCTGGTCGACGAAATACAGGACCTTTCGCCGTTGCAGGTTGCCCTTGTGCGGGCGCTGGTGCCCGGAGACGGGCATGGGTTCTTCGGCATCGGCGACCCCGATCAGGCCATTTACGGATTCCGTGGGGCGCATCCCGATGTTCAGTCCGCCCTGCGTGAAGCTTGGCCTTCGCTGGAGAGCGTCACGCTCGCCGCGAGCCACCGTTCCGCCGCCGGAATCCTGACCTCAGCTTCGGCATTGCTTGGGCCGTCCTCAGCCTGTGGAAAACTTATCCCCACCCGGAATACGGAAGCTTGCCTGCACCTGTTCAGCGCCCCGGACGCCCGCAAGGAAGCCGCATGGGTCGCGGATCAGGTTGCGCTTCTTCTCGGTGGAACCTCCCATACGCTGGAAGATTCCCGCCGCCGCGATGCCACGCTTGCCACGCCGTGCAGCCCCGGCGAAGTGGCCGTGCTGGTCCGCATGAAAGCGCTCATCCCGCCTCTGAAAACCGCTCTGGAGCGCCGGGGCGTCCCCTGCTCGGCACCGGAAACGGCACCCTTCTGGGGCGATCCTTCCGCCGCCCTCATCCTTGAATTGGCGGGGCTGCGCTTCCAGCGTCCCTTTGCCGCGCCGGAAGGCCCCGGCAGCCTCGACGTGGATGTGCCGCAGCTGGCCGCGTCCCTGCCCGAACAGCTTTGGCAGGCAGGGCCGTCCGCGCTGGCCTCCCATCTGGACGCCGCCAAGCTCCTCGCCCCGCTGTTCACCGAATCGGCGGCCTGCAATGCCCTGCTCCGGGCGTTCCGCGAACAGGGCAAGACATGGGAAGGGCTGCTTGATTGGGTGTGCCTGCGGCAGGATCTGGATCTTGTGCGCGAACAGGCGGAGCAGGTGCAGATCATGACCCTGCACGCCGCCAAGGGGCTTGAGTTCCGGGCCGTATTCCTGCCCGCCCTGGAAGAGGGCATCCTGCCCTTCCCCGGCGCGGATGCGCTGCTTCACGGCGCCCCCGGCGGCGCTATCGATCCGGACGCGCTCGCGGAAGAGCGGCGCTTGTTCTATGTCGGTCTGACCCGTGCGCAGGATGCGGTTTTCGTCAGCCATGCGGCGCAGCGCCATCTCTACGGCAAGGCGTTGGAACTGCCTCCTTCGCGCTTCCTCTCCGCGCTGCCCGAGCTGTTCCGGCACACCCGGCTTGTCCGCCATGTGCAGACGAAAGCTACGCAGATGAAACTGTTTTAGAAAATATTGGAGGGGGAAGGAGGCGCGGCTGTTGATGTCGAGAGTAGCTTCCATTTCCACATCGCCATAGTTGCCGAT
>OGZT01001878.1_pt1 | contig 13150 bp, 11 predicted proteins | sample 1576891 | NCBI WGS metagenome assembly OGZT01 (sample SAMEA3541521, study PRJEB24748) | human gut metagenome | biome: human gut; feature: human-associated habitat; material: faeces | place: China | collected 2012 | reverse complement strand
GGCTATTATAAATAAGCTGAAAGGGTTCGATAATGTTTCGGGAAAGAAAGAGTGACGTTTTGATTGTAAGATTACTGGATTTTCCATCAAGCTTGAACCTAAAATCCTTTCCGTCCGGCGTTATTACTATAAAGTCGGATGGCACTGGGTTGCCAGTTCTTACAGCAAAGTTAAGGCTGATCGAAAATTCCTTTTCTGTATTATTAATAATTTCAATACTGCTTTTCGCACGGCTCCAACGGCCCCAGCTTTCTTCTTCATAAAATCCTTCCGAAAATACAGTTTTAATAAAAGAATTACTTTCGACCTCCTGATTTATAAGCTGTAAGCTATTTAAATTTACACCTTTTGTACATTCTAGCATGCTTATATTATTTGTGATGTTTAAGGGTGCTATAACATCCTGCTTAAAAATCCCACCGTTAAATCCATTGCCTATAATGGTAACATAATCGTTGGTATCCACCTCGGCTATAATACTTTTCGGAGCCTTTTTTAACGAACCTATTAATACGCTGCGCAACTCGTCTGTCTCCACCGAACTTTCGTAAAAGATTATGCTCTGGGCCTCCGCATCATATTTTATTTCATATGCCTATTTGCCTGACGGTTCTTTTATCATTTTTATTTTCTTACCTGTAATTAACTCCACATAACGTTCATTCACTTCTGTAAGCGCACCTTCCACGTAATCCGGAGCCAAAATTTCTACACCGTAACCGCAGATGGTATCAGGTTTTACTGCTTTCTTTTTTATACAGCCTGTTTTTTGAATGTACACAGTTAAGCGGTCTTTACGGCATTTATCCCTATCCGTACCGCTTCTTTGAAGTAGACGACTTAATCTGCAATACCTTAGGCGGCATGATTGGCTTCTGGATAACACCCGCACTTTTGTTTTTCCTGCCAAGCCGCAAAAGGCTTGACGAAACGGCGTACAGACGCGGCAGTGAGGTTTCGTCCTTCCGCCGCCTGTTTGGTCTGCTTGCCGATTACACAATCATTTTAGGCGTATATTTTTGTGTGTGGAAATTTACTGATGTTTTACAGTCTTTTCCCCATTCCATACAGCTGTTTTTAATTCCGCTTTTTGCGTTCTGCTACTTTACGGTCTGTGCCATTTTATTTCACGGAACAACCTTTGGTAAATTTTTAGTCAGTATCCGTCTTGAACGCACCGGAAAGAAAAACACGAAAAAGCACGCTGCGGCACATGTACCGGTTTTACTGCTGTTACTGCGGGAAGGAATTTTACATCTTCTGCTGATTCCGTCCCCGTACTACATTTTGCTGATGTATTCCGCACTGTCCGCCGGACCTTCCAAAAGAACAGAAATGCTTTTAGTGTGTGGTGCTTCATCGCTGATTGCATTCGTCATCTTTTTTATTTTTAATTTTTGTTACTGCTTTATCGGCAAAAACCGGGATTTATTTTACGACAGACTGTGCCGGATTCACGTTACCAGCTCCACGTCCGGTACAACACAAACGTCCCAAAGCAGCTTATAAAAAACTAACTGCCCCGGGACGAAAAATCATCTGCAATGCAGATATCCTATTGTCCATATCGGATAAAGCAAAAACCGGAAGGGCTTTCTGCCCTCACATTTATATATACGAGGGAAGTGCCTTTCCGGTTTCTATTTTTTAATTTTTATATACGGTTTTTCCTTCTTTTATCGTTTCAAGTACCACAATGTCTTTAATATATTTTTTATCGGCCTTGAGCGGATTGGCATCTAAAATCACCATATCTGCCATTTTTCCTGCTTCTAATGTGCCTTTTTGATCTTCCTCCTTATACGCATAAGCAGCATTGATTGTCACTGCCTGTAAGGCTTCATAGACATTAATGCACTGTTCCTGACCGATTGGCTGTCCTTTTCTTGTCACACGATTGACAGCGCACCACACTGAATGAAGCATATCCGGCTTTGTAACCGGTGTATCCTGATGAAAGTTATAAATCAGTCCGCGCTCTAAGGCGGATTTTACCGGGCTGATTCTTGCACCGCGCACCGCGCCTAAGTTCTTTAAATGAATATCGCCCCAGTAATACGTATGTCCTATAAATATAGAAGGAATCATTTTTAGCTGCGCCATGCGGTCAAGCTGGTCATCCCTTACGGTCTGGCAGTGTATCATGACCGGACGGTAATCGCCGTCTGCCGTACCCGTTTCTTTTAGTGCCGCCTGATAACTCTGTATAAACTGTTCCGATGCCGCATCGCCGTTACAGTGTGCAAGAATCTGGTACCCACCGCGTACTGCATCCTTTGCCGCTTTTGTAACATAGGCATCGTTATGGGTCGGATAACCACAGTAGTTTTCCTCCCCTTCATACGGTTTACTAAGCCATGCAGATTTGCCCTGTGGCGAACCGTCTAAAATCACTTTAACACCGCCGATTTTAACACGGTTTTTATATTTTCCGTTGTAATCCGCATATTCTTTGACCGTCTTTTCATAATCTTCCTTTAAAATGTATGCCACAACGTCCAGTTCCAAACCGCCCGATGCTGCAAATGCCGTCAACCCCTGCATGGTCTGTGCCATTGCCGCACCTTCCTGAACGGTTGTAATGCCGTATTTTAAATAAAGCTGCTGGGCTTCTTTCATCTGCTCTGCCATATCCATTTTCATGCGCGGCATAGCTGCGGCAAGCACCTGCATCAATGCAGGCGTTTCCTCTACATAGCCATCCGGTTCTCCGCTTTTATCCCTGCCGAATCTTCCGCCCTCCGGGTCTTTGGTTTCTGTCGTAATTCCTGCAAGCTTTAGCAGCGCCGAATTGGCAACTCCCATATGACCGGAAGCGTGGGAAATGTAGATTGGCACGGTTTTGGATACTTTGTCCAAAACCGTCTTATCTGGGTGTTTCTGTTCCGCAAGAAAATTATGGTCGTAACCGGTTGCAAAAATCATACCGTTTTCGTCAATCTGATTTTTTTCCAGATAGTTTTTCAATGCCGTGACAATATCCTCAAAGCTTTCCGTATCCGACAAATCACACATCTTTATGCTCTGTGCCGTCTGTACAAAGTGACTGTGTGCATCAATAAAGGCAGGCATAAGCGTATGACCCTTTAAATCCCGCTCCTGTGCCTCATTTCCGTAAAGCGTCCGCGCCTGTTTTAATGTACCGGTATACAGAATTTTTTTATCTTTCGTGACAAGTGCTTCACAGGAATCCTTTGCCCCCGTCATCGTAATAATATCACCGTCATAATAAATCGTTTTCATGCCTGCCTCCTTTATCAGCACATCAGTGTGATTTTTTACACTAATCGTCTTTACTCTGTGATGAAATTGTATAGGACTCCTCAACCGGCAGGACAAAGATTCGTCCATCGCCGGAGTTGCCGGATTCACCAGTCTGTGCCGTATCCATGATAATATCAATAATTTCATTTTTATCGTCATCATCACATACAATCATCAGCATATTTTTAGACATTTCATCATAAACCAGTTCGCCTACCTGAATTCCATGCTGTTTACCGCGTCCTGCAACACTCCACTTGGTCGATGCGCCGTATCCGGCATCGGCAAGCGCTTTATTAACTTCATAAACCTTTTCTGGTCTTACAATCGCATATATCATCTTCATATCATTTTCCTCCAGTTCCCTGTAAACTTTAATTCCAACTGTTATGAATCATTGATTCAACTGCCGCCGTATCGGTTACATCTACCGTATCATGCAGATACCCGCGTAAGAACGGAATCTCTTCGCCACTTTCCGCGCCATCTGAAATTCTGCCTTTTGCTACGGTAAAGGTCGGCTTTCTTAATACACCAAACACCTTTAACAAAATGATATAAATAAATATTGTCAGGAACATACCGCCGCACGCTATCGGAAGCGAAATCATTTTAAGCCCCGCAAATGTGATAAACAGCATGGTTGGTGTTGAAAAAATCATTGCCATATTCATCATACCCAGTTCCGCACCGGTTGATGTCTGTAACTTCGGGTCAACCATACGGAGCAGTGATACACCGCTTGGTGTTGTACCGGTGCTTGTACCGAATACACCCAGCACCCGCTCGAAATCGTGGTCACTGCCAAGACGTTCTCCAAAGAACAGGCAGATGAAAAACGTAACAATACCGCTTGCAACACTAGCAAGTAAAATCGGAACAATCCAGTTTCCGATGATGCCTACCTGAATTGCCATAAAAGCACATACAACCAAATAATCAGAAAGAAATCCTGTAATTCTGCTCTGGAATGCATTGTTAATCAGATATTCAATGTTTAACTTTCTCATCACAGCTTTTACAATATAGGCTGCAAACATGCCCCACATAAACAGCATGGCACTAAACGTTGAACCAAGCGCCGGAATGAAGTTTACCAGCTTCGCAAGAACGAGTGCAAGCAGGTAGCAGACACCCATAATGGCAAAATGGGCTGCCGCTGTTTCAATATTGGCACTGTGGAAAGTCGATTTACCAAGTGGCTCTCTTTGTTCCTCCGGTACAAAATATCCCCGTTCAACAGCTTCATTAATCTTACTTTTATTTCTTGCAAGCCCTTTCTTTAATCCGTATCTTGCAAACGGTACTCCGATTAAAAATGCAGAGAGGAAACCAAAGATTGCATACGTTAATGCTACCATTTCTGCCTTGTCAAATCCATAGGTATATTCAAAAAGTCTGCCGTAGGTAGATGCCTGTCCCGGTCCCTGACAGAATGCAAACGGAACTAAAATGCCATACATCGAATCCATATGAAATGCTTTTCCTGTAATGGATACGATTAAAATACCGACAAGCGGCTGGAGTGCATACAAAATACACCAAATGAGTGCCATACCGATTGCACCTCGTACCGGACCGCTGCTTTTCTTCTTTTTGCCGTCTTCTGTTTTTTTATTCTTTTTCTTTTTACTGCCTGTCAGTCCGATAGAAATAAAGGACATCACAAAAAATACATCTACAATATTACTAAAATCCGTTACACTTACACCGCCGACCGGATATTTTGACAGTACCAGATTCATCAGGATAAATCCTAAGATACCGCCGATAACACTGACCGGCATCAGCATATGCTGAAAGAATTTCACTTTTGCGCGGATTGCCATGCCGATACACAGCATCACGCTTGCCAGTCCAAACGCAACAACAACACTATACATAGGTGTCACCTCTTTTCTCTTGCACTGTCCTTATGCCAGTTTATGATACATTTCGCTTAACATTTCATCGGTAATTTCAACCGGATTGTTGTAAAGGTTTGGATGTCTGCTGATTCGTACCAGCTCTGAAATCTGTTCCTCTGTTAAATGCAAATCCTTTAAATCATTGCGCAGTCCCATCTTTGCCTTTAATTCATGGATGGCATCTGCCATTTCCTCTGTATCCTTAAATCCCAATTTTCTTGCAAATTCATCAATTCTTGCACCGTCTGCACCCTTTGCATTGATTCTTGCAAAGTAATCCAGTGTCATGCCGCAGGCTTCTCCGTGCGGAATGTGGTGGATATTAGTCAGCGGAAATGAGCAGGCATGGGAAGAGGTTGTCTTTGGCAGGGTAAATGCAAGTCCTGCAATTAATGAGGCTTCACACATTTTCTCTCTTGCTTCCTCGTCTGCCGGGTCTAAATATGCCTTATACAGATACTGGAATACCAGTTCTGCCGCATGAAGGGCACACGCATCACAGATTGGCTGGTGTCCCTTGCTCCAAAAGCCCTCTAATGCATGGGATAACACATCAATTCCTGTTCCTGCCGTAACCTTCGGCGGCATGGTGTATGTTAATTCCGGGTCGATAATCGCATAGCTTGGGAAAAATCCGTCCGATACAATCGGGGATTTCTTTCCATTTGCGTGATCTGTCAGTACAGATACGCACGTTACTTCACTGCCCGTTCCTGCTGTTGTCGGCACTGCAATTAACGGCAGATGTTCCTGTGGCATGGCAACACCTGTTCCATGGTATTTTCTAATAGAATCGTCCGTTAATGCAATACTTGCTGCTGCCTTTGCACAGTCCATGGAACTGCCGCCGCCAAGTGCTACAACAAAGCCGATTTCCTTTTCACGGATAATTGCCGCACAGGCATCAACCTCTGTAACATCCGGGTTTGGGGATAAATCCCCGAAGGAAGCGATAATCGCTCCTTCGCTTTCCTTTACAATGCGCTCTGCCAGACCGTTTGTAAAGAAGAATGGGTCTGCAACCAGTAAGCCGTTTTTAATTCCCATTTCCTTTGCTAAATCTTTTACTTCGGACACTCTGCCCTTGCCGAACCGGATTTTAACCGGCTGTAAATAATCCCAATTCATATTAACCTCGATTCCGCCGTATAATTTACGGCTTTTTATTAATCACAAAACTTTTCATCTGCCATTGTTAATACTTCATCCAGAATTGGAAGGTATTCTTCTAATTCTTCCTTTGTAATAATCAGCGGCGGGCATACTTCGATGAAATTCTCACGTCCGAAGGTTGCAAATCCTCTTTTCTTTAACTCTGCGAAAATCCAAGGCATTGCTGTTCCCGGAACACCATACTCCTGTAACGGTTCTCTTGTTTCCTTATTTTTAACCATTTCGAGCGCGCCGAATAATCCGATACATCTTGCTTCACCGACACACTTATGCTTTTCTACCATCTTCTGCATAAACGGTGCAACGATTTCATGCATTTCGGCTACATGCTGTTCAATGTTGTGTTCCTTGTAATAAGTCAGTGCTGCAACACCGGCGGCACAGGCAAGTGTATGTCCTGAATAAGTAAGACCACACTGTAATACATTTTCTTCAAAATAATCTGCAACCTTTTTATTTACAATAACGCCGCCGAGCTGTACATAGCCGCAGGTAACACCTTTTGCAAATGTAATCATATCCGGTACGAAATCGAAGTTCTGCCATGCAAACCACTTACCGGTTCTAAAGAAGCCTGCCATAACCTCATCGCAAATCATTAAAATACCATACTTGTCACAAAGCTTTCTGACACCTTCCATATAACCCTTTGGTGGTAAAATCACACCGTTTGCACCGACAATAGATTCCATCAGGATTGCAGCTACGTTCTGTGGGCCTTCATATCTTAACTGCAAATCCAGATCTGCAAGTGCTTTCTTTGTAACGGCTTCATCATCAACACCGTATGTATAACCGTCTCTGTACATCTGCGGATTCATGAATTTTACAAATCCGTTTGCGCCGCCGATTTCTGCGGCAAATCTTCTCCAGTCACCGGAAGCATTGGAAGCACCAAGTGTTGCGCCATGATAGCTTCTATAGCATGAGAATACTTTTGTTCTTCCTGTTACCATACGTGCCATTTTAATTGCATTTTCATTTGATTCGGCACCGCCGTTTGTAAAGAATACTCTCTTAAAATGATCTGCTCCGGCAGCTTCAACTAACATCTTTGCAAGCTTGCTCTTTGGCTCTGAAGCATACGCCGGTGCCATAAAGCACATCTTATCTGCCTGTTCCTTAATTGCTTCAACAATTTCCGGAAGTTCATGTCCAAGATTTGAGCAGACTAAAAGGGAAGCCATATCTGCATATTTCTTTCCATCATAATCCCAAAAATAAATTCCCTTTGCCTTTTCAACCGGTAATGCATCTACACCTGATTTTGACCATGACTGCATTACATAATCCTTGTGCATCTGTGCTACTTCTTTTCCTGTTAAATTTCCCATTTGTTTGTCCTCCTGAAAAAATAATTTCTGTTATGCAGAAAAAAACAACAAGGCGCCAGATTCTCCATTTGGAGCTTCTGACGCCTTTGTCATTTCTGTTATCTAACTGATGATTTTATTTTACATTTTTTACCGCCAAATACAATAGTTTAAAGCCTAAACCTTTTTGTGCTTTAGCACAAAGTCCGGATTTACTTTATTTATTTTGAAAACTTCCTTAATTTAGCGACCAACAGCCCCAGTGCCAGTTCATTGCGGACTGAAAACTTTGTAATATCCACATTTAAAAGGGCTTCGATTTTCTTGATTTTGTAATTGACTGTGTTCCGATGCACAAACAGCTCCTCTGCCGTATCCTGTACACTACCGTTGTGCTTCATATAACAGTCCAGTACTTCCACCAGATTACTGTTATTTAACGCATCATATTCATCCAGCGGTTGGATAGTATCCTGATAATATTCTTCAAAGCAGTCTGTATTTTCTATATTAAACAGCAGGCGGTTCACACCCATGGATGCATATGTTCTTGTCGTATCTTCCTCGTTTTCCATTTTTGACAAATCCACAATTTTTCTTGCAATCTGATAGCTTTTTGACAGACGGCGGAAACCCGCTGCGGTACTTCCAACACCAACAAATATAGATTCCGTGTTTTTCAATAACGGTACAATCTGTTCTTTGACAATCTCTGCAAATTCAGCTGCTTTTTCTTCCTTCATGTCACTAAATACCATTAAAATTCTGTCATTTTCCGTAAATACAACAACATCATGTTTTTCCTGCTCCATCACGCGCGCCGCTTTCTGTGCAAAACGCTCCAGACGGTCTTTTAAAATCGGTGCATAAAATATTTCTTCCTTTTCATTTTCAAGCCGGTCGCAGATGTCCATCATCACAACCACGTAATTCCACTCGGCGAAGTAGCCTTTCTGCATGAGTGCCGATACGTATAGTTCTTCCTGCTTCGGCGTAAATATAGCATAACGGAATGCTGCAGACAACTGCATTGCGCGCTGCTGGGACTGCGTAATTGTAAAACAGATCATCCGCATCATATCTGCCATATGCACACTCCACGGCACTTCAAAAACCGGAAAATCGTGTGCATTGCCAAAATCAATAACCTCCTGCGGAATTTCAGCCACATAAGGTCCGATGTTTACTACCATTGCACTGGCATGATTTTTATAGACCCGATCCACCAGCGCAAGCAAAGACATTTTTTCACCGACACCGATTCCTGTTGTAAATGCAATTTCCCCACCGGACAAAAAATCGGCAATTTCTGTTGTATCTACCATATGCACCCATTCGACCGCATTGGTCAGACCGTTTTTTCCGGCGACCAGCTTAATATCTGCACAGCCCGCCTGCCGGATGGCTTCTTTTAAAACTACACTCATATCCTGCCCTCCTTTATTTATACAATCGCCATGACTCCTGACAGCAGTAATAAAATGTATGTCATTTTCATAAAAATTTCCTGTGGCAGCTTCTTTACCAGCTTTGTGCCAATCCATGTACCTGCAAAAACAGGAATAATTCCTGCTATTAACAAAAACCACACATGGCTGTTAAAATGTCCCGCCTGAAACTGGATTCCTGTAATGTAACAGCCAATCGTCAACCAGATTAACGCAATAGTTGCCCTGAATTCCTCCTTATCTTTTAACGCCCCTGCCGCATAAATGACAAGCAATGCCCCGCCGGATACAAACATTCCGTGAATAATACCCGCGGCAAAGATGACAAACAACATAAGTACAGCCGGAAGTCTGAGCTGTTTTTTCACAAACAGCTTATCCAGCGCAATCACAATAATCATAATGCCGTAAAATGTCAGAAGCTGCTGCATCGGAAATACTTCAAATATTTTCATTCCCACAACCATACCGGCTGCCATCAGCACAAACATCTTAAAAAATTCCTTCCAGTTAATATGCCGGAATCCGGTAATTACAATCATCAGACTGGAAATCTGTGCAATTGCATTGAGCAGTGCCTTTGCTTCGTCCACACCAATTAATTTCATAGTCGGCGGCATGGAAATCAATGTCCCCGCAAAGCCTGTAATTGCCTGTAAAAGATTGGCACCAAATAAAATCAAAAGCACTAAAATTTCTTTTACGCCCATCGCTTTTCCTCCTTACAATGCAAAAAGGAGACAGCTGCTGCAATCTGCAACACGGCTGCCTCCTTTGGCAATTTTTTTATATTTTTATCATCTTCTGCAGGCTTGTGTTTCTGCCCAGCAGGACGACACATCAATTAATGTGTCATAAAGAACATAATCGCAAATAACGCGCCGACAACCCATGTGAACGGCTTAATTTCCTTTACTCTGCCTGTAAAAATACAGATAAATACATACGTAATCAGACCGAATGCAATACCGTAGCTGATATTATAGGCAAATGGCATCATCGCGATTGTCATAAATGACGGTACGGCTACTTCCGGCTTATGCCATTCAATATCTGCAACGCCACCCATCATCAATACGCCGACATAAATCAGTGCTGCTGATGTCGCACAGGTCGGAATCAGTACTGCAACCGGGCTTAAAAACATTGCAACGAAGAATAACACCCCTGTTGTAAATGCCGCAAGACCTGTTCTTGCACCTTCTGCAACACCGGCAGAGGATTCTACGAAGGTTGTAACCGTAGAAGTACCGCAGATAGCACCTGTTACTGTTGCAATCGCATCGGATAACATCGCCTTTTCAAAGTTCGGTACTTCGCCTTCTTCTGTGAGCATATTTCCTCTTGAACATGCACCGTAGAGTGTACCAAGTGTATCAAACATATCTACCATACAGAATGCAAGTGCTGTTGTAATCATCAGAATCACTAAATCCGCTGTAGAATGGGTTGCAAGATAAGCGGAAAAATCAAAGCCGTCTGTAAATACCTTTAAAAATGCCTGTGAACCCCAGTCACCGAATGCAGTAAACGGATTGAAGTTCATATTTGCCGCAAATCCTTTGTAAAATCCCGGAATGGTGCAGCCAAGGATATAATAAAGACCTGTTCCGCCGAGGATTCCCCATAAAACAGAACCCTTTACTTTTTTGTAAGATAATACGGCAATAATAATCAGCGCCGCAATTGTAACAAGCTTTGGCATAATTTCTGCCCAGGTTGCATTCCCGTTAAACAGGTTAAAGCTTGTCAGGTTGACACAGGTAGAGCTTGAAGGAACAATAATTCCCGCATCCTGTAATCCCAAAAATGCAATAAACAGACCGATACCGGCTGAAATTGCCATTCTGACACACTGTGGGATAGCATCAAATAACATCTTACGGACACCGGTCAGTGTCAGGATGATAAATACTACACCATCTAACAATACAAGAATCAGTGCATTTGCATAAGATAATCCGAATGTAAAGCAGACTGTGTACACAAAAAATGCATTCAGTCCCATACCGGATGCCAATCCTAAAGGAAGATTTGCGAGGAATGCAATTAAAAATGTACCGACAACGGCTGAAATTGCTGTTGCGATATAAATGGCATTATATGATACAACGCCAAGTTCTGAAAACATATTTGCATTAACCATGAGAATATACGCCATCGCCATGAAAGTTGTAATTCCGGCAAGCACTTCTGTTTTCACTGTCGAGCCATGCTCTTTGACCTTAAAAAATTTTTCCATGAGTCTTTCTCCTATTTTTTTCATTTATCCAAACACAGTCTGATTCTGTGCTGAATTCTTTGTATTCCCCAACTCCCTCAGACAGGCATTATAACACACTTTTTTCTTTATATCCACCCCATACCGCGCGAAACTGCATAAATCATATACAAAATATACGCACCAATCATGGCAATGCCCTCTTTCCGCTCTATTTTGTCACCTGTTGCGGCAAAAATATAAATAATAATACTCAGGCCGATTAAAATAACCGTGTCATACAACGACTCCGTTATCACCGGAATCGGATGAATAAAAGCTGACACGCCTAAAATCAGCAGAATATTAAAGATATTGGAACCGATAATATTACCTGCCGCCATACCGTTTTGTCCTTTTTTTGCCGCAACCACAGATGTGACCAGTTCAGGAAGTGATGTTCCCATGGCTACAATCGTAAGCCCCACCAGCGTTTCTGTCATATGACAGGCAAGTGCAATGGTTTTTGCACTGTTTACAACAAGCTGTCCGCCGATAATAATCGCAGCTGCACCACCAAGAATGTACACTGCGCACTTCCACGCCGGAAGTTCCGCAATTTCTTCATCCTCCACTTTATTTTTAAGCGCCATCAGAACCGTAAAGGCAAGATACGCAATAAACAGCAGAATCAAAATCACCGCATCCAATCTGCCAATTGTTCCTGAAAGCAGTATACCATCCGCAGTAAAGACCTTCTGCCCTGTAAATACATAATCTGCAATCATGACTGCCAGTATCACGGAAACAATAATTGAAAACGGAAAATCCCGCTTCATAATGCCCCTATCCACTGTCACCGGTGTAATCACGGCGCAGATTGCAAATATCAGCACCAGGTTAAAAATATCTGACCCGATAATGTTACTGATTGCGATTTCATTAGAACCCGCTATTGCCGCAGATACACTGACTGCCAGCTCCGGCGCACTCGTCCCCATTGCTACAATTGTAAGACCGATGACCACACCCGGAATTTTCAACTTCCCCGCAACGGCCGAACTGCCTTCCACAAAAAAGTCTGCCCCTTTTACAAGTGCGGCAAACCCGATTACCAGTAATACCAACTGTATAATAATTGTCATATTTCCCTCTTTTCTTTCAGCCTTTCGTTGACAAATAACCGGAACAGTGCATAACACACCGAACAGATCGGAATAAAGGTCAGCATTCCCACGATACCAAACAAACTTCCGCCGACTGTTACTGCCATTAATACCCACATTCCCGGCAGTCCCACTGAGCTGCCGACTACATGCGGATATCATTCTACTTCCTCCCTCTTACAAAAATTTCATCAGATCTTGTTTATTTTTCATTGCAGAATCCGCTGCATCTTGAAAAAGTTTTTTAATCTCAGCATCCTGCGCCTGATTTGCATAATCAGTCATTTTGCAGTGTGTTGTTTCATACCCGCCGATTAGATGACGGAGATTCTGTAAATCTAAAATAGAAATATCAGACATAATGGGTTCCTCCTCATAATGAAAAATTTATAATAAGTTTCCAAGTTTATTATGTCTGTATTGAAAGATAATATGCTATAATGAGAACAAAATAATTTAGGAAGGATATTTTTTATATGGAAGAAAACAGAAAAACACTGAAAGTATATCACGGAATCATCATGCTGGTCTTGTCAGCTGTCTGTGTATTTTTTGTAAGTCCAATTTTAGGAGCAAAGCTTGGACTTTACGGTACTTTGCTAAACGAAATACTTCTGCTTATGCTTGCAGTTGCTCTTACTGCTGCTGTCAGAGGTGATTTCAAACAAGTCTTTCCAAT
>OGZT01001872.1_pt1 | contig 13170 bp, 6 predicted proteins | sample 1576891 | NCBI WGS metagenome assembly OGZT01 (sample SAMEA3541521, study PRJEB24748) | human gut metagenome | biome: human gut; feature: human-associated habitat; material: faeces | place: China | collected 2012 | reverse complement strand
ATTCTACTGTTGGACGAAGGCATCCGTATCGCCCAAAAGAACCGGTATTTAGGAATATTTTGGGTGATAAAAGCAAACTGGGTGGTTTGGACATCACCCTATTGGACGGCGTTGAAAACTGTGTGCCGATTATGCACTCTTATAAACTTGCAAGCCGTGACATGTGTCCTGACGGACGCCTTGTGTACGTAGGTGACCAGGTGATTGGTGGAAAAAAACTGGTAATGATGGGTGGACCTTGTGCAGTAGAAAATGAAGAATGTATTATGAAAGCAGCCATTGGCGTAAAAGCAGCCGGTGCAACATTTTTGCGCGGCGGCGCCTATAAACCTAGAACCTCTCCATATTCATTTCAGGGCTTAGAAGAAGAAGGATTAAAGCTATTGAGAAAAGCAGCGGATGCAACTGGGCTGAAAGTAGTAAGTGAAGTTATGGCTTCCGAACAAATTGATACTGCGATTAAATATTGCGATATGTTCCAAATTGGGGCAAGAAATATGCAGAACTTCCGTTTACTCAAAGATATTGGTAAATCAAAAGTGCCGGTTGTATTAAAAAGAGGCATTGCCAATACCATTGAAGAGTGGCTGGATGCAGCGGAATATATTATGAGTGAAGGTAACTACAATGTTGTGTTATGTGAGAGAGGTATTCGTACCTTTGAAACAGCTACCAGAAATACGCTGGATGTTTCGGCTGTTCCGGTTGTAAAAGAACGCAGCAGTTTACCAATTATCATTGATCCCTCTCATGCAGCGGGAAAAGAACGTTATGTAGCTCCATTAGCATTGGCAGGTATTGCAGCCGGAGCTGACGGTCTGATTGTAGAGGTACACCCAAATGCAAAAGAGGCAATCAGTGATGCTGCACAACAGTTAAGTATTGAGGCTTTTGCAGATTTAGTGCAAAAAGTAGGACAAATGGCAAATATTTTTGATAGAGAAATGTAAGAATTGCCGTAAGTACGGTAACATATCATCTTATTTTAGAATAAAAAATGCGTGAGAATGTCTGGTTCACATTCTTACGCATTTCCATTTTTATATATGAGGTATAGGATGTAATTATCTGGTATATGAAAGTGATACCACTGCTGAATGATATTTTAGGAGCCACTTTTAAGCTAACAGAATCTCCCTTGCAAATTCTAATGAAGCTGTAGCATTTGCAGTAATAAGGCACCTTCAGTTGTGTTTTATTTGAAATCGTTCTATTCTTGGTCTATTTTCTTAATGTTTCTTGGAGATGTTTAATAATTCTATTATATTTGTAATTATTGTTGATCTTTCAAATTATAATGGCGTATGAAAAAAATTACTTTTTCTTTATTAGGAATTTTTTTGTTGTCTTTTTGTTCGTTGTTCGGTAAGCCGATAACTCAAAAAGGAGCTCAACAGGTCGCTGAATCTTTTTTTAGCCAATCTACCTTTACAAGGGGAGTTGGTCAGTCGGATGTTGTTTTATTGTATGCCCCTGTGGCTACCCGTTCTGTAGCAGCTCCCTCTTATTATGTATTCGGTCTGGAGAAAAATGTCGGATTTGTTATTGTAAGCGGTGATGATGAATTGCCTCCGGTGGTGGGGTATTCCAGAGAGAATGATTTTAAAATGGATATGCCGGATGCCCTGAAAGCGTATTTGAATGCTTATTCACGTTATCTGGCTGATGTGCAGGAAGGGAAAGTTGCTCCTCAAAAAGCGACTTACAGAACAGGTACGGCGAAGGTTGTTGAACCTATGATGAAGACGAAATGGGATCAGGGCAGGCCTTATAATCTGCTTTGCCCCGATTATAACTCTCCCGGTCAAGATAAGGATGAATTCCGTACAGTAACTGGTTGTGTGGCCACAGCTATGGCCCAAATCATGAATTATCATCGTTATCCGTTAAGGGGAACAGGTACTTCGGATCCGCTTCTGGCTAATGGGCAGACGGTTGATTTTTCAGATCATACTTTGGATTGGGACAATATGCTGAATGAGTACATTTCCCATTATGTTGAAGCTACTGATAAATATGTGCCCGACTATACTGATGAACAAGGATTGGCTGTGGCTACATTGATGCGTGATTGTGGATATGCAATTAACATGGATTATAATACTTCTGCAAATGGAGGAAGTGGCGCCCAAACCTCGCGTGTAGCATCTGCTTTATATGAATATTTTGGTTATTCTCCTGCTGTACGTTATTATTTCCGAGGTTGCTTTAATACGGAAGATTGGATTCAGTTGTTACGTAGTAATCTGGAAGCGGGCTTACCAGTTCTTTATGACGGGAATGATTTAGAAACCGGACATGCGTTTGTTTGTGACGGTATTGATGAGAACAACCTGCTTAGTATAAATTGGGGATGGGGTGGTTATTGTGACGGTTATTTTGACATGAATATCATGTCGCCTGAAGGCGTCGGTATAGGTGGTGGAGGCGGAAGTTATTTTGCAGATCAAGGTATTATCGGGAATTTTCGTCCAAAAACTTCGGAAGAAGGAGGAATGGAACCGGATAAAACGGTAACAGCTTGCTATTTCGAGTTGAAAACAAAGCAGGTGCAAACGATTCCGGCTAATATATACTTGGAATATAGAGTTCATAACTATACCGGATATACTGTGAATGTTACTCATCGGGTAGTCACGCAAAAAGAAGACGGTACGGTGGTTCATGATATGGATAATGGAAATGTTTTACTTAAGAACGGTTACTATATAAATCGTAATGTGGCATTTTTTATTGAAAATCATGATACTTATGCTCCGGGTGTATATTATGTCACTTTTATGAATGATACCGGTACGGGTACTTATACGCCTCTCTATACGGGTAATAAACAGGCGAAATTGAAAATTACCATTACGGAAACTGAAGTGTATACGGAAATGGTCAACTTATCTTTAGCGAATGTAGAAATGGTATCGGTTCAGCCATTCGGGACATTATATGCCGGTACGGAAAATACAGTGACGCTTCAGTTGAAAAATACGGGAGAACAAATGGCAATACTAAATAACTATTCGTATGCTCTGATACCTGAAACGGAAGATGTGGAAGGCGTGAATTTGGGTGACTACCAGAAAGGCTTTTTATCCGGTAGGATTTATGGAGGTGTGAATACCGCTATTAAGTTAACTTTGTCGGAAGGGAATTTATCGGAGGGTGGTCGTTATCGTTTTCGTATTTTGAACTTTGATAATGATAAGTATATACCTGTACCTGAAGATTCTCCTCAATATATAACAGTAAAGGCGAGGCCGGAGTTTCCTGTTGTATTCTTAGGAAAACCCTTGGAAAATTATAATGAGGCTGGAGAATATGTGCAGGAAGCTGAAACTTGGTTTCGTTTATGGTGTGATGAAATTCGTGCATCGCAATCTTATAATGGTCTTTTAGCTGTTTATGCCGTGAAAAAAGACGATCCTGAAGGAAAGGAATATAAGCTATTTGAACGGGATGATATCTTGCTTGAAACTTATTTTATATATACCGCGATAACAGGAGGCATTAAACAGGCTTTTTCTATGCCGACGGGTGAATATACCGCTTATCTGAAATATGATTATGGTGGGGTAATGACTAAAGTAGAACCGGAAGTCTATAATTCGGTAGACTTTACTTTACTGCCGGCTAAGGATTTGCTGATTGGGTTGGATGCTTCGGCTGTAATTGGCAATGAGAAGGGGATTGCACGGGGGGCTACCGGAACTATTAAGCTGTCTGTTCTAAGTAGTCACGATTATAACGGTCCATTGTATTTACAGGCTTCCGGATTGAGTATAGATAATGGAGGGCTACATCAATTAGAACTGAAAGCTGGGATTGCAAAGGCGGTGGAATATACTTACCGGTGTAATGAAAATGCAGATTTAGGAACTTATTCTTTAAACATCTTTTATGCAGATGGGGAGTCTTATCATAATCTTATAACGGGTGAATATGTTGAGTCTCTTCAATATAAGATTGTTGCTCCTACGGGTATTGAAGAGGCAGAAAGTGATAACTTTAGGGTAGAATTAGATGATGGTATTTGGATTCTGAAAGGATTGCCGATAAATGCTTTCGTCACAGTTGCAAATGCACAAGGTCAGATTGTCCGACATTACGAAACATTTGGGGAAGATATGTCTGTTTCTACCGTAGATTTTTCTCCGGGCTTGTATGTACTTATACTGGAACATAAAGATCGGAAACAAGTAGTAAAGGCAATTATCCCGTAAGAATTAGGATATATTAAAATGATAAAAGGGACATAGGACTTGAGTAAGTACAAGTTCTATGTCTCTTTTGTTTTTATGAATTAGAATGTCTTGTTTGACTTCTAAAAGTATTATTTTAATTGTGCGTTAAAATGCTCCGTGTAATTAGTCTTATTGTGAGTTATAATCGTATTAAATTACTATTCTATCTTCCGATTTAGCTTTTTTTATTCTTTCCAGCCTTTATTTTTTCTTCTTTTATTGGTAATTTCGAGCGATTTTTTTTGAAACCGATCAAATAACTAATAATTTATTATATGGAAAACTTAGAGACAGCGTTCCTGCTGATGGTAGTTGGTATGGCTACTGTGTTCGTTATTTTACTTATCGTCATTTATCTTGGTAAGTTACTGATTTCACTTGTCAATAAGTATGCTCCCGAGGAGGCTGTACCTGCCAAACAGGTTTCTTCGCAAAGTCCTGTACCTGTTCCTGGGAATATCTTGGCTGCAATTACTGCGGCTGTTAATGTCGTGACTCAGGGTAAGGGTAAAGTGACAAAAGTAGAGAAATTATAAATTCGCAAATTATCAAGACACAACTAAAAGAATATGAAAAGAGAAATCAAGTTTAGTCTGGTTTTCAGAGATATGTGGCAGAGTGCCGGAAAATATGTACCTCGTGTAGACCAGCTTGTTAAAGTAGCTCCTGCTATTATTGAAATGGGATGTTTTGCCCGTGTTGAAACCAATGGTGGTGGTTTTGAACAAGTGAATCTGTTGTTTGGTGAAAATCCCAACCGTGCTGTCCGTGAATGGACGAAGCCTTTCCATGAAGCCGGTATTCAAACCCATATGCTCGACCGTGCTCTAAACGGACTTCGTATGAGCCCCGTTCCTGCCGATGTGCGCAAACTCTTCTATAAAGTAAAAAAAGCACAGGGAACAGATATTACCCGTACTTTCTGCGGACTAAATGATGTCCGTAATATTGCTCCTTCAATCACCTATGCCCATGATGCCGGGATGATTTCACAATGTTCACTTTGTATTACTCACTCGCCTATCCATACGGTAGAGTATTATACTAATATGGCTCTGGAGCTGATAAAGCTGGGAGCAGATGAGATCTGTATCAAAGATATGGCAGGTATCGGGCGTCCTGTCTCTTTAGGAAAGATTGTGGCCAATATAAAAGCTGCACATCCTGATATTCCTGTGCAGTATCATAGTCATGCAGGACCTGGTTTTAATATGGCAAGCATTCTTGAAGTTTGCGAGGCGGGTTGCGATTATATTGATGTGGGTATGGAACCACTCTCCTGGGGTACCGGTCATGCTGATTTGCTTAGTGTGCAGGCTATGCTGAAGGATGCCGGTTTCAAGGTACCTGAAATAAATATGGAGGCGTACATGAAAGTACGTGGCATGATTCAGGAATTTATGGATGATTTTCTTGGACTTTACATCAGTCCGAAGAATCGTCTGATGAATTCCCTGCTTATTGCTCCGGGGCTTCCGGGTGGTATGATGGGGAGCCTTATGGCCGATCTCGAAACCAATCTGGAATCCATCAATAAATATAAAGCTAAACACAATCTGCCTTTCATGACGCAGGATCAGTTACTGATTAAGCTCTTCAACGAAGTGGCTTATGTATGGCCGCGTGTCGGTTATCCTCCTTTAGTGACCCCGTTCAGCCAATATGTTAAGAATTTAGCTATGATGAATGTGATAGCTATGGAGAAAGGCAAAGAGCGCTGGGGTATGATTGCTGATGACATTTGGGATATGATACTTGGTAAGGCAGGACGTTTGCCTGGTAAATTGGCTCCCGAGATTATAGAGAAAGCCGAGCGTGAAGGTCGTAAATTCTTTGAAGGTGATCCGCAGGATAATTATCCGGACGACCTTGATAAGTATCGCAAGTTGATGAAAGAGAATAAATGGGAAACAGGTGAAGATGACGAAGAACTCTTTGAATACGCCATGCACCCTGCACAGTACGAGGCTTATAAGAGTGGCAAAGCGAAAGAAGATTTCCTTGCTGATGTGGCCAAACGCCGTGCAGAACGAGATAAATCGCCTCAGGAAGATGCGAAACCCAAAACACTTACTGTGCAGGTAGACGGACAGGCTTATCGCGTTACTGTGGCTTATGGTGATGCCGAACTTCCTGCTGCTCCTGCTGCTGCCCCGGTAGGTGAGGGTAAAGATGTACTTTCTCCGTTGGAAGGTAAATTCTTCCTTGTAAAGAATGCACAGGAGACAGCATTGAAAGTTGGGGATACCGTAAAAGAAGGAGATGTACTCTGCTATGTGGAAGCTATGAAGACGTATAATGCCATTCGTGCCGAGTTTGGTGGTACAGTGACGGCTATTTGCAGTAATCCGGGAGATACAGTTTCTGAAGATGACATATTAATGAAGATAGGATAATGAACGAGATATTTGAAAACTTATACGATATGACTGCTTTCAGCAATATCATTGCCGAACCGCAGTTTCTGATAATGTATGCTATCGCTTTCGTTCTGCTCTATCTGGGTATCAAGAAACAATACGAACCGTTGCTATTGATACCTATTGCTTTTGGCGTGCTGCTTGCCAACTTCCCAGGAGGTGATATGGGGGTTATTCAGGCCGATGAGAACGGTATGGTGATGGTGAATGGTGTGATGAAGAGTATTTGGGAAATGCCTTTGCATGACATTGCCCATGAGTTAGGACTCATGAACTTCATCTATTATATGTTGATAAAGACGGGATTCCTGCCACCTATTATATTTATGGGAGTGGGTGCGTTGACTGACTTCGGACCAATGTTGCGTAATCTGCATCTTTCTATATTCGGGGCAGCTGCCCAGTTGGGTATCTTTACCGTGTTGCTGGTAGCTATCCTGATCGGTTTTACTCCCCAGGAAGCAGCTTCATTGGGTATCATTGGAGGAGCTGATGGTCCTACGGCTATCTTTACCACTATTAAACTGGCTCCTCATTTGCTGGGACCGATTGCTATTGCCGCTTACTCTTATATGGCACTGGTTCCGGTGATTATTCCGATGGTAGTCCGTTTGCTCTGTACTAAAAAAGAGCTGAGTATCAATATGAAAGAACAGGAGAAGAAATATCCTTCAAAGACGGAAATCAAAAATCTGCGTGTATTGAAAATTATCTTCCCGATTGCGGTGACTACTGTTGTTGCTCTCTTTGTGCCGAGTGCTGTGCCGTTGATTGGTATGTTGATGTTTGGTAACCTTGTGAAGGAAATAGGCAGCAACACCTTCCGTCTGTTTGATGCCGCTTCCAACAGTATTATGAATGCTGCAACTATTTTCCTGGGGCTTTCCGTAGGTGCTACCATGACTGCTGAGGCTTTCCTCAACTGGACTACTATCGGTATTGTAGTCGGCGGGTTCCTTGCTTTTGCCCTGAGTATTACCGGAGGTATCTTCCTCGTGAAACTATTCAACCTCTTCTCTAAGAAAAAGATTAACCCGTTGATCGGTGCCACGGGATTGAGTGCTGTGCCTATGGCAAGTCGCGTAGCAAATGAAATTGCCTTGAAGTACGATTCAAAGAATCATGTGTTGCAGTATTGCATGGCAAGTAATATCTCCGGGGTTATCGGTTCAGCCGTAGCTGCGGGAGTATTGATTTCATTCCTTGCCTGATTGGCATACCTCTGTGTGAGGTTCATGAATTAGTTTAAGAATGCCTCCCTAAAGTTTAGACAAGACTTTAGGGAGGCATTTCTGAAATCAGCAGAGAGCTTTACTCTTTTCATGTCTGTTTCAATGTAATAGAATTTATGTTAATAATCTGGCCGACTGCAATACAGTTAGCTTGCAATTATGTTATTAATGTGGGTCAGTTGTTGGATATTTGATAAATAATGAGCTAATTGGTACATTATTTGTGATCGTTTCAGAATGATTACTTATCAACATGAAACGGGATATTATGTATCTGATACTGTCAGTAATAGTTGTTATGTAACAATTGAGTGAAACTAATTTAATAAATAGAGTATAAAATGAATTTAGAAGAGGTCTTGAACTTCCGTCGTTCCGTACGAGTGTTTGATAAAGAAAAACCAGTAAAACCGGAAACGGTGAAATACTGTCTGGAATTAGCAACTTTAGCTCCCAATAGCTCGAATATGCAATTGTGGGAGTTCTACCAAATAACGAACCCCGAATTGTTGGCGGAGATTTCAAAAGCCTGTCTTGGGCAGTCAGCTACTGCTACGGCTTCAGAAATAGTTGTTTTCGTTACACGTCAGGATCTGTATAAGAAGCGTGCAAAGTCCGTTCTTGAATTTGAAAAAGGAAATATCATGCGAAATAGTCCGAAAGAACGTCAGGAGAAACGTATCAAAGACCGGGAATTATATTATGGGAAACTAATGCCTTTCATTTACGCCCGTTTTTTTGGAATCTTAGGCTTTTTGAGGGTAATACTGGCTAAGAGTATCAGCTTATTCCGCCCGATGATGCGGGAAGTTGCTGAAAGTGATATGCGTGTGGTCGTTCATAAATCCTGTGCACTTGCTGCGCAAACATTTATGATTGCGATGGCAAATGAAGGATATGATACTTGTCCTTTGGAGGGTTTTGATAGCAAACGAATCAAGAAGTTACTGAAACTACCTCATGGTGCCGGAATAAACATGATAATTCCTTGTGGAATACGAAATGGAAATAAAGGAATCTGGGGAGAACGGGGGAGAGTACCGTTCAATGAAATCTATCACAGAATGTAGTTATATACCTTTTTCATCCGATGCCTGAAGCCTCAGAAAAAATGGATTCAACAGGATAACAAAAAGAGAAGCTGCTAACAAATGAAGCAGCTTCTCTTTATTCTATTGGGTAGATAAGGAAGCGAAACCTCCTTTCTACTTTATTCCGGAACTTTTATTCAACAATGATTTTTGCGGAGACAGTTTGTTTGCCTGTATGTCCGTTCAGCAGATAGATTCCACGGGCAACATCTGTCGGAGCGTTATAGCGATCGCTGTTTACTTCGTAACTACCGATTGCCTGTCCGTTACTATTGTACATGATAAATCTGTATCCTTCGTATCCATAAATGCTGAGCATGTTGTCTTTGCAGTAAATTGTTTTTCCGGTTTCCACATCGTTAATGCCGGTACCACCGGATACTACTACATGAATATTCTTTTCTACAACTACGCCATTGGACTCAATTGCGAGTGTAATGGTTGTCTCACCGATAGCTTTTGGAATTACAGTCAGTGTATTACCTTCTAATGTTGCAGTAGCAATACTTTCATTGCTCACACTTTTTAATGTTTTACTGATATTGTACGTTAGGTTGTCCTTATCGGTCACTTTGTCCGTCAGATCAATAACAGTAGGTGCGCTACTTGTGGTAAATGATAATGTACTTTCTACGCCATTTACTTCCGGTGCATATTTGTCCGGGAAGATAGGCATGGCCTGGAACCAATAGTATTGTTTCAGTTTGATAGTCTTTTTCAACTCTCCGGTTGTACCGTTCACAATGTGAATCCAGTTGTGTTCGTAATCCGTTCCGAAACCTTTTTGTGTCGTCATTACGATTAATTCATCCGTACGGTCGTCATAGCGGGGTGTTCCATAAGAGGTCTGAAGTTTTCCTTCTGTTGCTCCCGGTAGTTCGGCTACACTGAAGAACGGCTTGATAGTACTGATATCCGTACCTATCTCGTAACGATAATATCCGGCTCCTCCATACATGACGCTACTGCCTCCTGACCAATAAAGTATATTTTTCGTGCGGCTTGCACAGAATGGAGTAGGTCTCCATGCTCCCCATGAGCAGCTGATTTCTGCGCCTGTCGGTAATTGCAGGGTTTCTTCTATTGTCAGAGTTTCCGGATTCAGACGTTCCAATGTATTGGTTGATCCCAGCCATACACTACCGTCGGCACCTTGTGTAATGCCTTGTATCTTGCTGTTTTCAATGCATTTTACCAGCTTGTCGGTTTCTGTATCAATAATGTTTGTACCTTTACTTTGCTGGATGGCAAATACATATTTGCCGGCTTTTACCATATCTCCGGTCTGTCCGTTGTATAAGCTTGCACCTTGTGTTCCTTCAATGATATCACTTACTTTGAGGTTTTTAACATCAAATACAACTACACCGGCAGTAGTACTGATATAGACTTTATCAGGGTTTACGCCTACTATGGCACGTCCATCACCGCCTCCGATAACATCGAATCCGGCGATTTTCTTTAATGTCTTGGCATTCATCATTACCAATCGGCCACCACCGGGGGTACTGTCTCCTCCGTCTTTCGGTTGTTTAGAGATAACAAAAAACTTATCAGCATAAATCATGCCGTAGCAAGAAGTGGCACCAAAGGCCTCTCCCGGATTCTCGCGGTCGTATACACGATACATCAGTTCTTTGTCTTCGGTAAGGAAATTCATATCACCGTTTTCGTGTCCGAACCAGGCTTCATTCAGGATAAATGTACCATCCTGATATCCGGCATAAGGAGAGTGGTCACGTTCTTTCACAATTAGTTTTACGGTAGTGCTTGCTCCTTTTCCGTCTTTGGCGGTTACAGTCATGGTCGTTTCTCCTACCTTTTTCGCAATGATATTAGCCTGATAGAAGCTGGCGATGTCAGGATCTGCAATCTGGTAAGTAACGTCGGTATAGTCAGCATCGGCAGGGGTGATAACAGGAACCGGGCAATAGATGTCTTTGAATTCTATTTCAATTACTTTGTTTTCACCACCAAGTTCAATCTTCTCTACTGCTTTCTGGCATTTCACGGTCAGCTTAAATGAAGCTGTTACGTTTTCATCGTATACACTGGTGGCAGTGATGATTGCTTCTCCTTCGGTAGCAGTAGTCGTGATTTTTCCGGCTGTGCTGACGGATGCCACTTCTTTATTGCTGCTGGTGTAAGTGAGAGCGGTGTAAGTCGCATTGGAAGGAGTAAGAGTCAATGGGTTTTCCACCGTTTGCTTGATTCCTGACTCCATTTCTGCCTGTTGGAATGCAATTTTTGTGATAGGCTTTTCGGGTGCTGTTACTGTAATCTTGCAGGTGTTAGATTGAAAATAGTTTGCACTGTTTCCTATCTTTGTTTTAAAGTAAACATAGGCATCTCCGGTTTTATTGCCGGCAAAAGTGACTGCACCATTGAAAGCATCTTTAGTACTGCGTATCGTTTTGATAATGGTATTATCTTTTTGAGACTCTTTATCCTGGATGGTCCACAGCATGGTACCGGCTGTTTCACCATTACAGCCCAGAATAGTAGGCAGTACACCACCGTCTGAAATAGGAAGCGTAATCTCATCCGGAAGATAGATACCTGTTTCCGGAGTGGGAACATAGAAGTAATAGTTTATTTCGGCTGCTTCACCCGAACCGGAGAAAGAAGAAAATGACCATAAGTCGAGAGAGCCGTCGGTCAATATACGGCTGGAGGCTCCTACACTGCTATAATCCGGCTCTTCTGTAAGATTACCGGCTGTATAGTAGCTCCAATATCCGCTATACCATCCTGAGGCCCAGTGGTCAGTAGCATCTATGGCGGTATAGTCGTCAAAGTCATATGCTGAGGTGTGTATTAATCCCTCTTCATCTGCTTTTTTTTCTTCATCGCCTTTTTTCAAGCCAATGTTTCTATTGCCATTCAGGTCGAATCCAAATCCACCTATGGCAGATCCGTATTGTGTATCACCGTAAACCAGCATATAGAAACGTGGGTCGGCTTTGGCTATAGCTCTTAGCATAGCGTCACCGGTAGCTTTTGCGGCATCTTCCCATTTGTATCCCCAAACAAGGTTTTCGGCACCTCTACCGTCGTTCCATCGTATCACGAGTACGGAGGTTTTGCTTCCTTCGCCTACATAATACTTGATTTTTGAAGCATCGATTGAGATACCGGTACTTTTCAGTGCTTTCGGGAGAGTCGAAACTTGCCGGGGTACTCCCTGCACGAACATAGTTTGTTGTGCCTGCAACCCAATGCAGACAAAGCACATTAATCCTAATAGCGATAATAGTTTTCTCATAATTGTTTTGAATGATTAGTTATTTAATAGATGTAAGTCATTAATTCCCATTACTTCGGTAGATGTTTCTCCCAGCCAGCCACAGTATTGGTTGACTCCGGTATAAATCTTCACAAAATCAATACCTGGCAGATGTACCGGATTGCCTTCGGCATCTACAGCCCATTCGATGTTGAAGTTGGAGGTTTCATCTACATTAAGTCCGTTATCGGCATATCCCCATGGATAAGCGTAAAGCACCCAGTACTTACCTTCACCGCTTTCGTCTTTTGCATTATTGGGCAGCAGTGTACCTTTGAAAGAGAGTTCATCTTCTTCCAGCCATTTCGGATAATAATCCTGCCGATGGTATATGTTTTTAGGTATAAAGCCCTGCGCATTCCGGTTATCTTGCCATGCGATATATTCCGCATCTGTATTCCAGGATTGTTCGTCTTCGGGTGCTTCTACCGGTTCGTGATATTCGTCCGGACGATAATAGGTAATCTGATAATTTTTGAGAGTGGTTTCTTTGGTATATTCACTTCCTGCCAGTTCATACCATTCATCGTCATCGGCAATGCCGTTTTTATTGCGGTCGTATGCCACCATGACAATACCCGGCTCACAGCTTCCGCCTTCTTCCGGTGCTTCCGGGTTAGGGTTAGCATTAGCATGAAAAGCATTACCAAGAATTTTGAGATCATACTGGCCCGGTACGTTTACAATGGTGTGATCAAAGCCACAGATTACATAACCGCCATAACCGCCCAAAGTAATCATTCCACGGGTATTGTATCCGATGGCTTCGAGTACTTTTTGGTTGATAGCCCTTTGAGTATCTCCTTCTTCGTATTTGGGAAGTTCGTTGACGAACTGTCCCGGTGCCGGCTTATATTCCGGTATGGAAGTGATATAGGGAGAGTAGTTTTTTTCTTCTTGCTTTAC
>OGZT01001854.1_pt1 | contig 13312 bp, 7 predicted proteins | sample 1576891 | NCBI WGS metagenome assembly OGZT01 (sample SAMEA3541521, study PRJEB24748) | human gut metagenome | biome: human gut; feature: human-associated habitat; material: faeces | place: China | collected 2012 | reverse complement strand
CCTGATTCAAGTAATTGGCAATCTCCAATTCCATATTATCACCGGATTGTAAAAATCAATGACTGTCCCGTGGAACCGGTGACGGAACATGTGAAGCGCTACAGGGAACAGCAGGCGCTGTTTAGGGAACTTTACCTGAAAGTAAAGGACCTGTATCCAAGGCTTAAGACAGAGTAAGGCGCAGGATGCATGGGATCCACGCAGTACGGGTTCTGCACGGTACAGGTTTACACAGGGCAGTAATTGGACAGAGGGAAAAACGACATCGCAGAGGGGACAGATAAATGGAAAAAGTGGCAAATGCATTATATATCCAATCGGGAGGACCAACGGCAGTGATTAATACATCTGCCTACGGTGTGATTGATGAATGCAGGAGGCATCCGGAGATAGACAGGATTTACGCATCCGAACACGGGATCGTGGGATTGATTGAGCGGAGGTTATTTGATATTACAGAGGAAATGGCGGGCGAGAAGCTGCTGCCATCCACCCCGTCCATGATATTTGGATCCTGCAGGTATGAGATTGATGAGAACGACCCGTTACAGACGGATTACAGGAAGATATTGAAAAACCTTAAATCCCTGGGCATCCGGTACATCCGCAAAACTGGCGGCGGGGGAAACGGTAAGCGAGCAGGGGACAAATGCTGCCCTGTATCAGGAATACAGTACCAACCCGGAAGTGTATGATATGGTATTGTTGTCGTTAAAGAAAATGGAACTTTCGGTTTATGAATATAATAATTCGCTGTTTGCCGCGCCAAAAGCGCACGGCAGCCTGTTTGGCTACAGCAATGAAGCGCTGCGCCGGGAGCTGGGACTGCGTACCAACGGTGAACTCTATCTGGCGTATTTTATCATCTATAATATTATTATGGAGTTTTATACGGATACCATCAGTGCAACGTATGCCGAATTTGTCCGCGTGGAAGACATTGTCCGCAAGGTGGACGATACAACGGCAGGCATTGTGGATAAGAAAAACGGCTTTGTTTTAAGTGAAATTGAGGAAAACAGCTTCCGCAGCCTTGCGTTAAGCTGGGACAGCCTGCCGGTGGCAACCGTGGAATTGTCGGAATTAAGGGCGGCGAAGAATTCCAAGTCGGGTTTTGTAAAGCTGGTCTGCAACTTTTTAGTCAGCCAGCAGTTATTAAGTGACAATCAGGAGCGGTACTATCCGACAGACCGTTTCCGCGCAGTTGTTGAAAATTATTTTGACGAATCCAGAGGAAGAATCATGGAATTGTTAGACCAGTCAGGAGAGGAGAGGGACGAACATGCCGCAGATTAACAGAATCCGTGTAAACAATGTAAAATACAATTTCGGTACGCAGTATTACGATGACTTTATGATGCGTTTTCACTGCCGTAACACGATTTATGACCTTGCAAACGGCGGCGGAAAGAGTCTTTTAATGCTGCTGCTGCTTCAAAATGTGATTCCGAACTGTACGCTTGATGAAAAACAGCCGGTTGAAAAGCTGTTCCGTCCGGGCGGCGGCAATACAGTGATCCACTCATTGATTGAATGGAAGTTAGATACCACTAACAATGACGGCTATAAATATATGACAACGGGATTCTGCGCAAGAAAGGCAAAGGATACGGAAGCGGACGGCACGGAAGCGGACGGCATATCCGGGCGTTTTTCTGCGGCAGAAGAAGCACCGGCGGGACGTGACAATGCCAGCGTGGAATATTTTAACTACTGTATTTTTTACCGGGAGTTTGGTGAAAACGATATTAAAAATCTGCCGCTGACAAAAAACGGGGAGCGCATTACTTATAATGGTTTAAAGCAGTATCTGCGGGAGCTTGAACATAATGATTTCCATGTTTCGGTAAAAATATTTGACCGAAAGGGCGAATATCAGAGTTTTATCAGCAAGTATGGGCTGTATGAGAGCGAATGGGAAATTATCCGCGGCATCAATAAGACCGAAGGACATGTAAGAACATATTTTGAAACCAATTATAAGACAAGCCGTAAAGTTGTAGAGGATTTATTAATAGAAGAAATTATTCAGAAATCTTTCCACAATAAGCTGGCAGTGGGCAATGACGAAGGTCAGATGGCACAGACACTGCTTGATATTAAGGATACGCTTGCAAGACTGTCAAAGAAAAATGCACAGATTACCAATTATGATAAACAGATGGAACTGCTCGATGCTTTTTCAGAGTATATTCTGGGATACCGCTCTTTATATGAAGAAAAGGGAAATCTGCGGGGACAGCTGTTAAAGCTGCTTATGCAGTGCAGACAAAATCTGTCGGGATACCGCGCGCAGGAAGAAAAGCAGAAGGATGAACTGCTTCATTTACAGGAAGAATTATTAAAACAGCAGCGCATGATCCAGACTGCCGAGGTGCTGACTGAACAGGCGTCTCTTGCGGGAATGGAAGAACTGATTGCTGCAAATGAGAAGAAGCGGGCATATTTTAAGGAACAGGAAGAACACTTAAAAAGGCAGATGGAAGAAACGGAAAGTCTGGTAGAATACCGCGAATATTTACAGTATCAGAAGCTCTACGATGAACTTTTGGCAGCCATTGCGGCAAACGGACAAACGGATGAAGAACTGACAAAACAGCTCTATGCACTGGCAGTGGTAATTGTGCCACAGCTTGTACAGAAAAAGAATGCTGCCGGTGAAGAATTGCAGAATGCAGAAACACAGTACCGGGCGTGTCAGAAAGAAGCGGCACAGGCAAAGGCAGATTATCAGGAATTACTGGGCGGGGCTGCGGCGGCAGAACAGATTGCAGTGCATACTGCCAAAGAGATTGAACAGGCAGAAAAAGAACTGGGTGCCTGTATGGAAAAGGCAGGAATCCTTGTGATGGAAAAGGCAGGCGAAGAATACAGTGCCTGCACACAGAAAATTAAAGAACAGGAAGAACAGCTGTTACAGACCGAGGGACAGCTTTCACAGGTGGAAGCACTGCTTTCAAAGGGCAGACAGCAGCAGGCATCCTGCCGTGCGCGGATTGAACTGCTGACAGAACAGTTAGGACAGGCGGAAACCAAAAAAGAACAGGAACAGAAAGAAAAGCAGCAGCTTTTACAGTTAAAGGCCGTCTATGGGGAACAGGATACCCGCCGGGCATGCCGCGTTGTATTGGATAACCACCGCAGACTGGAAGCGGAATGTGAGCAGCTTACCGTTGACTGTACGCAGCTTACGCAGTTCCTTGAAAATATGAAGCACGGGATATTCAGTGCGGGCGGAAGACACCGGGAGAAGGTAAAAAGCTATCTTTCAGGACGGTATGGAGAAGATGTAAAAGAAGGAAGCGAGTGGCTTTCGGGGCTTTCGGAAGATGAAAGAAAACAGGTGCTTGCCGCATTCCCATATGCCGAGTATGCATTTATTGTTGAAAATGATTTTTCAAGAATCAAAGAAGACCCGGTGCTTGCGGACTTTGGCAGAAGTGCCTATGTGATTCCGGTATTGTCTGCACAGGCGGCAAAAGCACAGCTTACGGCAGAAAATGAACAGTATGTTGTATATGCCAGAAAGGATATGGCATTTTTAAAGGATGAAAAGCTGCGCGGGCGGGAAGAAAAGCTGGCGCAGGAAGAACTGGCGGCGGTACAGGAAAAACTGGTCAGACTGACCGACAGAAAAGAAATTGTCTGGAATGACTATGTGCGCATACAGGAACTTTCAAAGCTGGAAGAAGAACCGGCAAAGAAAGAGTTTGAAGCGCTGTCAGTGCGTTTAGAGGAACTGCAAAAGGAAGCACAGCGTTTACAGGAAGAAATGGAACAGGAGGAAGCCCTGCGTAAAAAAGGCCGGGAGCGGAAAGCGCAGGTGCAGGAAAAGCTGGCACAAAACCGGGAGCGGTATCCATACGTGCAAAAGTGCGCAAAACTGGCAGAGAGTCTTCTTGTACAGTACCGTGAAAAGCAGGAATACACGCAGAGGGCGGCAAATGCAAAGCAGGAACAGCTCTTAAAAGAGCAGGAAATGCAGGCGCAGGAAAAGGCAGAACAGACCGCCTTACAGCGCAAAAATGCACTGGCAGAAGAATATGACCGCCTGCAAAGCCGTCTTGACAAGCGTTATCAGGCATATATAAGCGTGGAAGCCGACGGCGGACAGTCCGCAGGAATTCATGTGCTGCAGTCAGCGGCGGATGGCAGTGCGGTAGCAGGGTTAGCGGATGCTGACGGACATGCGCTGTCATTAGAACAGCTGGAGAACCGCTTCGCGGGAGTGAAAAAGGCATTGGATGAAAAAAATGCCGATGTGCATGATAAAGAAGAATTATTAAGACATTACCGTGCGGCAATGGGAAAATGCAGTACGGCAATTGCACGCCGCCATTTTACAATGGAAGAACTTGCGGCAAAAGAGGCACAGGGAGAAGCTGTCCCAAATCCGGATGATGCGCTCCGTGCGCTTGAGCAGGAACGTGAGCAGGCGGTACAGCAGGAAAAAGCGGCAGCAGAAGAACTGGAAGCGCAGAATGCATTAATGAACCGTCTGCAGGGAAGTATTGCGCACGGAAAGAGCCAGATTGAAGAAAAGTACGGTGCTTTTGAAGCGTTTGACTGTGATAACCCGGAGCAGTTCATTGTACAGCATAAAAATTATAAGGACAGCATTGCAGGACAGATCAAAGAACTGGAAAAAGAGCAGAAACGCCAGACAGAAAAAATGCAGGATTTCCTCGTAATGGAAAAGGATTTGTCAAGAATTGTTGCCAAAGCGGGCATTGAAGTGCCGGAAGCGTCAGAAACGGAAAATGCAGATACCATGGCAGGACAGCCGGAGGATACAGACATAAATGTAGCAGATTTTTCGGGCTATGAAACGGTACAGAAAGAATTTGAAAAGCTGTGTGCGCTTGAGGTGCGTAAGCTGGAAGAATTTTTAAAGAAAAAGGATAAGCTGACGGAAGAACTGACGGCATGTGATGCAAAAGAACTGGCATTGGAGATTAAAATGTCGGTTCATGTGCCAAAGGACATTGAAGCCGTGAAGCAGTTAAAGTCCAGACTTTCCGAAACCAATACGCTGATTGCACTGGAAAAAGAGCGCGTATCCAAAGGAATTTCCGATATGGAGCGTATCAAGGATAACTTTGAAAACCGGTGTGTCCAGATTTGCTGTAATATCAAGACGGAACTTGACCGCCTGCCAAAGCTTTCAAGCATTACGATGGATAATGAGGTTATTTCTATTATCGGGCTGTCCGTACCGTATGCCAAGGAATCCGATTATAAGGAAAGAATGGCGGCATACATTGACGAAACGGTCCTGATGGCGGAAAGCTTTGACAATACACAGGAGCGGTTAAAATATATCCGCAACCGGTTAAGCTGGAAACGCCTTTTTGCCGTGATTGTAACCGATATGAACGCCATCCGCGTAAGTCTTTATAAAAGAGAGCGCATGAAAGACCAGAGCCGGTATCTGCGGTATGAAGAAGCAGTGGGTTCAACCGGACAGTCACAGGGTATTTATATTCAGTTTTTAATTGCGGTAATTCATTATATTTCAAGTATCAATGCGCCGGCAGACAGTGCGGGTGTACTGGGCAAGACCATTTTTATTGATAATCCGTTCGGTGCGGCAAAGGATATTTATATCTGGGAGCCGATTTTTAAGCTGTTAAAGACTAACCACGTGCAGCTCATTGTTCCGGCACGAGGTGCAACCCCGGCGATTACGGGAAGATTTGATGTCAATTACATTTTAGGACAGAAGCTTGTACATAACCGGCAGCAGACGGTTGTTGTCGATTACTACAGTCGTACAAAAAATGAGGAACTTGAATATACGCGCATGGATTATGAGCAGGCAGTATTCGACTTTATATAGGCGCTATAGGCAAAAAACGCCTCAACGTTGGCATTTCTTTTTAAAAGAGTTTACAAGAATACTGCGCTGTGATAAACTTGAATAGAATATGTTTAAATCATTTATTTGATATATACAGTAAAGGTGGCGTTTGTTTTGGATAAGTATGAATTTAATATAAAAGTAGATCAAATTAAAAAGCTTGCTGCCAAGAAGTCATTTCAGGAGGCGGCAGCGATTGCCAAGGAAATGAACTGGCAGAAGGTGAAGGACTGGTCCACGCTGGCAACTGTTATTAACGTACAGGAAGCGGCAGGGGATTATCTGGAAGCAAGAGATATGGCAATTCTTGCATACAACAGAAATTTAGGCGGCAGAAAGCTGGTTTATAAGCTGGCGGAGCTGCTCATTAAGCTGGAAGATTTTGAAACGGCAGAGGAACTTTATGAAGAATATGAAAAGATGTCACCGCATGATGTCAATCGTTTTCTTTTGTATTTTGATTTAAGAAAGGCACAGAATGCCTCGGATAATGAACTTGTAGAAATCTTAGAGGACTACAAAGAGCATGAAATTGATGAAAAGTATATGTTTGAACTGGCAAAGTTATATGCCAAAACAGGCAGAAAAGAAGAATGTATCAAGACCTGTGATGATATTGTACTGTGGTTTCAGGACGGACAGTATGTGGAGAAGGCGATTCAGTTAAAGCAGGAATTTGGCGTTGAACTGACCAATACACAGAAAAAAATCTTAAAGGATATTAAGAATCAGAAGCAGGATATAGAAGCAACCAGAGAAATCATGTTTGAGGAACAAAAGCAGCTTGCGGCAATCCAGAGCGATGAAATTGAAGAAGCGGTGGAAGAAGCAGAAAGTGATGCGGACGATGATATTATTCTGCCGGAAGACGATGAAAGTACCCGTGGCATTAAATCTTTCTTTAAGAAGGCATTTCATTCGCGGGCGCAGTCAGAAGAAGATATGCGCGAAATAGGCTATGAAGATGATGACGAATCCGATGATTCCGATACATATGAGAACACCGGTGCACAGAATACAGAAAAAGCACCGGAAGAACCGGTATTTTCAGCGGAAGAATTTGTAAAAGAAAAGACAGTGACGGATACCGCACCAAAAGCAGAAAAAAAGGAAGCTGATACAACGGTGGATTTGTCTGAAAGTATTGACAAGGCATCCTCATCTTTACGTGAACTGATAGAAGATGCAAAGAAGAAACTGGAAGACAGCTGCGGCGATTTATCAGGTAAAGAGGATTCATTCCGGCAGAAGGCTGTAAATACGGTCAAAGAACCGGCAGATGAAGTAGAGATTAAAGTGGACATTCCGGCATATAACAATCCGTATGATACACAAAATTTACAGGCGGCACTCGCTAAAAATTTAAGTGAATTCATGGAGGAAGAAAAAGCAGAGGCAGAGGCATTGCGTCCTCAGCCGGCGAAGCAGGAAGAAACGGCCGGTGAAAGTCAGGAAGATGAACAGATTGAAGGTCAGTTAAGCCTTGCAGACTGGTTAGAAGCGGTCCGTGAAGAAAAATACGGAAAGCAGAATACAAGGGAATTCTCAAAGACAGAGCTGGAAAAGATGTTAGATGAGAAGGACGAAAAGAGTGCGGCATACGAGCGCATTATGGTTGAGCAGAAAGCAGCGGCACAGGCAGCAGGCAAAGCCTTTGATGAAAAAGAAGCAAGCCGCCATGCACACGCACAGGTGATGTTACAGGCAGCAAAGACCGATCTTGCAATCCGTACCGGAAAAGCAACCGTACACTTAGAAGAAGCAGCAGCACAGGATGTCCGTCGTCAGCAGGCAGAGGAAGAAGCAAGAAGAAAAGCGGAGGCCGAAGTACAGATTCAGAGGCGCATGGAAGAAGCCCAGAAAGCAAGAGCCGAGGCAGAAGCCAGACGGTTAGCCGAAGCACAGCGTGCAGCTGAAGAAGCCAAGCGGGAAGCTGCAAAGAAAGCTGAAGCACAGCGTATAGCCGAACAGGAAGCAGCGCAGCAGGCAGAAGCCCAGCGGTTGGCGGAAGAAGCAGCACAAAGAGAACAGGCACAGCGTGCGGCAGAGCAGGAAGCGGCGCAAAGACAGCGGGCGGCTGTCAGTGAGGAAGTTTCATTAAATACACAGCAGCTTCCGCCGATGGAAGACCATCTTTCCGATATGAATCCGCTGGAAGCAATCAGCAGTGCAAAGCTTGCCAGTGCTGTACAGCAGGAGAAAGTTTACACCGGCATGGGCGAAGGCACGGAAATTGATGAAGAAAAGAAGTTAAGCGGAGAACTTGCAAAGATTTTCAGAAAATACCGTGAAATGCCGGGACTGGAGAGCCAGCTGGCAGCATATTTTGAAAGCCTTGAACAGGAAATGGCGATTTCAACGTCGCAGGTCGGCAATATTATCATTTCCGGTAATTCAAGCTCAGATAAGTCTGATCTTGCAAGAGCCATTGTGCGTGCGGTGAATTACCTGTATCCGGAACACACACGTAAGATTGCAAAGACGACCGGTGACAGTATCAATAACCGTGGACTGGCAAAGGCGATGAATAAGTTAAAAGGCACCGCACTGATTGTTGAAGGTGCGGGGGCAATCCAGCCGAAGCGTATGAGTGAAATGCTGGAATGTCTGGAACAGGATACGGAACGTATGATTGTTATTCTGGAGGATTCGGATGCAGAAATGAATGTACTGCTCAATTTCAATCCGGAAATGACACAGAAGTTTAATCATCGCATCGTGTTAAAACAGTACACGGTCAATGAACTGGTTGAAATGGCAAGAAAATTTGCAAGAAAACGCCAGTATGAAGTCAGTGATGATGCGCTGCTGGAACTTTATTTAAAGATTGATAAATTACGCAATAATGTAGATAATATCCGTATGGATGATATTAAGGAAATTATCAATCACGCAATTGTAAAAGCAGAAAAACGCGGCTCAAAAAGATTCTTTGGCGGTTTAAAGAGAAAACGCGGCGAAAACGGAGATGTTACCATCCTTGTTGAAGCAGATTTTAAAGATTGATAAAAAAAATAAAAATGCCGGTACAGGCAGCACAATAAGAAATGGAGGAAATGAATCATTATGAAGAACATAGAGGAACTGTCAGTAAATACAATCCGTGTGTTATCAGCAGAAGCGATTCAGAAAGCAAAATCAGGACATCCGGGACTGCCGCTTGGCGCAGCACCGATGGCATATGAATTATGGACAAACCATATGAACCACAATCCGGCAGACCCGGAATGGGCAAACAGAGATCGTTTTGTACTCTCAGGAGGACACGGCTCGATGCTGTTATATTCTTTATTACATTTGTTTGGCTACGGAAATCTTTCTATGGAAGACTTAAAGAATTTCAGACAGCTGGGTTCATTGACACCGGGACATCCGGAATACGGTCATACCGTTGGTATTGAAGCAACGACAGGCCCGCTTGGACAGGGTATGGCAATGGCAGTCGGCATGGCAATGGCAGAAGCACATCTTGCCGCTGTATTTAACAAAGACGGTTACGATATTGTAGACCACTATACTTATGTACTTGGCGGTGACGGCTGTATGATGGAAGGTATTTCATCAGAAGCATTTTCACTCGCAGGAACATTAGGACTGCATAAGCTGATTGTATTTTATGATTCCAACAACATTTCTATTGAAGGAAGCACCGATATTGCATTTACGGAAGACGTAACAAAGCGTTTTGAAGCATTCGGCTTCCAGACACTTGAAGTTAAAGACGGCAACAATCTTGCAGAAATTGCTGCAGCGATTGAAGCGGCAAAAGCAGATACAACCCGTCCGACAATGATTAAGGTCAATACGGTGATCGGCTATGGCTGTCCTGCAAAGCAGGGTAAGGCAAGCGCACACGGTGAACCGCTCGGTGAAGAAAATGTTGCGGCTTTAAAGGAATATTTAGAGTGGCCTTGCAAGGAAGCATTTACTGTTCCGCAGGAAGTATATGATCATTTCAACGAAGCTGCCAAGAAGAAAGCAGCAGTTGAAGATGAATGGAATGTATTATTTGAAAAGTACAGAAAAGAATATCCGGATATGGCAGAAAAATGGGATGCTTATTACAACGGATATGATTTATCAAAGCTGTTTGATTCAGAAGATTACTGGAAGAAAGCAGAAAAACCGGAAGCGACCAGAAGCACATCCGGCAGCATTTTAAATGAAATTAAACAGCTCATGCCAAACCTGATTGGCGGTTCAGCCGACCTTGCACCGTCCAATAAGACAAACATGAAGGATGCCGGTGATTTTTCAAAAGACAATTATGCAGGCACCAATCTGCATTTCGGCGTCAGGGAACAGGCGATGGCGGCAATCGGCAACGGACTTGCACTGCATGGCGGATTAAAGGCATTTGTAGCGACATTCTTTGTATTCAGTGATTATACAAAGCCAATGGCAAGACTGTCCGCATTAATGAATCTGCCGCTGACATTTATCTTTACACATGATAGCATCGGTGTCGGAGAAGACGGACCGACACACGAACCGGTTGAACAGCTTGCGGCATTCCGCTCCCTGCCAAATTTCTGTGTATACAGACCGTGTGACAGAACAGAAACCGCAGCGGCATGGTACCGTGCAGTTACTTCAAAAGACCAGCCGACAGCACTTGTGCTGACAAGACAGAATCTTTCACAGATGCAGGGTTCTTCAAAGGAAGCGTTAAAGGGCGGCTATATCTTAGAGGATTCTAAGAAGGAAGTGCCGGATGCCATCATTATTGCCAGTGGTTCGGAAGTAGAACTGGCAGTTAATGCAAAGGCAGAGCTTGCAAAAGACGGCGTGGACGTGCGTGTTGTCAGTATGCCGAGTATGGAGGCATTTGAAGAACAGACAGCAGAATACAAGGAATCCGTTCTTCCGAAGGCATGCCGGAAGAGAGTTGCGGTCGAAGCGCTTTCAGACTTCGGCTGGTACCGTTACGTGGGCTTAGACGGCAAAGTTGTTTCCATGACAGGCTTTGGCGCATCCGGTCCTGCGGCATCACTGTTTGAAAAATTCGGATTTACAACAGAAAATGTTGTAGCGACTGTAAAATCTGTTTTATAAAAGTATTGAAAAATTTATGTAAAACATACAAAAAATTCAAAAAAAACACTTGAAATTCACAGCAGATAATACTATAATAAACTCAAGATTGTTGAAAAATTAACAAAGTCCTGCGGGGACATTCAACAAAATACATAGTATATGGAGGATTTTGAGTTATGACACGTTTTACATTACCAAGAGACTTATATCACGGAAAAGGATCATTAGAGGCATTAAAGACACTGGAAGGTAAGAAAGCCATTATCTGTGTAGGCGGCGGTTCTATGAAGCGCAACGGCTTCTTACAGAAGGCAGAAGACTACTTAAAAGAAGCAGGAATGGAAGTAAAACTGTTTGAGGGCATCGAATCCGACCCGTCAGTAGACACTGTCATGAAGGGTGCTAAGGTTATGGAAGAATACGGACCGGACTGGATTGTAGCGATTGGCGGCGGTTCTCCGATTGATGCAGCAAAGGCAATGTGGGTAAAATATGAATATCCTGACATTACATTTGAAGAAATGTGCAAGGTATTCGGTATGCCGAAGCTTCGTAAAAAAGCACATTTCTGTGCAGTATCTTCTACATCCGGTACAGCAACGGAAGTTACGGCATTCTCAGTTATCACAGATTACGAAAAAGGTATTAAGTATCCGCTGGCTGATTTTGAAATCACACCGGATGTTGCAATCGTAGACCCTGAACTGGCTGAAACAATGCCTGTAAAGCTGGTAGCCCATACAGGTATGGATGCAATGACACATGCCATTGAAGCGTATGTATCAACCGCAAACTGCGATTATACAGACCCACTGGCACTTCATGCAATTAAGATGATTCATGAAACACTGATTAAGTCATACAACGGAGATATGGCAGCCCGTGATTCTATGCACAACGCACAGTGTCTTGCAGGTATGGCATTCTCCAACGCATTACTCGGTATCGTTCATTCAATGGCACATAAGACCGGTGCTGCATTTGAAGGCGGACATATTATCCACGGTGCTGCCAATGCAATGTATCTGCCAAAGGTTATCAAATACAATGCCAAGAATGAGGAAGCTGCCAAGAGATATGCAGAAATTGCAGATTTCATTCACTTAGGCGGTAATACAACAGAAGAAAAGATTGATAAACTCATCGAACTGCTCCGCAAGATGAATGATGAACTCAATATCCCGCACTGCATCAAGCATTATGGTGAAGGCGGACTTCCGGCAGAAGAAGGTATTGTACCGGAAGATGAGTTCTTAAAGAAGCTTCCTGAAATTGCAGCAAACGCAATTCTTGATGCCTGTACAGGTTCTAATCCTCGTCAGCCAAATCAGGAAGAAATGGAGAAATTACTGAAGTGCTGCTATTATGACACAGAAGTAGATTTCTAATCAATAAGCTTATAACGGAAAAATAAATTTTCCATTTTACGTTTCTCCTTTCATAAATGCCGTATTTTTCATAGAATATATGAAAATACGGCATTTTTTTTGCAACTATATCATGTCCGGTTTCGTATAAAGAATAAGAGGAGGTGGCAGGAAGTGTTTGAAACAGATGAAACGCTTATCAGGCGCATATTACAGGGGAAAGACCGTGAGGCAGGTGAACTGCTGGTTGAACGGCATTATAAAAGAATATATAAAGAGATTTACTTAAAAACTTCAGATGAGGAGCTTGCAAAAGACCTTACGCAGGAAGCATTTATACAGATATTAAAAAATCTATATCAGTTTGACAGTAAAAAGGCGTCCTTTAAGACGTGGATTACAAGAATTGCCTGCAATAAAGTGATTGATTACATGAGAAGCCGCCAGCACCATGAAATGCTTATGACTGAAATTTTGGACGATTATGATAAAGAAGATGCGCACAATCTTGAGGAACGTGTGACAAACCGCATGGCAACACAGCGGGTAGAGCAATTACTTGAAAAAGAGGAAGTACAAAACCAGAAGATATTTAACCTGAAAGCACAGCAGGGTTACACATTTGAAGAAGTCAGTACGATTACGGGGGTAACAAAAACTGCTGTAAAAAACCGCTATTACTCCATGGTGAGAAAGATGAGAAAGGAGCTGAGTGATTATGAGTAGGATTAAATATCCGGGTGAACAGGAAATGAAGCGCCAGATTCAGGTGATTTTGGATGAGTCCGGCATGTTTGAAGATGACGAAAAAAGTCAGGGTTATACAGAGTGTGTGCAGGTGAAGAAACGTCCGGCGGTAAAGACGGCGATTTTATTTCCCCTGGCAGCCGCGGCGGTAATGTTTCTTGTTGTCACTGCGGCAGGACTGATACCGCAGCAGACAAATTCCAGGGTCGAACCGATGACAAATGTGCTGACGGATGATACAATAAGATCAGTATCAAAAACACAGCTAAGCGACGATATTACGGTTCAGATTTGTACAGAC
>OGZT01001853.1_pt1 | contig 13314 bp, 7 predicted proteins | sample 1576891 | NCBI WGS metagenome assembly OGZT01 (sample SAMEA3541521, study PRJEB24748) | human gut metagenome | biome: human gut; feature: human-associated habitat; material: faeces | place: China | collected 2012 | reverse complement strand
TTCATCTGTACCCAAGTCTCCGGAACAGCGAGTGGAGTATAATGAAGACCGGGAAGCAGAGGACGGCGGGGCTGTGAACTGCAACTTTATCCGTAACGGTTCAGATGGCTCACCTTCTTGACCGGAAAAGCTGATCAGATCGGTTTCAGCTTCGCAAAGGACGCAAACATCTTCTTGATCCCCGCCTTGTCAAAACAGACGGTTACCTCGTAGTCTTTTCCGCCATCCTTGATCTCCACCACGTTTCCCTCGCCGAACTTTACATGGCGGACACGGTCGCCTTCCTTATAATCCAGAGCGCCTGATTTCTCTACGGTAAATGCCTTGCCAAACGCCGGTTTCTGAACCGGTGACGCAGTCTTTGACGCATAGGCATTGCTGCCCGGCCCGAAGCTGCTGACACCCGCGGCCTTATTTCCCCAGGTCGTCGGTCTCTGGCCGCCGGAAGCACCGCCTCCGTTACCCGTACCACCGCTTCCGGAACTGCCCCAGGAGCTGCCGCCTCTGGCATTTCCGCCGCCCTGGCCCCAGGGCAGGTCGCTGTCGTCAAAGTCCGAAGATTTCCGGAATGGGGACAGCCTCGGTTCCAGCTTATCGCATTCCAGCAAATCGGCAGGAATCTCTTCGACGAACCGGCTGGTCTTGGAGTAACGGGTCTCCCCGTTGATCATTCGCTGTTTAGCTCCTGTCAGCATCAGGAAATCCTGCGCCCTGGTAATTCCAACGTAGCAGAGACGCCGCTCTTCCTCGATCTCCTCCTTGTCATCCGAGGAGATCGACATCATACTCGGGAACAGTCCATCCTCCATACCACTTAAATACACCCGCGGAAACTCCAGTCCTTTTGCACTATGTAAGGTCATCAGCGTCACTCTGTTTTCCGAATCATCCATCCGGTCCACATCCGCGACCAATGCAACCTCCTCCAGGAATTCGGAGAGTGTTCCCTCGTCGTGATCCCGCTCAAAACTGACCGCTTTATTGATCAACTCCTCAATATTCTCTAAACGTGTCTGATACTCGATCTCGCCTTCCGCTTCCAGCTCTTTCTGGTAACCCGACTCATCCAGTACATCCTCAATCAGCTCCCGGATCGAGTAGTCCTCATAACGGATCCTCTCCCTGAAATCCTCGATCAGCGCCGTAAATTTGAGAATCTTATCCGCAGCCTTTCCAAGCCCCGGAACCGCCTGGGCACGGCAAAATGCGTCATAGATACTGAAATCGTGCTCCGATGCAAATGCCTGGACCTTTCCCACGCTGGTGCCGCCGATCCCCCTCTTCGGAACATTGATAATACGAAGGGCCGACAGATCGTCCCTTCCGTTGTCAATCGTCTTCAAATAGGCCAGAATGTCCTTGATTTCCTTACGCTGATAGAAGTTTACACCTCCCACCATGCGGTACGGCACATTGCGCTGAAGACATTTTTCCTCGATCAGACGGGACTGGGCATTGGTCCGGTAAAGAACCGCACAGTCCTGATAGCCGCATTCGCTGTTCTGAATATCGCGCACGATGGCGTCTGCTTCCTCCGCTGCCGTCTCAAACTGCTTATACTGCACCAGAGGCCCTTCCTCGTTAGCCGTCCACAGCGTCTTGGACTTTCTCCCCCGGTTGTGGCGGATCACCTCGTTGGCCGCATTTAGGATATTCTGGCTGGACCGGTAATTCTGTTCCAGCTTAATCACCGAAGCCCCTGGATACGACTTCTCAAAATTCAAAATATTACCGATATTGGCTCCCCGGAACTTGTAGATGGACTGGTCATCATCACCTACCACACAAAGATTTCTGTACTTACCGGCCAGAAGACTCACCAGCTTAAACTGTGCAGTATTCGTATCCTGATACTCGTCCACCATGATATATTTAAAACGCTCCTGGTAATAATCCAGGACCTCCGGATTATTCTGAAACAGCTCCACCGTCTTCATGATCAGATCATCGAAATCCAGCGCATTATTCTTCTTAAGCTGGCTCTGATACTCCTTATAAATCTGAGCCACCTTCTTCTGACGGAAATCGCCTCCCGCATTCAGTTCAAACTCCGCAGCCGTCACCAGTTCATTCTTAGCTGTCGATATAAAGCCCAGCATAGCCCTGTCTTTATAAAGCTTCGGATCGATCTCCAGCGTCTTTAACACCTGCCGCATCAGAGTCCTCTGGTCATCTGAATCATAAATAGTAAAATTCGTCGTATATCCAAGGCTCTCAATATGGCGTCTTAAGATTCTTACGCAGGAGGAGTGGAACGTACTCACCCAGATGCTCTCTGCTCCGAATCCCACGATCTTATCCACACGCTCTCTCATCTCTCCGGCCGCTTTATTGGTAAAGGTAATCGCCAGGATATTCCACGGATTTACCCCCTTCTCCTCAATCAAATAGGCGATTCGATGGGTCAGCACCCTGGTTTTTCCCGAGCCGGCTCCAGCCAGCACAAGAAGCGGTCCTTCCGTATGGAATACCGCTTCTCTCTGTACTTCATTCAATGTATCGTAAATGCTCATAAACGTGTACCGTCATTTCCTTTCGTCAACCTGTTATTTCGATTCCCAGATATTTTTTGATATCCTCAAGCTGTTCCGTCGCAAGACGGCGCCCGTCTTCGTAGAGTGCTTCCAGCTTCTTTCTGTCCTGTTCCGTTCTCGACACGGTCACCGGTTTGTCGGGACGGATCACGTAGATTCTGCCCGCCTTTTCCAGTTCATCGATCTCTTCCTGCATCCGGTTGTACCGTTCCGGAGCCTCCTCCAGAGCCTTCAAAAGCCGGGGCAGCGGTTTAAAATACCGTTCATACGCCCGTCTCGTCCATTTATCCACAGGCTTTTTTCTGTAGCCCCGATTCCTGGTCAGTATGACAATCACCTTTTCATATCCCTCATCGATAGCTCTCTGATAGGCGATCGGCATAGAACAGCCGCCGTCCAGATATTTCTTCCCTCCCACGTCGATCATACGCGACATAATAGGAAGGCTGCTGGAGGCCTTCACCGCCTCTATGAAATTCTCACACTCTCCTTTTCCGAAATATTCCGGTTTTCCTGTCTTACAGCGGGTAGCAACCACCTCAAACCGCTGCTTCGATGCCTCAAAAGCCTCAAAATCAAATGGAATCAGCGTCTCGCTCAATTCCCCAAACAGAAAATCAAAGTTAAAGATCGAACGGTTTTTCACCATACTGCGAAAGCTCATAAACCGTTTATCATTTACATAGTCTAAATCCACCCGGATCGTTCTTCCGATCTGTTTGCTGATATAGCTCATTCCGCACATGGATCCCGCAGAAACGCCATTCACATAGGACATCTCGATCCCCTGTTCCATAAATACATCCAGCACGCCTGCCGAAAATACTCCTCGCAGAGAACCTCCTTCCAGTACTAATGCTCCTTCTGTCATGTCATTCACCTCGCATCCTATTTTATTGCATTTCCCCCCGCGGGTCAATCCCTTTATGAAAAAGCAAGCCAATATCTCCATTTCCAGACCTTCCGCACTTTACAAAACCAGCCTACAGAAACTGGCTCTGATACAGCTGATAATAAGCCCCTCTCTTCTCCATCAGCTCCTCATGGCTTCCTGCCTCCATGATATTGCCCTGGTCGATGACGAAAATCCGGTCGGCCTTTCTTATAGTAGAAAGGCGATGGGCAATGACGAAGGACGTACGCCCTTTTAAGAGCGCCTCAATGCCCTTCTGCACCAGCAGCTCCGTGTGAGTGTCGATGCTGGAGGTGGCCTCATCCAGGATCAGGATGCCCGGCTTCGACAGCATGGTTCTGGCAAATGCCAGCAGCTGCCGCTGGCCGATGGAGAGCCGCGCCCCCCTCTCACTGATCTCGGTGTCATAGCCGTGCTCCAGCTTCATGATGAAGTCATGGGCGTTCACCGCCTTGGCTGCTTCGATCATTTCCTCGTCCGTGGCATCCAGGCGGCCGTATTTAATGTTATATTTAATGGTTCCGGAAAACAGGAAATTGTCCTGTGTCATGATCCCCATCTGGCTTCTCAGACTCTTCAGCGTCACCTTCCTGATATCGTAGCCGTCAATCAGTACCCGCCCGTCTGTCGCCTCGTAAAAACGGCTGAGCAGGTTCACAATCGTCGTCTTGCCCGCTCCCGTGGGGCCTACCAGCGCGATGGTCTCCCCCTGGCGTATATGGAAGTTTACATCCTTAAGGATCATGCGTTCCGGCTCATCATCATACGCGAAGGAAACGTGTTCAAAATCCACTGTCCCTTCAATATCCGGCAGTTCCTCCGCTCCCTCACAGTCACGGATTCCCGCTTCCGTATCGATGATGTCGAAAATACGCTCCGCCGCCGATATGTTGGTTGTCAGCTTATTATAAAAATTGGCAAGGTTCCGGATCGGACTCCAGAACATGGCAATATAGGTAGAAAACGCGAGAAATGTACCGATGCCGACCTCGCCCACACCGATGATGCGGATGCCGATAAAATACAGCAGAAATCCGCCGAGCCCCCAGGTGATCTTTTTATCCTGGCGCCCGCCAGAGCGAAACCACGCACTGGCGGGTGCGGGCAGCTTCACCACGCGGGAAGCATCGCAGAGGGTGTCGCCGGTAACCAGATCGTAAAACACGGCTCTCGTCTCCCGCTCCGCCGCAAAGCTCTGAATCACCCGGATACCGGAAAGATCCTCATGCACGTAGGCATTTAAATTGGAAGTCTTTTTTCTGTAGATCTGCCACCGCTTATGGGCCGTCGTCTCAATGACCAGCATTCCCACCACCAGAATCGGGAGGGTCAGCAAGGCCGCCATGGCCAGCCGGTAGTTCTTGATCAGCATGATGACCGCGACGCAGACCACGGTAATTAAGTCCGGAATCAGCTGAGTCACGCTGTCTGACAGCACATCCTTTAAAGAATTCACATCGCCGATAATTCTGGCCAGTATTTTTCCGGTGGGACGGCTGTCGAAAAATCCGAAGCTCAGCGTCTGAATATGGCGGTACAGCTCATCTCTGATATTTAGAAGCACCTGGTTTGACACATCCGACATGATGTACATACGAATCTTGGTCCCCGCCAGGAAAAAGAGAAACATGACCACGGCCAGAGCCCCCAGCTTCAGAAGTCCCTTCACATCTCCGGACGCCACACAGACGTTGATGGCATACTCTATCATAATGGGCGTCGCCATGCTGATAGCAATGGTTCCGGCCATAATGAGAAGCACTACCGATATTTGCTTTTTAAAGACCAGAAGGTACTTAAACAACCGGATGAGCGTATCCTTTTTCAGTACTTCCTTCTGTTCTTCGTCGATTCTGCTTGTATTTACTGACATGGCTGGCCCTCCTCTCCATGCTGTACCTGATAAGTCCTGTAATACTGCCCCTTTTTCGCCATCAGCTCCTCGTGGGTGCCGCGTTCTATGATTCTTCCGCCCTCCAGAATCAGAATTTCATCCGCATGGCGGACGGCGGAAATCCGGTGGGCGATGATGATCTTGGAACTGTCCTTCTGCGTCTTTAAACGGCGCTCAATCTCCTTCTCTGTCTCCATATCGAGTGCCGACGTGGAGTCATCGAGGATCAGAAGCGGCGTTCTCTTTGCGATCGCCCTGGCAATACTGATTCTCTGCTTCTGGCCGCCGGAAAGTCCGACGCCCCGCTCTCCAATCACGGTATCGTACTTTTCTCCCAGATTCATAATGAAATCATGGGCCTCCGCGCAGATGGACGCTTCCTCCACGCTCTCCCACTCGGTTGCGTCCCGGTTTCCAGTCTTAATATTGTCCGTGATCGTGTCGGAGAACAGGAATACATCCTGCATAACCACCGTGGTCTGGCTCCTTAAAAGGGTCAGAGGCAGCTTCCGGATATCGATGCCATCCAGCAGAACTTCCCCGTTTGTCACGTCGTAGAATCTCTGGGTTAAATTGACGATGGAGGTCTTTCCGGAACCGGTCACCCCCATGATTCCCAGCGTCTTTCCCTTCGGCAGGGTAAAATCGATGTCTGTCAGAATCCTCGAACCGTATAAATCAAAATCCACATGCTTGAACTGAAGCTCTCCCTCGATCTTTTCAGGAACCACAGGCGCCTCCGGTTCCTTGATGTCCGGCTTCTGGGCCATGATCCGTTTGATCTTCTTATTGGAAGCCATGGCCGCAGCAAAATCATTGCTGAGCCAGCCAACCATCTCCATCGGCCAGATAATATTGTTGGCGTACTCCGAAAATGCGCCCAGTTCTCCGATGGTGATCCGTTTCTGAATTACCATGATGCCGCCGACTACGATGATCGCCATCAGCATCACCTTGGAAAGAAAGGAGACGTTAGGCTGATACTTTACGATCAGCTTTGCCTGCTCCATATTTAAATCGTAATACCGCTTGTTATGGCGTTTGAACCGGTCAATCTCGTAATCTTCTCTTGCAAACGCCTTCACGGTCCGCACGCCCGCTAAATTCTCCTGGGCCACGGTATTGAGCTCCGCCGTCTGCTCACTGATCTTGTCGTAGACCTGGCCGAGACCATTCTCCATCTTTAAGCCGTACCAGGCGATTACCGGCATAACGAGCAGCGGAATCACTGTCAGCACCGGGCTTAAGCGGAACATGCAGGTCATGATAATCACCGTGTGAATGGTACATTCGATGATCAGCATTCCGACAAATCCCATGGCATTCCAGATTCGGTCCACATCGTCCTTGACACGCGCCATCAGCTCACCGGTGTTATGGCTGTCGAAATATCCCATGGACAGCGTCTGGATATGGTCGAAAAGATCCTTTCTCAAGCTGCTCCCGATCCCCGACGCCGAATAATCAAAGATGAATTCCTTCATGTACTGGAAAATGGCTCTTCCAAGGCCGATTCCCAGAAGCCCCAGCAGCAGGCGCATAAGCATCTCCATCTTGCCGCCGACGATGACATCGTCAATGATGTGTCTCGTAATCTGAGGCGACGCCGCATCCAGCAGAATGCTCACTACCATGGCCGCTATGGCCACCACATACAGGATCCCGTACTTCTTTACATACTTCCCTAAATTCCTCATGTTGCTCCCCCTTTGTCTATACTGTGCCATATCAAGTCAATCGCAGCCCTGAAACGTGTTAAAAACTGCCCGGTCTGCGAATTACCGCGAAAAACAGGAAAAAGCCGTCAAAAACAGCAAATTGCGGCTTTTGACGGCTTTCCACCATAAAAATAACCGCAGTCCAGTTCAGACTGCGGCATAGTTAATCAAATTCAGATAGCAAACTGACTTCCATACGAAATAATGGCTGATCAGAGACCGAATTCTTTCCTGAGGCAGACTGACTGATTATTATTGTTTATAATTCCACTGCTAATTGTACGAGATTTCATATTTCTGCCTCCTTTTCCTTTATTCGGTAATCTAGATACTAGAATACTGCCACTTTTCTGTTCTGTCAAGCACTTTCTGTTTTTCATGATCAGCTCTCAATATTCCAGTACAACTTCGATCCTGTCTTTCCCGCGGTTGTAATAGTAAACCTTCCCAGACAAAAAGTCGTCATCCGACGGCATCTCCCTGTTGAGATCCTTTAAACTCTCCCGTATCGTCTCCGGATACACCTTTTCACAGTTATGGATCGCTGCCTCGTGCATGCTGGTAAATGCGATGTACAAATCGTTCCCCATCATTTCTCCCAGCCGCTTCGCCACGCCAGGCAGAAAGATGGCCACCGCTCCGTTGATCTGGCTCTTAGTCGTGACGAACGTAGCGCAGGCGCCGCCATCCATCCGGACGCCGCTATCCCGTTCCATAAAAATACCGTAGTCCTCATCCTCAAACCGTTCGACGTCCAGCCAGTTGAAGAGACGCGGCGGAAACAGCCTGTATGTATTCTCCATGGCGTCCTTCATCACCTGTTCCCGGCTCCTGTTCCATCCGTCAAATACCACCTTCGGCACCATGGAGCTCGTGTAAAGTCCGCTGAAATTCCCGATGCTCACATAGAGGGTCAGCGCAATATCGCCCGTCATCTCGCAAACGCCTTCTTTCAGCTTCTCCGCATTCTTCTCATAGTTCAGAGGGCGGATGACCAGATACTCCCGGATGGACTCATAGTCCTCCATATGCCCCAGCGGACTGCTCTTCTCAATCTCCCTGCAACGTTCCAGACAGTCGGAAGCCTCTGACAGCAGCTCCTCCATGGTTTTCCCCAGCCGGAAATCCTGGTAGATCTCCGCCATATGGAACCGCTGGATATGGATCCCGGGACCGTCCCCTCTCAACTCCACCACCAGCAAATCCTCCGGTTCTTCTTCCTCACCGTCTTTTTGCAGCGTAACCTTCGCGCCCCACTCCTCTGTCATCAGAATCAGAAACGCCTGAAACTGCTCCACAAACTCCAAATACTCTTTTCTTTCTCTCTCTTTTTTCATCGTGCATTGCCTTCTCTTTCTTAAATTTCCTGTAATCATGAGAATTTCATGGATTAAAGGATTTGTAAGGGAATTTAAAAATGCCCGGCATTTCGTGGAAATACGCGCAGCCCTCCACCATCAGGAATGCGGGAAAACGCGCAACCGTATGATTCTATCTTTTATTATACGTTTTAAGCGTGAAAATTACAATACTGGAAACAGATTGCCGAACCGGCAGAACAGAATCAGAACTTCAGAATGATATTATTATAAACCGGAACTCCGGCTCTGTCAATGACAACCGGCTCCTGCGCCCCTATATTTTTCTTGCAGTTCACAGCCCTGTCAGCCCCTGAACTGCAGCCCGTTTTCGACAGGCTTCGTCATATCAGACGGCCGGCGCGTTCCCCGCGGCCGGCCGTCTGTCACTGCTATCTAATCTCTCTCAATTCTAATCTCTCCCAATTACAAAGCTGAAAGTAATGTCGTGTTCACCGCTTACGCAGTATTCCGGATAAACCGGCGCGCCCCAGCTGTCATCTCCGCCGACGCCCCGCATGGCCGCCAGGATCGTTACGACCGTATACCGCGGCTGCGGCAGTTCCTCCACGTGAGTGGCATGCTCCAGCTCCTCCGCCGTATAAGGAAGAACCGATCCTTCAAAAGGACGTCCCTGCGCGGTAAACCGAATGCTGTGTCCCGCTCCATCCGTCACCTTCATCCATCGGATTCCGGTGCGGTTTCCGCATTCCTGCGGAACGAGATAGCGCGATACGCTGTCCGCCGCCGTATCCTTAAAGATTCCGAGGCGTGCGCCTGCGTTTCTGTCACGGTAATTCTCCTCCGGTCCCCGGCCGTACCACTCGAAATCACCGCCAGTTCCGCTGATGCGGAATCTCATGCCGAACAGCGGCAGCTCCGGCAGTCCTTCGCGTCCGAAGTAGTGAGCCGTGGTTTTAATCCGGCCTTCTCTGTCCACCTCGTAAACGACCTCCGTCTCAGTCTCAGGAACCGTTGGCAGGCGGTAGGTATAGGCGACACGAACGCTGTCTTCCCCTTCTTCCACCACGCAGGTTTTGCTGTCATAAAGCGGAAAGCTTCCGGCGCCGTACCAGGCGGCGCTGGATACGGAGAATTTATTGCCTCTGTCGTTATCCGTAGTCGCTCTCCAGTACACAGGCATGGGAATCTTCCCAATCCACTCCCGGCCATCATAGACGAGGGATACAATGCCGCCCTCCTGCTTCGAGAATATTATGTGGAAGCCATTTCCCTTCACGCCAATATTTACATCACCGTGAATAACAGTGAACGGAAGGCGGTCGTTATCAGTGTGATACTCTTCAACGAAGTTCTTACCAACACAAGTCTCACCAACACGGTCCGCATCAGCTCCGCCCGCACTAGCACCGCCAGTAGCAGCACCGTCAGCACCAGCACCGCCAGCACCACCACCAGCACCGCCAGCACCAATCACCCGGCAGCTTTCCCCGAAAGCCGTCTCATACCCGGCATCAGCCCACAGCTCCGTTTTCTTTTTCACCGCGGACACCTGATACACATACTCTCCCGGCTCTGTAAATGCAGGAGCCGGCACGCTCACATACTCCCGCTCTCCCGGATTTACCCGGGCACAGAATCTCTCCGTATGGACGGGTTCGCCATTCCTTAAAGCAAGCCAGATGAATTCTAAGTCGGAAGTGTCGGTAAACAGTCTCCTGTTTTCGATCTCCACACCGCAGGCATCCGGAATCAGCCTCAGATCCTGATAGAGGAACTTCACTTCCTGCGCCTTCGGCGAAATGGTTCTGTCCGCGTAGACGATTCCATTGCCGCAGAAATTATAATCAGTCGGCCGGTCGTCAAAGTCCCCGCCGTAGGCCATATGCAGGACGCCGTCCTCGTCGGCCTTCATCAGAGCCTGATCCACATAATCCCAGATGAAACCGCCCTGATACATGGGATACCGGTCCTCCAGCGAGGTGTATTTCTCCATGCCGCCCAGAGAATTGCCCATGGCGTGCATATACTCACACAGGATAAACGGCTTCTCCGGTTCCTGGTTTAAATACTCCTCCACCTCCGCAGGCTTTGCGTACATGCGGCTCTCCATATCGCTGGTCTCATTAAATTCCCGGTTCCAGAAGACGCCCTCATAGTGAACCAGTCTGGACGGATCCCTCTCCTTGAAATACTTCGACATGGCGAGGATATCTTCGCCCGCGTACGATTCATTTCCACAGGACCAGATCAGTACGGACGCGTGATTCTTATCCCGCTCCAGCATGGACTTTGCGCGGTCCACCACGCATTCCTTCCACTCCGGAAGGCTTCCCGGCACGTTCCAGGAAGGTTCGCAGGCCCCCATCTTCTGCCAGGAGCCATGGCTCTCCAGATTCGCCTCGTCGATCAGATAGATCCCATACTCATCGCAGAGCTCATACCATCTCGACTGGTTGGGATAGTGGCAGGTACGGACCGCATTGATGTTGTGGCGCTTCATGAAACGGATATCCCAGATCATGTCTTCTTCCGTGACGGCGCGTCCTCTTTGCACATCGAACTCATGACGGTTGATTCCGCGGAACACGATTCGTTTCCCGTTTAAGCACATGAGGCGGTCTTTCATCTCAAAGCGGCGGAAACCGAGTTTCTGGGGAACGATCTCCACGATCCCTCCGTTTTCGTCGTAGAGAATGACGGTCAGCGTATAGAGATAAGCATCTTCCCCGCTCCACAGATGAACCTCCGGCACCCTGCCCGCAAAAAATGTGTTCTCCCCGGCAGGCATGCGTTCCCAGACAGCGGCGGTATTCCCTTCCCGGTCGGTCAGCATGGCCGATACACTGCCCTTCGTGTTTCCTTCCAGCGTTAAATCCACCGTGAGTTCTCCGGTCTTTAAGTCTTCCTGGACACCTGGGCGTACAAAGATGTCCCGCACATGGCATTCCGGCACCGCGTAAAGATACACATCCCGGAAAATACCGGAGAACCGGAAGAAATCCTGATCCTCGATCCAGCTGGCGCTGCTTCTCTTATAGACCTCCACCGCCAGACGGTTGACCCCATCCTTTACGAAATCCGTGATTTCAAATTCGGAGGGCGTAAAGGAATCCTCGGAATAGCCGGCGAAGCGGCCGTTTACCCATACGTAAAAGGCACTCTCCACCCCCTGAAAGGACAGAAACAGCCTCTTATTCTTCAGGGCCGCGTCCGTCTCAAACTCCTTCACATAGCTTCCAACAGGATTATCATCCCAGTCCACGTGGGGAGGCCGCAGCTCCGAGTGACCCTCCCACGGATACATCGTGTTAATATACTGACATTTTCCATATCCCTGCAGCTCTATATGGCCGGGGACCGTGATTTCTCCAAAATCACCGAGACTTCTCTCAGGCAGATAAAAATCCTTTTTCCGCTGCTCCGGCTTCGGGGCATAGGAAAATTTCCACGTTCCATTTAGGGACTGACGCAGCTTCATGATGCCGCCGTCCGCCTCCTCCCTGCTCTCATAGAACCGGTGGTCTGAATGCGCCTCCAGACGGTTTACCGCAAACACCTCCGGATTTTCAAGCCAGGCTAAATCGGCATGATACTGATCCATAAGTACATCCTCCTTTTTCACGTCTATTATAGGGCCGTCCGGCAAAAGAATCCATCTCTTTTTTTACGATTTTCTGCACTTTCTTACTCTTTGACAGCACCGGCCGCAATTCCTGCCAGGATGTATTTCTGAAAGAACAGATAGATCACGATCGTCGGCAGCATAATGATGATGATTCCTGCCGCCAGATTCTGCCATGACCCCTGCTGCGCGTTGGCATAATTCATCAGGAACGTGGTCAGCGTCCGCAGCTTGTTCTTCGGCATATAGAGGTAAGGAATGTACATGTCGTTGATGATGGTGATTGCCTTGATGATCACGACCGTAGCTGTGGCCGGAGCCAGCAGCGGGAAGATAATCCTCGTAAACAGGCCGAAATACGAACAGCCATCCAGCAGGGCGCTCTCATCTAAGGATACGGGAAGCGTGGAGATGAACTGGCGGTAAATGTAAAGCTGCATCAGGTCTGAGGCCACATAGATGACGATCGGCGCTCCCAGCGTGTTATACAGCCCCAGGCCGTTGATGATCTTGAAACGGGCGATCTCCGTGACAAAGCTTGGAATCAGCATCCCCAGGAAAAACAGGCTCATGATCAGATTTTTGAACCGGAATTGAAACCGTTCAAGAATAAACGCTGTAATCGTACCGAACAATACGTTGAAAAAAATACTGAAAACGAGTATGATTCCCGTATTTTTAAAGCCAATCAACAGGTATTTGTCCCCCAAAACCTTCTGGAAATTATCCGTGGTCACACGGCTGAACGGAGGCAGTAGTAAGGGAGATGTATTGACCATATCCGCCTTCGTCTTAAACGCGGCAAACAGGGTTAAAAGGATCGGCGCCAGCACGATGGATACCATGCAGAGGCAGATCACCTGTTTTACAATTTGCTGCAGTGTACGCTGTTTCATCCTTTCTTCCCTCCTTTTAAAACGACTCCGTGGATAATCTTATTCTGAACCACGTAAATGACGACAATCATGATCATAATAGCCACCGCCATGGTGGATGCCAGACCGAAGTTGCTGTATTTGAACGCCGTATCGATGGTATAGAGTGTGAAGGTCGAAGATGCATATCCCGGGCCGCCGCTGGTCATAACGTAAGGAATATCGAATACCTGAAGCGCGCCGCGGATATTGTCAAACAGGACGAAATCCACCATCAGCATAATGGCAGGTATCTGAATGTATTTGAACATCTGCCATGCGCTCGCTCCGTCGACTCTGGCCGCCTCCTGGACATCCTGGGGAAGGGACTGGAGCGCCGCCATGAACATAACCGCGGAGCAAACATCGCCCAATTCCGCATAGCCAAGGCGCAGCA
>OGZT01001852.1_pt1 | contig 13315 bp, 12 predicted proteins | sample 1576891 | NCBI WGS metagenome assembly OGZT01 (sample SAMEA3541521, study PRJEB24748) | human gut metagenome | biome: human gut; feature: human-associated habitat; material: faeces | place: China | collected 2012 | reverse complement strand
AATGCTTTCTTAACTACATCATACGAATAATCATCCGATATTTCAATCTCTGACCCTTGGCGTGTGCGTAGTCGATGGTCTCCTTGAGCGCCATCGCACCGTAGGAGCCGAGCAGCTCGTAATACGCAGCCTGCGGCTTTACGGCCGGAACAATGTCGCACAGTGCGTCGATCAGGCCGCAGTTGAAGGCTACGACGCTCTCAGCGGCAGCACGCAGCGTTTCGCCGTGCAGCATCATGTTGCGTCCCGAAATATGCTGCGGGATGTACTCCAGTCGAGCGTCCAGGCCGGCTACGGTCGGGTTGCCCTTTTCCTTGATCTTTTCTACTAAGGTTTGGATAGACATTCGGTTCTTCCTTTCTCAGGTGCGATGTTGTTTTACGGATTGCGAGCTTGTATGTTTACACTGTCTTCGCCGTCCACTTCGGTCAGGCGGACAAAAACGCGTTCATCACGCGCGGTAGGCAGGTTTTTGCCGATATAATCCGGCCGCAGCGGCAGTTCGCGGTGACCGCGATCGACCAGCACAGCCAGCTGTATGCGCTCGGCGCGTCCTCGGTGAGAGATGGCTTCGATGGCGGCACGCACGGTGCGTCCGGTGCCGTTTTATGAGACCATCAACGATGAGATCCAGATGCAGATCAAGAGCAACGGCGATCTGCTCCTGGTGCGCGACCCGGGACAAGACCAGGAGCGGCAGAATCAGGAGATCGAGGATATGCTCAATAAGGGCATTGAGCTGCTTATCGTGAACCCGGTGGATTATGTGGGCGTGACGCCTGCGCTGGAAAAGGCGAGGGAAAAGGGTGTGCCGGTCATCCTCATCGACTCCAAGGTGGACGACCCGGAGCTTGTCACCTGCACCATCACCTCCAACAACTACGGTGCCGGTCTGCTGGACGCCCGCCACCTCATCAGCCAGACCAAGAACGCCCGCATCGTGCTGCTGTCCAACTCGGATTCGTTCTCCAGCTGGGACAGACTTTCGGGTTTCTGCCAGACCCTGACCAAAAGCGGCAACGACTACCGGATCCTGGAGCTGCGGGACTGCGGCGGTGAGCTGAACCGTGCCATGCGCGCGATGGTGCAGCTGTTGGAGACGTTCCCGCGCATTGACGTCGTGATGGCCGTCAACGAGCAGGCGGCCCTGGGCGCAATGGCGGCGCTGGAAGAAAAGGGCGTGCTCTCGTCCACTTTGGTCTACAGCGTGGACGGCTCACCGGAGGCGAAAGCCCTGATCTCCGAAGGGCTGATGACGGCCACCTCGGCACAGTCGCCCCTCCGCATCGGACGGATGGCGGCAGAGGTGGTGTACGAGATCCTGGAGGGCAAGCCGTACCTGACCAACATCGTGGTGCCGGTAAATCAAATCACGCAGGAGGATATTCTGCGCTACGGCACGGAGGGCTGGCAATGAAAACTGAGAATTTGTCCATCGGCCTCCGGGTGCTCTACCATGCCATTGAGTGGCTGACGGTGTTTCTGATCCTGCTCATCTTTGCGGTGCAGATCATCACGCCGCTCTACGCGGTGAGAGTTGGCCGTGCAGACTCGTTTTTGCAGCAGCTGCAATGGCTGCCCTACCGCCCCGGTGTGCTTGCCCTGGGCGTGATGCTGGCAGCGGTGGGCACCATCCTGAGCAAGTGCTCCCACGAGGTGGACAGCGGCTTTCTCTCCCGCAGCAGCTGGCAGTTATATTTATTGGAGGGCGTGCTGTACAGTGCCTCGGCGCTGATCTTCCAGCAGAACTGCGACAAAATCGCTCTGTTTGCGATCGTGGATATGGTGGACGACCCGCGCTCTCTCCGGCAGAAGCGCTTTCTGAGCGCCATGATCGTGGTGTACCTTTTCTGCAACATGGACGCCGCCACCAGCGTCCTCCATGCCGTGACGCTGAAACAATACCTGGCTTTTTACAGCCTGCACACCCGCAGCGTCCTGCAGCTGGTGATCGAGAGCCTGTCGGCGCTGGAAATGATACTCTTCATCCTGTACATGGTGCTGTTCATCAGCCAGCAGACCAGCGAGAAACAGGAGATCCTGAACCTGAACCAGCAGCTGCAGCAGGCCAACGAGCAGCTGCGCATCTACGCCGAGGAGAGCGCCCACACCGCACAGGTGCAGGAGCGCAACCGCCTTGCGCGGGAGATCCACGACACGTTAGGCCATGTGCTCACGGGCATCACAGCGGGCGCAGACGCCTGCATCCAGATGATGGACGACTCGCCCGAGATGGCACGGCATCAGATGGAGCTGATAGCCGACACCGCCCGCAACGGAATGAACGATGTCCGGCGCTCGGTCAAGGCACTGCGGCCGGACTCGCTGGAAAAAGAAAACCTCTCGGGTGCGCTCAACAAGATGTGTACCAGCATGGCGCAGAGCAGCGGCGCGCAGATCCAGCTGGAAGAGTCGCTGGCCGGGCTGACGCTCTCGCAGGATGAGGAAGACTGCGTCTACCGCACTGTGCAGGAGGGCATCACCAACGCCATCCGCCACGGCCACGCCACCCGGGTCCGGGTGCGGTGCCATATCGAGGACGGTGTGCTGGAAGTGTCGGTGAGGGACAACGGCATCGGCTGCAAGAGCGTGACGCCGGGCTTTGGCCTGCAGCATATGCAGGAGCGGATGCTCATGCTGGGCGGCACGTTCTGGTATGAGAACAGCGACGGGTTCTGCATCCGGGCAGAGATCCCTCTGCGCAAGACCCCGGGCAGTGAAAAGAGGAAACAGGAGGAAACGGTATGATAAAGGTGCTTCTGGCCGACGACCAGGAACTGATCCGTCAGAGCCTCAGCTTTGTGATGAGCAAGCAGGAAGACATTGAGATGGTGGGTACAGCCGCCAATGGCTGTGAAGCGCTGGAACTCGTGGAGGAAAAGCAGCCCGACGTGGTGCTGCTGGACATTCGGATGCCCGAGATGGACGGCGTGGAGTGTACCCGCCGCATCAAGCAGGAGTTTCCGGGCATCAAGGTCATCATCCTGACCACCTTTGACGATGACGATTATGTGTTTGACGCTCTGCGGTACGGCGCTTCCGGCTACCTGCTCAAGGGCGTCTCGGTGGACGGCCTGACCAACGCCGTGCGGGAGGCCGCGCGCGGCGGCTCCATCATCGCCCCGGATGTGGCGTCCAAGGTCTTGCAGATGTTCTCCCGCATGGCACAGGGCGACGTGCAGGTGCGCGTGAACAAAAAGAATGCGCTGGAGCTGACCAAGATGGAGTGGCAGGTCATCCGCGAGGTGGGCTGCGGCCTCTCCAACAAGGAGATCGCGGGCAGACTCTATCTCTCCGAAGGCACGGTGCGCAACTACATCAGCAGCATCCTGCGCAAGCTGGAACTCCGTGACCGCACCCAGCTGGCCATCTGGGCAGTGCAGAACCAGAACAGCCAGCCGGAGGCAGACGTATGAGCCGGTACTGGAAAGCCGCGCTGCCCTTTCTGCTGGCAGCGGTCATCATTCTGGCGGCTGCCAGCCGTCCGGTGGTGCTGCACATCGGCTTCCCGTGTGACAGCTATTGGAATGTCCCGGGCGAGAACTACTATACCTTTATTGACGCCGCCATTGAAAAGTTTGAGGCAGAGCACCCCAACGTGAAAGTCGAGTACACCAGCGGCATCCGGGTCGAAGACTACACCGAATGGCTCAGCGGCCAGTACCTGCTGGGGCAGGAGCCGGATGTGATGGTGATCCTTCCCGAGGACCTTGTAATTTTCAGCGATACAGCTTCCCTGCGGGAGCTGGATCCGTTCATGAAGCAAGACCCGGAAGTGGATCTGAGCGGCTTTTACCCGGCGGCATTGCAGGCCGGAGCCGACAAGGGGAAACAGTATGCGCTGCCGCTGGAATGCGTGCCGCAGATGATGTTCATCAATAAGACACTGCTCCAAAAAGAGCACATCCGCATCCCGGATAACGATTGGACGTGGGATGAGTTTTACAGCCTGTGTGAGCAGCTGACGAGAGACACGGACGGGGACGGCATCGTTGACCAGTTCGGCGTCTACGATTACGGCTGGGAAGAGGCGCTGGTGGCCAACGGCTGTTCGCTGTTCAGCGAGGACGGCCAGCACTGCCTGCTGAACCAGAGCGCACAGGAGTCCGCCATGCAGTTTGCGCGGAAGATCTACCAGCTCAACGCCGGAACGGATCTGAGCGAAAAGACCTTCGACGAGGGCAGAGTGGCGTTCCGCCCGATGCTCTTTTCCGAGTACCGCAGCTATGAGCCGTATCCGTGGCGCATCAAGCGCTCGTCGAACTTTGAGTGGGACTGCATCGCCATGCCCAGCGGCACAAGCGTCGGCGGCGGCAACTACTCCCGGCTGAGCACCCTCATGCTGGGCATCAGCCAGCGCACAAAGCATTCCCGGCTGTCGTGGGAGCTGCTGAAGACCATTGCCTGCACGGAGGAGATGCAGACGATGGTCTACACCGAGTTGAGCGGCGTGTCCGCCCTGCACAGTGTGACGGAATCGGATGAGGTCGCCCGGCTGCTTCAGCTGGACTCGCAGGACACCGCCTCCCGCGGAATGTCTACTCTGCCTGCCATCATGGAGGACACGCTTGCCACGCCCCGCTTTGCGCGGTATCATCAGGCGATGGAGAGCGCCGACCGCCTGATCACCGAGGCCATGTCGGCAGACAAGAACTTTGAATTGCAGCTGCTGCAAATTCAGCAGCAGCTCGACGTCACATTGACAAGCTGACAAAAAATCCACGCAGAAAGCCCGCTTTTGTGCAAACTGCTGCATAAAAGCGGGCTTTTATTCGACTATTTGACGAAAGAAGTGACATTTGTCATGTTTTGTTTGGCAGAATGTCATATTCTGCTTGTGACATTCTACAGCTGTGAACAGGACATGAACATGGTATGATAAAGCCATGAAAATCAGATGGGCCTGCGCGAGGCTCATCCGAGAAGAGCAAGATCTGTTTGGAAAAATCAGGAGGAAAAATCACATGAAGAAGATTTCTCGTCGTTCGTTTCTCGCTGTCTGCGGCGCTATGGCTGCAACTGCTGCCCTGACCGCCTGCGGCGGTTCTTCCGCTTCTACCGCCGGCACCGCTGCTTCCGGCTCCACTGCCGGTTCTGCTGCATCCGGTGAGGTCTTTGAGCTGAAGCTCTCCACCACCCAGACCGATACTTCCATGATCTATCAGGGCCTGCAGGCTGCTGCCGACAAGGTCGCTGAGGACACCGACGGCCATGTGAAGGTCACCATCTATCCTTCCAGCCAGCTGGGCGGTGAGGAAGACATGATCGACCAGGCTCTGCAGGGCATGGGCATCGCCGTCCTGACCGACGCAGGCCGTCTGTCCAGCTACGTCAACGACATCGGCATCATGAACATGGCCTACATCGTGGACAACTACGAGGACGGTATGAAGCTGATGGCTACCGATACCTTCAAGGGCTGGGACGCTGACCTGGCCAACAACGGCATCTGCGGCCTGTGCTACAACTACTACGACGGTGCTCGTTCCTTCATGGGCCACAAGGCTTACAACACCCCCGCCGATCTGAAGGGCGCTGTCATCCGCACCCCCGGTGCTGACCCGTACGTTGAGTCCATCTCCGCTATGGGCGCTACCCCGTACAACATCGCATGGTCTGAGGTCTACAACGGCATCCAGACCAAGTCCATCGACGGCTGCGAAGTCCAGTACACCTCTGCTGTTTCCAGCAAGATCTACGAGGTCTGCGAGTACGTCAGCAAGACCGAGCACATCAACCTGTTCAACATGGTCATCTGCGGTCAGGCATGGTTCGACAAGCTGCCCGCCGAGTATCAGGAAGTCATGAAGAAGGACTTCAACGACTGCGCATACAACAATGCTCAGGACATCATCGCTGCTCAGGATGACATGGAGAAGACCCTGACCGACAACGGCATGACCATCGTCGAGGTCGATAAGGACATCTTCCGTGAGGCTGTCAAGCCCGCATACGAGAAGCTGGGCTGGACCGAGCTGCGCGAGCAGCTGTACAAGGAAGCCGGCGTCGAGGCCTGATCCCTTAAAAAGCTGAATCGACCATAACGTAAATGTCCTCCTGCATGGCAGCTCGCTGTGCAGGAGGTATTGTGAATAAGGACGACTTTCTATGAAGAAATTTTATGAAAAAGTCTGTAAGCTGGAAGAGCTGATCGCTCTGATCCTGGTTGCAGGCATTGCGGTCCTCGTCTTTGTTTCGGCGCTGATGCGTACCATTGGCCATCCGCTGAACTGGGCACAGGACGTTGCACTGATCGCCTTCGCATGGCTGATCTTCCTCGGCAGCGACGTCGCAATGCGCGGCTCCGGCCTGATCGGTGTTGATCTGTTCGTCAAGAAGTTCCCCGCCGGTGTGCAGAAGGTTCTGGACATCCTGTTCAAGGTCATCATCGCAGCGTTCCTCTGCGTGCTGATCTACTACGGCTACGGCATGACCACTTCCGGCTGGGCGCGTCAGATCACTTCTCTGCACATCAGCTACAGCTGGGTCACGATGGCTGTGCCTGTCGGCTCCTTCTTTATGCTCATCTCCACCATCCGGAACATCATTGAGCGCGTCAAGACGCCTGCTGGTCAGGAAGTCAAACACGAAGCAGGGAGGGACGTCGGCTAATGTTTATTGCAATCGGTATCTTCTTTGTGTTTCTGCTGCTGGGTATGCCCGTGGCATTCTCCATCGGTCTGTCGGGCTTCTCGTTCTTTATGATCCGCGACCTGCCCATGACCGTTCTGGTGCAGAAATCCATTTCCACTTCTCAGAGCTTTACCATGCTGGCCATCCCCCTGTTCATTCTGGCCGGCAACCTGATGAACAGCTGCGGCATCACCAAGCGCCTGATGCGCTTTGCCAACGCCTGCACCGGCCATATGTACGGCAACATCGGTCAGGTCTCCTGCCTGATGTCCACCCTGATGGGCGGCGTCTCCGGTTCTGCGGTTGCAGATGCTTCGATGGAGTGCCGCATCCTCGGACCTGAGATGACCCGTCTGGGCTACGACCGGGGCTGGTCTGCCGCCATCAACGGCCTGTCCGGCCTGATCGTCGCCACCATTCCGCCGAGCATGGGCCTGATCATCTACGGCACCGTCGGCGAGGTGTCCATTGGCCGCCTGTTCATGGCTGGCTGGGTCCCCGGCATCCTGATGTGCGTGCTGCTGATGCTGGCCGTCACCTGGAGCGCCCGCCGCTTCGGCTACAAGCCCGAGCATGACCATCCGGCTCCGCTGTCTGAGATCCTGAAGGCTCTGCTGGATAGTATCTGGGCCATTCTGTTCCCTGTCCTGCTGATCGTCCTGATCCGCTTCGGCATCATGAGCCCCACCGAGTCCGGCTCCTTTGCCTGCGCATACGCCCTGCTGGTCGGCACCGTGTTCTACCACGAGCTGACCTGGGAGAGCCTGCTGCAGACCCTACGCGACAGCGTGAAGGACATCACCGTCATCACCATCATCCTGGCATTCTCCGGCGTGTTCGGCTACGGCATCGTGTTCGATAACATCACTGTCACCATTGCAAACGCTCTGCTGGGCATCACCAGCAACAGCGCGATCCTGCTGCTGCTGGTCGTCGTCTTCCTGCTGATCTGCGGTATGTTCATGGAGACCACCGTTATCGCCCTGATCCTGACCCCCATCCTGCTGCCCGTCATGCGCAGCATCGGCGTCAACGAAGTCGTGTTCGGCATGATCATGATGACCACCGTCACCTTCGGCGTCATGACTCCCCCTGTCGGCACCGCGCTGTATGCCGTGTCTGACATCATGGAGTGTCCCATTGAGGAGACCTTCAAGAAAGGCTGGCCCTTCTACCTCGCGATCGTGTGTGTCATCCTGTTCATGATATTCTTCCCGCAGGCGGTGCTCTTCCTGCCGAACCTCGTGTACGGCGCTTAAATCAAGCGTTCCACATCTCTCTGATTCTTCTATCTGATAATAAAGCAGAGCCTGTCTTTCCTGCCTTGGAAAGGCAGGCTCTGTGCCTTTTATGGAGGGTTTTATGAAACCGACAACAGATTTCCCGTTCCTGCTGGACAACCCCCGGGCGTGGCGCACCTATCTGGGAGGCCGGATGCTGGACGCCCTGCACGGTGACTCCAACGGCGAGGACGGGCATTTCCCCGAAGAGTGGATCCTTTCCACCGTCGCCGCCCGCAACGCCGGACGGGAGCAATTCCCCGAAGAGGGCATGAGCCACCTGCGCGGCACCGACGTCACCCTGAAATCGGTGCTGGAAAGCGATACGGAGGGCTATCTCGGCAAAGGCGCAGCGCAGCCCACCCTCGGCGTGCTGACCAAGCTCATCGACAGCGCCGAGCGCCTGACTCTGCAGGTGCATCCCGACAGGCCGACGGCCCTGCGGCTGTTCCAGAGCCAGTACGGCAAGACCGAGTGCTGGCACATCCTCAGCGGCCACCCCGTGAACGGCGAAGAACCCTGCATCTACTACGGCTTCCAGCCGGACATGACCCGCGCGCGGTGGGAAGCGCTGTTCCACGCGCAGGATATTCCCGGGATGCTGGCCGGGATGCAGAAATACCCGGTGCATCCGGGCGACACCATCCTGATCGAGGGCGGTATGCCCCACGCCATCGGCGCGGGCTGCTTCCTCGTGGAGATCCAGGAGCCGACGGATTATACGATCCGGGTGGAGCGCACGACGCCCAGCGGCTTTGCCGTGGCCGACAGTATGTGCCATCAGGGGCTTGGCTTTGAAAAGATGTTCGAGTGCTTCCACTATGAGCCGCACAGCCGCGAGGAGATCCACGACCGCTGGTTCATCGAACCGGAAACGGTGCTGAAAACGGCGGGCGGAAGCATCACGACGCTGGTGGGCTATCGCAATACGCCGCTCTTCCGTCTGGACGAAGTAAACGTCTCCGACACCCTGACGGTGGACTGCCCGCCCCGCGGCAGCGGCATCTATGTGCTGGAAGGCGCAGGGACCCTGAGCGCAAACGGCCGCAGCCTGCCTCTGAAAAAGACCGACCAGCTCTTTGTCCCCGCTGGAACGGGAAGATTTACACTGGATGCGGAGGCTCCGCTGAGGGTCCTGCATTTCTTTGGCCCTGAACAGAAACAATAAATTCCAATGTAAAAAAGACCTCCGCAGCCCTGAAAGGCTGCGGAGGTCTTCTGCTATAGGGGAGAGGTCACTTCCGTGCGATCATCTCGGTGTAGGCCAGCACCAGCGGGCCGACGCCCTTTGCGTCGTTGCAGACCACCGGCTCACTGAAATAGTAAGCCAGCGAGCCGTCGCGGTGGTCCTTGCCGCCGAGGCCGGCCACGAGGCAGATGCCGTCCAGCTGCAGGCTGCCGTCCGGATTCTTGCTCAGATACTTGTCACAGGTGCCGTAGAAGGCTTTCTCAGCCCATGCGGCCATCCGCTTGGGCAGGTAGCCGAGACGCACGCCTTTGAGCACAGCGTAGGCGAAGAGGGCCGTGCCGCTGGTCTCGAGGTAGTTGCCCTCGACGCCGGGGTGGTCCATCACCTGCCAGAACATGCCGGTCTCCTCGTCCTGGAACTTGTGGACGTCCTCAATGGTCTGCTTGAACATCGCCATGATGCCGCGGTACTCGTTGTAGAGCTGCTCATCCATCCGCTCCAGCACGTCCACCATCGCCACCATGAACCAGCCCATGGCCCGCAGCCAGAAGTTGGGGCTGCAGCCGGTGACGGGGTCGGCCCAGTACATCTGGCGGCTCTCGTCGTAGCCGTGGTAGTACAGGCCGGTCTTCTCGTCCCGCATGTGCTTCTGGATGTTCATGAACTGCTTATAGCTGTCGATGCAGCCCTGCATCTTGTTGTAGCGGGTCTCGTACTCCATGTAGAAGGGCTGGGCCATGTAGGTGCCGTCCAGCCAGACCTGCCACGGATAAATGTCCTTGTGCCAGAAGTTGCCCTCTTTGGTGCGGGGCTGGGTGAGCAGCTGGCTGCGGATGGTGTCGATGGCCTTGCGATACTTCTCGTCGCCGAAGATGTCGTAGAGGATGAACAGGTTTTTGCCCTGATTCACGTTGTCGAGGTTGTACTCCTTCGGGTCGTAGGTCTTGATGGAGCCGTCTTCCTGCACGAACCAGTCGATGAAATCCTTGGAAAATTTCAGATACTTTTCGTCGCCGGTGGTCTTGTACAGGCTCAGGCAGGCGGTGATCATGCAGCCGTCGATGTAGTTCCACTTGTTGGGCTTGCCGCTGCGGACCTTCTCGATGTTCCACATGGGTGCCTCGGCGCTGGAATTGGCGATGAGGTAGTCCACATAATCGCCCAGCATGGACAAAATCTCTTCATGAGTCATGGCTTAGTCCTCCTCAAAATGGCCGACGTTGGCAAAGCGCAGGCGCTCGCCCTCGTAGCCCTCGATCCTGACGTTGTGCAGCTCGATGTTCTTGACGTTTTCGGCGTAGATGGCCAGCTTCTTGACCAGCGGGCGGTTGTCGGCCATGGCAGCCTGACCCTCCTTGGCGTCGGGGTCGAAGGTGATGGTGACGTTCTTCATGGAAATGCCCTCGATGGGCTGCTCGGGCAGGCCGTCGAAGTAGCAGCCCGCAAACTGTGCATCGGTGGCCACGATGTCTTCCATGGTCAGGGTGCCGAGTTTCGGGGTGTACTCGTCCACGGGCAGAGCCTCGCGGCACTGGACATAGGGACTGTGGCCGTCCGGGTCGCAGAAGTAGAACATATTGATGACGAAGGGTGCCTTGACGCCCCGCATCTCCACATTGCGGAACACCAGACCGTCGATGACGGCGGTGTTGCCGCGGCCGCGGCGGGTCTTGACGCGGAGGCCGCGGTCGGTGTGGTCCATGAGGCATTGGGTGACCACCATGTCCTTGACGCCGCCGCTCATCTCGCTGCCGATGACGATGCCGCCGTGGCCCTTGTCCAGCAGGCAGTTGCGGATGACGGTGTGCTCGCAGCTCTTCTTGAGCTTCATGCCGAGGAAGACCTTGCTGGCCTTCATGGCGATGCAGTCGTCGCCGACGTGGATGTTCACGCCGATGATGCGGATGTACTCGCAGCTCTCGGGGTCGATGCCGTCGGTATTGGGGGCGTTGTAGGGGTTGTTGATGTTGAAGTTCAGCAGGTCGAGGTGTTTGACGAAGATGGGGTGGATGGTCCAGGAGTAGCTGTTCTGCACGGTGATGCCGTGGAGGCAGACGTTCTCGCTGTCCACCATCGCCACGGCGCGGGGACGCCATGCGATGCGCTTGACCTTGGGGTCGATCCACCAGTCGCCGTTCTGGGCGTCGCAGTCCAGTGTGCCTTCACCGGTGACGACGACGTCATGCACCTGGGTGATGTTCAGCAGGCCCGCAAAGCTGTTCAGCGGGTTGCCCTCCCAGCCGGTGAGATAGTATTCGTCCACTTCGTTCTCGCTGGGGATGACGCCGGGCAGGATGGGGTAGTGGGTGCGGTCATTGTCGCCCAGCAGCACAGCGCCCTTCTCGAGGTAGAGGGTGGTGTAGCTCTTCATGAAGAGGCTGGCGGTGCGGTAGCGGCCAGCGGGGACATATACCGTGCCGCCCCTGGGGCAGGTGGAAAGAGCAGCCTGCAGCCTGCCGGTGTTGTCGGTCTCGCCGTCGGCGACGAGGCCGTAGCGGGATGCGTCCACAAAGAAGCTCTCGGCCTCGGTGGTGAAGTCCAGCTTCAGGTGCTCACCCTCGGCGTCCACCTCCACGGTGTAGGCGGTGGACGGAGTCAGAGAGAAGAGGGAGAACACGTTGGTGTTGCAGCTTTCGTAAATGGTCTTGCCGTTCAGAGCCACGGCGAAGGGATGCTCCGGGCGGAAGCACTTGCCGTTTTCCAGCTCGAAGACGGCGCTGCGGGTCATGGAACGGATGAGAGACAGATTCATTTTTACAGCCTCCTGAGTTATTTGCGTAGATTTGCGGCTTGCCCGCAGAGGGCGGGCATGGTACACTGGGGATAAGAATATCAGAGCACTGCCCCGGCGGGGCAGGCATAGCAAGAAGGGGGAAGGGCGGATGCGCGCCGAACGGGAAAAACTCAACGCGAAGATCACGGCGGGAGCGCTCAAGCTGGCCGGCGGGCGGCTCGAGCTGCCTGCCGAGATGTGCCATATCGTTCTGTTTTCGGGCGGCAGCTGCACGGTCCAGTGCGGGGATACATCGCTCCTGGTCAGCCCCGGCTGCGCACTGCTGCTGGGGCCGGGGGCGTGGGCGGTATCGCAGGCAGGCCACACCCAGCCGGAAATGCTGGGATGCAGTTTCCCACAGGTGGCCCTCCACGAGATGAAGAACGCCACCGGCGAAGATTTCCTCCGCCTTTTTGCACCGGGCAGCCAGATGGCCCTTTACGGCAGCATCCAGTGGGCCAGCCGTCTGCGGACGCTGCTGGAGATGATGCGGAGCGCCATGGGCGAGCCGGAGTATCCCGGCGGGCTGTATCTGGCACTGACGCTCCACTATGTGGAGCAGGAGCACCGGGCGCAGAGCGCCGCCGACGCCCGCCCCCGCAACGAGACGGTGGAGCAGATCTGCGCCTACCTTGCGGCAAACTACCAGCAGAAGCTTTCCCTCACTGAGGTGGCGGCGCGGTTCTACATCTCGCCCTACTATCTGAGCCGGCTGTTCCGGCGGGCCCCGGCAGAGGGGCTAATTCAAGCGTAGAGAGCCAGGGCCGTGGGACTCTCTTGCGCGTTTAAAATTTCAGCCGGCAATCCCGTTCAAAGGATTGGCGGGAGGGGTTCCCCTCGCACCGGTAGATTTCCCCCGGGGAGGACAGGCAATAAATGGACGACCAGACGGTGTCTATCCCCTTGGAGCGGTCGTATTGGCAGAGAAAGCCGAACTTCCCCGCCAGCAGCTCTTGGGCAAAGGCCACCGGCTCCCCCCACCGATCGTCTAGGGCCTTCTTGGCAACCTGGTACCGCAGTCCGGAAAAGACAGTGTCCTCCAAGGCGGGGTTGTACCGCTTCATCCCCACCCCGTGGAAGCTGTTGGTGGCAACTACAAAATCCGTTCCAGGTTCCGGTTCCAGAACCTCCATCCCCTGGCAGTTGCACTCCACCACCGCCATCCGACCGGCCCGGTCCGCCAAGGTGAGGGTCTGATTGGAGGAAATGGTCAGCCGGCCCAATTCCTCCACCGCCTCGGGGACGGTGGAACACCTCTCCAGCAGATAGCGGGTGAGGATGCCCGCCCCCAGCCCCGGCCGCTTCACCGTGGGGTAGATCAAGGTCAGCCCCACCGCCAGGCCGTGGCAGTTGACCCCGTCTTCCATCTGGGAGGGGGCGGTGCTGTTTCCCACAAAGGCGTTTCCATCCGTCAGATGGTAATAGCTGTTTTCATTGGTG
>OGZT01001849.1_pt1 | contig 13328 bp, 9 predicted proteins | sample 1576891 | NCBI WGS metagenome assembly OGZT01 (sample SAMEA3541521, study PRJEB24748) | human gut metagenome | biome: human gut; feature: human-associated habitat; material: faeces | place: China | collected 2012 | reverse complement strand
CCGGCGTTTCGTTCGATCCGGCGGGAAGAAGGATCGGATATGGAGGAGGATTTTACGACACGTATCTTCAGAAAATGGAAGGATGCCATACGTTTGGACTTGCGTTTGAGGTGCAGATGGCAGATCAGATTCCTGCTGAGGCACATGACATTCGGATGGAATATGTGATGACAGAAAAGAGGTGCTGGAAATGCTGACAGGATTACCGAAAGATCCGATACTTCTTCTGAGCGTGGTAAATACAAAACTGAGAGATTATTATCCAAGCCTGGATGCTCTCTGTGATGATATGGACGTTTCAAGAGAAGTGCTGGAGGAAAAACTCGGCATGATCGACTACAGATACGATGCAGAAAAAAATCAGTTTGAATAGTGGATGAAAGGTAAGGCAGGGAAATATCCCTGTCTTTTGAAATTTTATAAACTTAGAAGGTTTTACTGGATAAATGCAGGAAATTAATGCTATAATACTTCGGACTGCATGCAATGTGCAGACGGCTTCAGTGTTTTGGCTTAATAAGGAACAATGTGCAATTCATTGGCAGCTTATCCCTGAGGTAAGGCGGACAAAATTTCAGATACCATTGCAGAGAATTCTGTGAGAAGGTGAAATGGCGGGAGATGCCAAGCCCTAAGACTTGCTGAAGTCATCTTACGATTTCTTGATAAGAAGAAAGAGAAAGGGGACGAGGTAGATGAAGACCTGATCATGACCTTTTATCAATAGAGCAACTGGGATAAAATTGATAAAGAAAGGTCAAAGTTTATGAAAAAGAAAATAGTAAGCTGCATCCTGTGTGCAGCAGCGACGATATCTCTTGTTTCCGGATGTGGAAGCAATAAGGAGACAGAAACTGATAAAAAAGAAGCTCATGCAGAAAAATCGGTACAATCAGAAGATCGTAATTATGAACCGGTTACAATTCAGCTGAATCTGGAGCGATCCGGGCTGGGAAAAAATGTAGAGTATACCTTTAAGCAAAAACCGGATCATGTGGTTGCTTCCGGAGATCAGATGGCAGATTTGTTTTTTGATCTGGGCTTAGAGGAGCAGATGGCCGGATACACGAAAGGGAGTTGCTGGAGTCTTGTCTCGGAATATCCTGCAAGAGATTCTGTACCACAGATCGCAGAACCCGGAGTGAACCTGTCATCTGTTTCAAAGGAAGAACTGCTTGCTACAGGCTGTGATTTTCTGATCGGCTGGGATTCCGTATTTTCAGATAAAAATTTCAGTACAGAATTCTGTGACGAAAATGGAATTGCCATGTATTTCCCATATGTATGCTCAGACAGTGCCACATTTGAAGATTTGTACAAAGACTATGAGACACTGGGCAAGATTTTTCAAGTGGAAGAAACTGCAGAGCAGAAAATACAAAAAATGAAGGATACACTTCAGGATGTGAAAGAGGCGCTTGGAGAAGATGCATACAAGAACCCGAAAAAAGTGTTTGTCTATGATTCGGGAGAAGATGCCCCTTTTACAGCATGCCAGGGGATGCCGGGAGATATTTTGAAATCGGCAGGCGCCATCTCTATTTTTAATGACATTGAAGCCGGGTGGGCAACCCCTTCCTGGGAAGAAGTGGTAGAACGTGATCCGGATGCAATCCTCCTTTTAGACTATGATGGAGATGTAGAAGAAAAGGCAGAATTTCTTCGCACCAATGCTGCAACAAAAGATTTAAGGGCAATCAAAGAAGGAAAAATCTATTCTGCATGCTGTGCAGACATGCAGGGCTCTGCCGGATCAGCAGCAGCAGTTGAAGAAATTGCAAAGCAGTTATATCCAGATTGTTTTCAATAGGAAAGGGAGTTCTTCTATTACATGAAAGAATTAAATAAAAGACAGAAAAGAGTAAGGCACCTGTCCCTGTTTTGCGCTGTATTTGTGTGCAGTGTTTTAGCGGTAGGTTGTTCCGTTTCCTTTGGAGCTGTCAAGATTCACCCTTTTGAAGTATTTCGTATTATTATGAACCATCTGTCAGGGCGGGAGATATTTTTCCCGACATGGGAAACCAATATGGAAACAATTATCTGGAATATCCGACTTCCAAGAGTTGTGCTTGCGTGGTTTGTAGGTGCCGGACTTTCTGTGTGTGGAGTACTGATGCAGGCGTTGACAAAAAATGCTCTGGCAGATCCTTATGTACTTGGTATTTCTTCCGGAGCTTCAGCAGGAGCGGTATGTGCCATCATCACAGGCTGTTTTCATTTTGCAGGCGGATACGGAACCATGTTTGGAGCAATTTGCGGAGCGGCCCTGGCAATTGTATTATCCATGGCGATTGCAACATATAAGGGAACCGTTACTTCGACACAGCTGATCCTGGCGGGGATTGCGACTTCTGCGTTGTTTAGCGGGATCACCAATCTGATCATTTACGGGTATCATACCGGATCGGATAAGACAAAGACAGCACAATACTGGATGGTAGGTTCTTTGAGTGGCGCAAGCTGGGAGAAAGTCAAATATGTTGCAGCTGCTTTTCTGATTACAGTCTGCATCATTCTTCTTTTTACAAGAGAACTGGATATGCTGCTTTTGGGAGATGGCACTGCTGAGAATCTGGGAGTCAATGTAACAAGAATCAAAATGGTTGTGATCATCATGGCTGCCGTATTGACCGGAATTGTGGTCTCTGTCAGTGGAGTGATCGGCTTTATCGGGCTTGTTGTTCCACATATTGCGAGAAGAATGGTAGGATCACGGCATACGATAGTATTACCGTTTGTAATTGTTTTGGGCGGATTGTTTACTGTACTGGCAGATTTTCTCTCGCGGGTGATCGTTGCACCGGAGGAGCTCCCAATCGGAATTATTGCGGCTTTGTCCGGCGCACCGTTTTTCCTGTATCTGATCCGCAGGGGAAGGAGGAAGAGCACATGAACCATAGCTTTTTGACAGTTCGCGGATTGGACTACAGTATTGATGGAACCGAGATTCTGCAGGATGTTTCTCTGGAAGTACCGGAAGGCACTTTTGTCGGGCTGATTGGTCCCAATGGCTGCGGAAAATCAACGTTGCTGAAAAACATATACAAAACGTACAGACCACAGAAAGATACCGTTTATATCGACGGGAAGGATGTTGTTTCGCTGTCAGCGAAAGAGATGGCAAGACAAGCAGCAGTTGTCGCACAGGAAAATCAGACCGAATTTGATCTGGAAGTGCTTGATATGGTTATGTATGGACGCTATGCACATCGTAGGTTTTTAGAAAAGGAAACAGAAGAGGATCTTGCAATCTGCAGGCGTTTTTTAGAAGAAGTGGGACTGAAAGGATACGAAAACCGCTCTTTTTTCAGCTTGTCCGGAGGAGAAAAACAAAGGGTGCTCATGGCAAGAACGCTTGCTCAGGAGAGCAGACTGATTCTCCTGGATGAGCCGACAAATCATCTGGATATCCGGTTTCAATATCTGTTGATGGAGATCTTAAAGAAACAGGATGCGACGATTTTTTCTTCCGTTCATGATCTGAATATTGCAGCCATGTACTGCGACAGAATTTTACTTATGGATCGGGGGAGGATCATCAAAGCGGGAACACCCGAAGAGATTCTTACCGAGGAAAATATTTTACAAATTTTTGGAATCCATGCGCAGATCACGAAAAATCCGATTACGCAAAAGATACAAGTGTATTATATTCCGAAAGGATAACAGAGGATTGTTTTATCTTGAAAAACCAAATGGATTCGATTATAATGAAAGCTCATATGGAATGCTAAGATATACGAAGAGATAGAGAGGAAGACAATTCATGTTGGAGAAGAAACAAACGAAGAAGATAGAAGAGATTTTAACTGAAATCGATCTGGAACAGCCGGCTCCGGCAGAGGAACCTATGCGCCAGTATTATTTTATGGAAAAAGCACGCCGTCTTGTCAAGACCCAGGCGGAAACCCTGGGACGTCCGCTGACCTTTCATGTAACAACATTTGGCTGCCAGATGAACGCAAGGGATTCGGAGAAGCTGACCGGAATTCTGGAGCAGATTGGATATGTGGAAGAGGAAGAAGAGAATCAGGCAGATTTCGTAATCTACAATACCTGTACGGTGCGTGAAAATGCCAATCAGAAGGTATATGGACATTTGGGACAGCTCAACCGTGTGAAAAAGAAAAATCCGCATATGCTGATCGGACTCTGCGGATGTATGATGCAGGAGCCGGAAGTAGTCGAGAAGTTAAAGAAAAGCTATCGGTTTGTGGATCTGATCTTCGGAACGCACAATATTTTTAAATTCGCAGAGCTGGTTGCCACAAGACTGGAATCTGATCGGATGGTGATCGATATTTGGAAGGACACAGACAAGATCGTAGAAGATCTTCCGAGTGAGCGGAAGTTCTCATTCAAATCAGGGGTCAATATCATGTTTGGATGCAACAATTTCTGCAGCTACTGTATCGTGCCGTATGTGCGCGGACGGGAGCGCAGCCGGAATCCGAAAGATATTATCCGGGAGATCGAGAGCCTGGTTGCAGACGGAGTGGTGGAAGTGATGCTTCTGGGACAGAATGTCAATTCTTATGGAAAGACGCTGGAAGAACCGATGACATTTGCACAGCTTTTACAGGAAATCGAGAAAATCGAAGGACTGGAGCGTATCCGTTTTATGACCTCCCATCCGAAGGATCTCTCCGATGAATTGATCGAGGTGATGGCGCAGTCCCAAAAAATCTGCAAGCATCTGCATCTTCCGGTGCAGTCCGGAAGCACGCGGATCCTGGAAAAGATGAACCGGCGCTATACAAAGGAACACTATCTTGGACTGGTGGAGAAGATCAAAGCAGCAGTTCCGGATATTTCCCTGACAACGGATATCATTGTCGGATTTCCGGGAGAGACAGAAGAAGATTTTCAGGAGACGCTGGATGTGGTGCGAAAGGTTCGCTATGACAGCGCATTTACCTTTATTTATTCAAAACGGACCGGAACTCCGGCAGCAGTGCTGGAGGAACAGGTTCCGGAAGAGATTGTCAAAGACCGCTTTGACCGTCTGTTAAAAGAAGTACAGAGTATTTCCGCCGAAGTGTGCAGTGTGCATACCAAAACGGTACAGCGTGTGCTTGTAGAGTCAGTCAATGATCATGATGATTCACTTGTGACAGGAAGAATGAGCAATAATCTCCTGGTTCATTTCCCGGGAGAGAAAGATCTGGTTGGAAAACTGGTGGATGTCCGTCTTGATACTTGCAAAGGATTTTATTATCTCGGTGAAATGGTAGCATCCATCCGGGTATAATCTGGCAAAAAACGCCCAAACTATCTGTATGAGTCGAAAAGACCTGCAGACAGGGAGGGCGCTTTTTGTGAAAAAATGGAGCGAAAATTTATTTTTATGGGCTTTGGGAGGCAGTCTTTATTATGGATTTGAAGTTTTCTTCCGGGGATTTTCTCACTGGAGTATGTTCGTGCTTGGAGGAATCTGTCTTTTATTTTGTGCCAAACAGGGACTTTGGACCGGATGGAGGGAGCCGTTATGGAAACAGGTGCTCTGGTGTACAATCTTTGTGACAGCAGCGGAATTTATCACGGGAATGATCGTGAATCAGTGGCTTGGATGGAATGTATGGGATTATACAGGAAGAAAATGGCAGCTGTTCGGTCAGATCTGTCTGCCGTTTACCATTATTTTTTCCGCACTGTGCGTGATCGGCATTCTGCTCTCCGGGTATCTTCTTTATTGGTTATACGGGGAAGAAAAACCACATTTTCACGTGCTTTAGGAAGTTGGAAGGCGGACAAAATTGGATCTGGTACATTGAACTGAATTTCCAAAGATGCTATAATGGCAAAGGAAAAAATACACAAAGGAGAAAAACGTGTGGCAGAATTAACACCAATGATGCAGCAGTATATCGAGACAAAAAAACAGTATCAGGACTGCATCTTATTTTATAGATTAGGCGATTTTTATGAAATGTTTTTTGAGGATGCCCTGACTGCATCCAGGGAACTGGAGATTACACTGACCGGAAAAAACTGCGGGCAGGAAGAAAAAGCTCCCATGTGCGGAGTTCCATATCATGCAGTGGAAGGATATCTGAACAAGCTGGTGTCTAAAGGGTATAAAGTGGCGATCTGCGAACAGGTGGAAGATCCAAAACAGGCGAAAGGAATCGTAAAGCGTGAGGTTGTACGGATCGTGACACCGGGGACAAATCTGGACACCCAGGCACTGGATGAGACAAAGAACAATTATATCATGTGTATTGTCTACATTGCAGACCGGTATGGGCTTTCCATCGCGGATGTAACGACCGGAGATTATTTTGTAACAGAGCTGGAGGAAAGTGCAAAGCTTTTGGATGAGATCTATCGTTTTATGCCGTCTGAGATCATCTGTAACGAGTCTTATTATATGAGCGGCATGGATCTGGATGATTTAAAAGACCGCCTGGGAATTACAATCTACTCTCTGGATTCGTGGTATTTTGATGATGCGGTCTGCAGACAGAAACTGCTGGAGCATTTCAAAGTAGCATCTTTTGCCGGGCTTGGGCTCGAAGATTATGACTGTGGGATCATCAGTGCCGGGGCGCTTCTGCAGTATTTATACGAAACTCAGAAAAATTCCCTGGCTCAGCTGACACATATTACGGCATATACGACAGGAAAATATATGATGCTGGACAGTTCCACAAGAAGAAACCTGGAACTGTGTGAAACGCTGCGCGAAAAGCAGAAGAGAGGCTCTCTTCTCTGGGTGCTTGATAAGACAAAAACAGCAATGGGTGCGCGTATGCTGCGAAAGTACGTGGAGCAGCCGCTGATTGAGAAAAAAGAAATCCTTCGGCGGCTGGATGCTGTGGAGGAATTGAAAGAGCAGGCGATCTGCAGAGAAGAGATCCGGGAATATCTCTCACCGGTTTACGATCTGGAGCGTCTGGTGACGAAGATTACATATGGTTCTGCGAACCCGAGGGATCTGACTGCATTTGGAAGCTCTCTGACGATGCTTCCGCCGATCTGCTGTATTATGGAGGATCTGCGTGCCCCTCTTTTGGAGGAGATAAAAGAAGAACTGGATCCGCTGGAGGATATTTCTGCGCTGATCAAAGAAGCGATTGCAGAAGAGCCGCCTCTTGCGATGAAAGAAGGCGGGATTATCCGGGATGGCTATAGCGAAGAGGTGGATACTCTGCGCCGCGCAAAATCAGAAGGAAAGGACTGGCTTGCAAAGCTGGAATCAGAAGAACGGGAAAAGACCGGGATCAAAAATCTGAAGATCAAGTACAACAAAGTGTTTGGATATTATCTGGAAGTGACGAATTCATTTAAGGATATGGTTCCGGATTATTATACGAGGAAACAGACACTTGCCAACGCAGAGCGTTACATTATCCCGGAATTAAAAGAACTGGAAGATACCATTCTTGGTGCAGAAGACAAACTGTATGCGCTGGAATATGAGATTTATTGTGATGTCCGCAATCAGATCGCTGCCCAGGTGGAGCGCATCCAGACGACTGCGAAAGCGATCGCAAAAGTGGATGTGTTTGCATCGCTTGCTCTGGTGGCAGAACGCAGCAATTATGTGCGTCCGAAGATCAATGAACAAGGTGTGATCGATATCAAGGACGGACGGCATCCTGTGGTGGAAAAGATGATCCCAAACGATATGTTTATCAGCAACGATACCTATCTGGATGATAAAAAACAGCGGATTTCCATTATCACGGGACCGAATATGGCTGGAAAGTCTACGTATATGAGACAGGCGGCGCTGATCGTTTTAATGGCACAGCTTGGATCTTTTGTTCCGGCATCCAGTGCTAATATCGGTCTGGTGGATCGCATTTTCACCCGTGTGGGGGCATCCGATGATCTGGCATCCGGACAGAGTACCTTTATGGTAGAGATGACAGAGGTTGCCAATATTCTCAGAAATGCCACATCTAAGAGCCTTCTGATCCTGGATGAGATCGGAAGAGGAACCAGTACCTTTGACGGATTGTCCATTGCCTGGGCAGTCGTGGAGTATATCAGCGACAACAAACTGCTTGGTGCGAAGACACTTTTTGCGACACACTACCATGAGCTGACAGAGCTGGAGGGCAAGATTCACAATGTCAACAATTACTGTATTGCGGTAAAGGAAAAGGGAGACGATATTGTGTTCCTTCGCAAGATCGTAAAAGGCGGAGCGGATAAGAGCTATGGAATCCAGGTGGCAAAGCTGGCGGGAGTTCCGGATGTTGTGATCACACGCGCAAAAGAGATCGTGGAAGAGCTGAGTGATGAGGATATTACGACCAGAGTCAGTGAGATCGCATCCAGAGAAAAAGAGCAGAAGAAAAAACAGAAGACGAAAAAATATGACGAGGTGGATATGGCGCAGATGTCATTGTTTGATACGGTAAAAGACGATGACGTTCTGGAAGAATTAAAGAGCATTGATGTGGGAAATCTGACGCCTGTCGATGCACTCAATACCATTTATCGTCTGCAGAATAAACTAAAGAACCGCTGGTAGAAAGTAAAGGAGAACACAGATGCCGCAGATTCAGGTTTTAGATCAGATTACAATAGATAAGATCGCCGCAGGTGAAGTGATTGAGCGGCCGGCGTCGATCGTCAAAGAACTCGTAGAGAATTCCATTGATGCAAAAGCTGCCTCTGTTACCGTGGAGATTCAGGATGGAGGGATTTCTTTGATCCGCGTCACGGACAATGGAAGCGGGATTGAACGGGAAGATATCCGCAATGCATTTTTGCGCCATTCCACGAGCAAGATCCGCAAAGTGGAAGATCTGGCACATATTGCATCACTCGGATTTCGGGGAGAAGCACTTTCCAGTATCTCTGCGGTGACAAGGACGGAGCTGATCACCAAGACGAAGGAGGATACATTTGGAACCCGCTATGTGATCGAAGGCGGAGTGGAGCAGAGTCTGGAGGATGCCGGGGCACCGGACGGGACGACCTTCCTTGTGCGGCAGTTGTTTTATAATGTGCCTGCCAGACGGAAGTTTCTAAAAACACCGATGACAGAGGCCGGGCATGTACAGGATCTGCTCATGCGCCTTGCACTTTCTCACCCGGAGGTTGCATTTACTTTTATCAATAACGGACAGACAAAAATGCGGACATCTGGAAATGGAAAATTAAAGGATGTAATCTACAGCATTTACGGGAGAGAGGCCGCGGCAAATCTGATCGAACTGGATTATTCCATGGATGGTCTGGTGATGAAAGGATATCTTGGAAAACCGGTGATCACCAGAGGAAACCGGAATTTTGAAAATTATTTTGTAAACGGGCGGTATGTGAAAAATGCGATGCTCTCCAAAGCAATCGAAGATGCATACAAGGACTTTCTCATGCAGCACAAGTTTCCGTTCGTAGTCATCCACTTTCAGGTGGATGGTGAGAAAATCGATGTAAATGTGCATCCGACCAAAATGGAAATGCGGTTTCAGAGGCAGCAGGATGTCTATAATATTGTGTATGAGGGGGTTCACAGAACCCTTCTGGAGCCGGAACTCATTCCTCAGGTGGAGGCGCCGGCTCCAAAAGTAATTTCACAGCCAAAGAGCGAAAGTCCGTTTTTATTAAAGCCCAAAACAGCACCGCAGCCAATGGAGAAAAAGCCAGAAGAAAAAGAAGAGCCCCATGACGAAGCATATTTCATGAAGAAGATGAAGGAGAGAGTGCTTTCCTATCATCAGCGCAATTCTTCGGCAGAAGTCGCAAAAAAAGAGCAGATCTTCCGGCCGCAGGCTCAGGCGGAGAGAATCAAAGATGCACTTGCCCGTGCAAAGGAAGTGGAGAAGCAGCCGCAAAAGCAGGCAGAAGAACAGCCGGAATTGATCCGGGAAACACCTGTCTATGAAACGAAGCCTGTAACAGAAGAAAAAGCAGAGCAGTTAAATTTGTTTGAGGAGCATCTTCTGAAACGGGAGAAGAAAGCAGAGTACAAGCTGATCGGGCAGGTATTTGAGACATACTGGCTGGTGGAATTTGAGAACAGTCTGTATATCATTGATCAACATGCTGCTCATGAGCGGGTGTTATATGAACGCACGTTAAAAGAGATGAAGAACAGAGAATTTACCGCTCAGTATTTAAGTCCGCCGATCATCCTGAGCCTGTCTATGCAGGAGGCGCAGGTGCTGAATGAAAATATGGACCGGTTTACAAGGATCGGATTTGAGATCGAACCGTTTGGCGGAGAGGAATATGCAGTGCGCGCCATTCCGGACAATTTGTTTGGAATCGCCAAAAAAGAGCTGCTGTTGGAAATGCTGGACGATCTGACAGATGGGATCAGCACCTCCATGACACCGGAGCTTATTGATGAGAAAGTGGCATCTATGTCATGTAAAGCAGCGGTGAAAGGCAATAACCGGCTTTCCGCGCAGGAGGCAGACGCACTGATCGGGGAACTGTTATTGCTGGAGAATCCATATCACTGCCCGCATGGACGTCCGACGATCATCGCAATGACACAGCGGGAACTGGAAAAGAAATTTAAGAGGATTGTATAGATGAAGAAACCATTGATTATATTGACCGGTCCTACAGCGGTTGGAAAAACCGCTGCTTCAATCGGACTTGCCAAAGCGATTGGCGGAGAAATCATTTCCGCAGATTCCATGCAGGTCTACCGGCATATGGATATCGGATCTGCAAAGATTCGGTCAAAAGAGATGCAAGGGATCTCGCACCATCTGATCGATGTGCTGGAGCCGGAGGAAGAGTTCCATGTGGTGAAATTCCAGCAGATGGCAAAAGAAGCGCTGGATGGGATCTATCAGAGAGGACATATCCCTATTGTTGTAGGTGGAACCGGGTTTTATATCCAGGCTCTGTTGTATGACATTTCGTTTGAAGACAATGAGGAGGATCATTCCTACCGGAAAGAGCTGGAAGAACTGGCACAGGAAGAAGGTGCAGAAAAGCTGCATCAGATGCTGCGGCAGGTGGATGAAAAGGCGGCGCTTGAAATTCATGCCAACAATGTAAAACGTGTGATCCGTGCCCTGGAATTCTATCATCAGACCGGTGAAAAGATTTCCGAACACAATGCCAAAGAACGGGAAAAAGAATCTGCCTATAATTCTGCCTATTTTGTGTTGAATGATGACCGGGCCAATCTTTATGAGCGAATCAACAAAAGAGTGGATGCTATGTTTGAGGAGGGACTTGTAGAAGAAGTTACGGCGCTTCAAGAACGTGGCTATACAAGAGGGATGGTGTCCATGCAGGGGCTGGGATACAAAGAGATTTTTGCTTATCTGGACGGGGAATGTACGCTGGAAGAGGCAAAAGAAATTATCAAAAGAGATACCAGACATTTTGCAAAACGTCAGATCACCTGGTTTAAACGGGAACGGGATGTGATCTGGATCAACAAGCAGGAATATGGATATCAGGAAGAAAAGATACTGGAGAGAATTCTGAAAGAATTAAAGGTTCGGGAGATCTTTCCACAGAAAGAAGAGGAAATAAAATGAGAGAGTGTATGACAGAGACGATGTATGAGAAGCTGGGGATTTCGAAGGAAGTTTACGAGTTTGGACAGACAATAGAGGCGGGATTAAAGGAACGGTTCTCACAGATGGATGAAGTGGCAGAGTACAATCAGTTAAAGGTGCTCCATGCCATGCAGGAAAATAAGGTCAGTGAGGGGTGTTTCAACTACGCCAGCGGGTATGGCTACAACGATATGGGAAGAGACACACTGGAGCAGGTATACGCCAGTACATTCCATACAGAAGCGGCATTGGTTCGTCCGCAGATTACCTGTGGAACGCACGCCCTTGCCCTTGCCCTTGCAGCAAACTTACGTCCGGGAGACGAACTGCTCTCGCCGGTGGGAAAACCATATGATACGCTGGAGGAAGTGATCGGGATTCGCCCGTCAAAAGGTTCTCTGGCAGAGTATGGGATCACATACCGTCAGGTGGAGCTTTTGGAAGACGGTTATTTTGATTATCCTGCAATCAGGGAGGCAATCAATGAGCGGACGAAACTGGTGACGATCCAGCGATCCAAGGGATATCAGACAAGACCAAGCTATTCCGTGGAGAAGATCGGAGAGCTGATCGCCTTTATCAAGGAGATCAAGCCGGATGTGATCTGTATGGTGGACAACTGTTATGGAGAATTTGTAGAAAAGATTGAACCAAGTGATGTGGGAGCGGACATGATCGTTGGTTCCCTGATCAAAAATCCTGGAGGCGGTCTGGCGCCGATCGGGGGCTATATTGCGGGAAGAGAAGATCTGATCGAGAACTGCGGATACCGTCTGACTTCTCCGGGACTCGGAAAAGAGGTGGGAGCATCTCTCGGTGTCATGCAGTCGTTCTATCAGGGATTTTTCCTGGCGCCGACTGTAGTCAACAGTGCGGTAAAAGGTGCGGTGTTTGCGGCAAATATTTATGAAAGACTGGGATATGGAGTGATTCCGAACGGAACAGAGTCCAGACATGATATTATCCAGGCCGTGGAGCTTGGCAGTGCAGAGGGTGTGATCGCATTCTGTAAGGGAATTCAGGCGGCGGCGCCTGTGGACAGCTATGTCAGTCCGGAACCGTGGGCAATGCCGGGATATGACAGTGATGTGATCATGGCGGCAGGTGCGTTCGTGCAGGGTTCTTCTATTGAATTAAGTGCAGATGGACCGATTAAACCACCGTATGCAGTTTATTTCCAGGGCGGACTGACCTGGCCGCATGATTATTCTTTTCTTGTCCTATTCTTTGCAAATATTCTAAATATACTTTGGCCATACGCCTTGCTCGTGCAGGAGTTGAACAATAAATAAGAGTTTGTTCACTTCGCAACTCATCTAATAGTTCACACAAAATTGTAATTTTTTTCTTATCTATTTGTTTATCGCTATTACTCCAGTTAATTAAATTGCTCTTATCTATTACATTGCAATCTACTAAAGAAAAATCTGACTTATAAAAGATTGCATCATATTTTTCTGCAAATCCATCCGTTATTCCATCAATATTGGGTCCTAAGAAGTAAAATCTGGGATGAAATTTATTTACCACCTTCAAAAACGCATTGTTTAAGGTATCCGCCCTGTCATCCTTTCTTCTAAGACTCAATTTGTAGAATTCATCTATAATAAGAAAATCTATTTGAGGTAGAGGCTCATACTCCATTACCCTTTCCGCTGTCAATAGAAAAAGATTTCTCTTATCTTCAGAATATGGCTGTGAAGTTCTCACTACAATTTTGTAATCATCGGCATATTTCTTCAATTTTAATCGAGTTTCATCTAACAATGCTAATGTTGGCTGTATGTGCCCCAATCCACACATTATTTCCGACACGAATGGGACGGGCATATTCCAACC
>OGZT01001840.1_pt1 | contig 13367 bp, 6 predicted proteins | sample 1576891 | NCBI WGS metagenome assembly OGZT01 (sample SAMEA3541521, study PRJEB24748) | human gut metagenome | biome: human gut; feature: human-associated habitat; material: faeces | place: China | collected 2012 | reverse complement strand
TATTGCTACACCTGCCTCATTTGCAATTATTTGGTCAAATTTGTCTTTTGAAGCAATTTCGCCAAACAGCGGAATCATATCTTTTTGTGGATTATATGATATTCCATTATTAGCATTCCTGTTCATGTGAATTGCAAGATTTGGAATCAGGCACAAATCCCTATCTACATTTAAAAGAACCGGCTTTAACGTATTTCCATCTTTTACAATAACACGTCCTGCTACCGAAAGTGGTCTGTCAAGCCAAGGTGCCATAAGCATTCCACCATACTTTTCTACATTTAATGTTACGTAATTATTGTCTTCAACCATTTCAGGATTTTCTTTTATTTTAAATGCAGGCGAATCGCTATGTGCTGCTGCTATTTGAAAATTGTAAAACTCCATATTATCAGGCACTTGAAAAGCAATTATTGATGAATCATTTCTTGTAACATAATACTTTCCACCCTGTTCAATCTTCCATTTATTTCTCTCGTTTAATTTTATAAATCCTGCCTTCTCCAGCATTGTTGAAAAATTCTTAACAACGTGAAAAGCTGTAGGACTTTCCTTAATAAAATCCATTAATTCTTTTGATATATCTATTTGATTATCCAACAACATAATCCCTCCTAAACTGATTTTAAAAACTTCCTATAAAAAATATACCCTACCCCACTTGTTATTGCTTCCGTCACTGGAAATGTTAGCCAGAATACATTTAATCCAAATCAGCTTCATTGTAGTATTACATTTTTTTAATGTCAACGAAAAAAAGGCAACTCCAAAATTAATTTGAAATTGCCTAATTTTATAATATTTAATTAACTTAAATATCTTATATAAATTTTTGAATCTTGCTTATTAACACATCAAGAAAACCTGTTGACTGTAAGAACAGAATCACCATTATTACAGGCATAATATAACGAATCATAACATTGTACAATTTCTTACGTGAAAACTTCTTGCCATTTAGTTCCATTTCTTCTACAATCCATGAAGGCTTGATTATCCAACCAATAAGAATTGCTGACAACAATGAAATAAAAGGCATAAGGAAGCTGTTACTAATGTAATCCATAATATCCAAAAGCTGACCTGTGCTTCCGTTTGGAAGTTTTACTTCCACATAGAAAATACTGTAACCTAAAGCTATAACTGCTGTTGCAATTAAATAAATAATAGATAAAACGCCTGTTGTTTTCTTTCTCTCTGTATGGAAAAGTTCCATACAGTTAGCAGCAATTGATTCCAGTACTGAAATACATGAAGTTAATGCTGCAAAACCTGCCAATAAGAAGAACAATAAACCTACTATTCTACCTGCCATTCCCATTCTGAAAAATACATTTGGAAGTGACACAAACATAAGTCCCGGACCTGCTGACATTCCATCAAGTCCTGAGAAAACAAATACGGCAGGAATAATCATCATACCGGCTAAGAAAGCAACTCCTGTATCCATAATTTCAATCTGTGATACTGCTTTATTAAGATTAACATCCTTTTTTACATAAGAACCATATGTAATCATAATTCCCATTGAAACGCTTAATGAGAAGAATAACTGACTCATTGCATCCAATGAAACCTGAAGGAATTTCTGAACTGTAATTCCTGACATATCAGGTGTCAAATAAACTTTCAATCCCTGAAGACCTGTTCTAACTGTTCCGTCATCTAATGTTGTCTTTAGAGTTAATGAGAAAATAGCAATTCCAACTACCATAACCAAAAGAACCGGCATGATAAACTTTGAAACTCTCTCTATTCCCTTCTCTACGCCGTTATATACAATAATTGCTGTTAAAAGCATAAATACAATACCATACCAAACTGATGAAGGTGATGTAATAAAGTTAGTAAAGCAATTGTCTGCAACTGCTTCCTTTCCTGAACCTAAAATGTAAATAGCAATATATTTTAAAATCCAACCACCTATTACCGCATAATAAGTCATAATAATAACCGGCACAATAAAAGTAATCACACCTAAAAACTTCCATTTTTTTCTCATTGATTCATATGCATAAATGGCACTTTTTCCTGTTTTTCGTCCAATGGCAATATCTGTTGTTAACAATGTAAAACCTACTGTTAAAACAAGTACCAGATAGATAATAAGGAAAAGTCCGCCTCCATCCTTTGCTGCAAGATATGGGAATCTCCAAAGATTTCCTACACCTACGGCACTTCCTGCTGCAGCAAGAACGAATCCTATCTGCCCGCTAAATCCACTTTTTTGTTTCATAATTTTTCTACCTCTTAAATTTTTTATTTTCTACTTTTTTATATTTAAAATATTAAGCCAGTGAAGTTAAATTGTACCATATTTAAGGCCTTTTAACAACATTACATAAAGTTTAATATTTGTTAATTTTTTTAATAAAGCAAAAAAATCCTGACAAGTTTTCTTTTTTACAGCTTAACCTGTCAGGATATTTTTAATAAATTTATTTAATTTTTTTATTTGACATAATATACTCTGTTTTCTTTTCTTGGTGCTGCCTTTGGTTCATCACCTTCAACATAACCTAATGCGCAATGACCGATACCAACATATTCTTCTTCAATGCCTAATGATTTAAGAAGTTCTTTGCCCCATTCTGTTTCAAATTCTTCTTTTGCACGGTGAATCCAACAACTTCCAATTCCTAAATCGTGAGCTGCCAACATAAGATTTCCCATTACAAGACTTCCATCATAAATTCCTGTAGGCCAATCCTTCTTTGCCAAAACTATTAGCATTGCAGGTGCTCCATAGAACGGATCAAAACCTTCTTCCCAACCACCTATTTTGCAATTCATTTCAGAGATTTTGTCACGTAATTCCTTATTTGTAACCTGAATAATTATAGTGTTTTGAGTCCCTTTTCCACTTGCAGCATAAAGACCGGCTTCGATTATTTTGTCAATAATCTCCTGTGGCACCATATCTGCCTTATACTTACGAATACTTCTTCTTTCTTCCATTGCCTTTAAAACATCGCTCATTCTTTGTTCCTCCTTTAAATTTGATTCCATATTTCTCATTTTAGCACATATTTTTCAAGAAAAATTTCAAAATCAACATCTGAATTAGATTTCATATGGTCAGGATTTCTGTTTTTGGAAGTGAAATTTCTCCAAGCTGTAATGTGTATCTAATGCAAAACTGTGGAACTGAAACAACAATAGCTTTTAATTTTTTGTAACTTTTTTATGTTTTGTCTTAATTTTTGTAACTTATCTTTTTATTTTTAATGTTCTTAAATATTCTTTTTGCTCTGGTGTAATTCTATAGCTTTCTATCGATTTTTGAATTGCCTTATTGTGTGTCCACACATCAAGTTTTTTCTCTTCAATGAAAGGAATAATGCTGTCATATTGCTTTGCCAACGCTGTTGCAAAATACCATGCGCGCATCATATTAACGTAATATTCTTCTAACTGAACTCCTGCAACTTTATTAGCATATTCAATTTTAAAATTGTCATCCAAATAGTGTTTCATAAGCATACTAATTCCAAAACGGATTGTGTATGGCTGGTCTGATTTTATGTATTTGTTAATTTTTTCAAGGAAGTCTTCCAAATTCTTCTTTACAATTCGAAGTGACAGCAAATCACACGTAGCCCAGTTGTCTATGTATGGAAGAAACTTCTCCAACTCTATTATTAATTCATCATAATCTTTAATCTGTTCAAGCAACATTCCATGGAGATTATTTTCTTCATAATATTTGTGGGGAAGCACCTTCATAAACTCCTTTGCTTCTTCTGTTTTTCCAAACTGCTTTGCGTAACTTCTAAGTACCGGAGTTCTGACACCTATAACCTTCTCCTTGTCTATCGTTGGCATTAATTTGGCGTGAAAATCTCTATATTTCAAGTCCTGTAATTCAAAAAGCTGTTTTTGTACTTTAACTGCTATATCTTCTTTCATAATCTGCTCCTAATACTTTTTATCTTACAAGTATTATAGCATTGTTTTTTTGTGTGGTATATTATTTTCAATGTTTTGTTTGAAATGTAATGAATATATTTGAAGATTTCTCTTCACTTTTTCTGTAATTCTTAAAAAGAAGCTTCTCTAGGCAGAACAGCCCACACCAAAGCTTTCGCTTTAGCGTGGGCTGTTCCTTTATCATTATTTACAGATAGCCAATTTATTTCTTCACCTTTACAGTCTTGACTGCCGACCATTTTCCATAAACATACTTTCCGTTTACAATTCTGTAAGCTCTAATTTTTACGTATGCTTTTTTCTTTTTAATGTTGGTAATCTTCTTTGTTGTGTATGTTGTTTTTGTTGTCTTTACTGTTACTGCCTGCTGTTTTTTCTTTTTCTTGTTTTTCAATTTTTTGTTGTTTCCATATTTAATCCGGAAGCCTGTAACTCCGGCAGTCTTTGTTAATGTAAGTTTGATTTTCTTACCCTTTGCATTTTTTGCTGTTTTAATTTTTACAGTACCTACAGGTGGATTTTGTGGTGACTTAATAGCATTCTTTAATGCTGTTGCTGCACTGTTTACTGTTGCCTGTGAAGGATTATACTGTGATGCAACTGTTGCTGCCTGACTATATGCAGCATTTACATTAGGATATACTGTCCAATAGCCTTTGCTGCTATTTACATCACCTGCTACTCTAAGTAATTCTGTCTTGTCTGCCAAATTGATTTTTGAAACACCTGTTGCCTGGTAAGTATCAATTCCTACATCAGCACCATAACCAAATAAAGTAAACATTACTCTGATTACATCACCATTCTTTACTGTTACTTTATCTCCTGACTGGTAGAGGTTTCTTACTGTTGGGTTTGTGCTGTCCTTGCCGTCTTCTCTGTTAAATGTCTTACCACTATATACTGCACTGTTATTTACAGTAAATACCCAACCTGACATTCTCCAGTAATCACCTTCTCCAAGAGCTGTATCTGAATTACCAAGATTCTTGTTTGTATTTGGTGCACTAATGCCTTTTCCTTCGTGAAGTAATCCATCATCCTGACCAATATATGAATAAGTATATACATCCTGCATATTGGCAATTTCATTAGGTATGTTTGCCACTCTGCTATTGTCTGCACCAAGAATTGATGTTAAATACCAACCACTTGTTGTTGAATAATAATAGTTTAATGTATTATCATTCATATATCTGTCGATTACTGTTTTAACCGTGTCTCCATTGTTAATTGTCACCTGAACAGGTTCAGTATAAAGTCCCTGACCTATTGATAATTTTTCGACAGTAAGTGTAACTTTACCTGTTGAAGCTGCCTTTGTTTCCTTAGGCATTACAACAATTGATGTTGCCATAAGAGCTACACTTAATACTACTGATAATGCTTTTTTCATTTCAAACTTTTCTCCTTACATTTTTGACTAATCCTAACTTTATTTTTCAATAAAATTAGCTTTGTAAATATTTTATTTTAAAACCTATATATGTATATAGTCATTTATTTAACTTTCCTACATTTTAACTTTCTTAATTTTTGAATAAGCTCCATAAACATTAGTTTCTTCATCTAACTTATAAGCTCGAATTTTAAAACTATATTTATTTCCCTTCTTTAAGCTAATAACAGCTTTTACTTTTTTTGCTTTCTTAACTGTCTTTACGGCTTTGAATTTACCGGAATTAGTTTTCATATATACTACATAACCTGCTGCATCTGAAATCTTCTTCCATTTAAGTGTAACCTTCTTGCCCTTCTTCTTTGCTGACTTAATTTTTACTTTTGCAGGCTTAGTTACTACAGGTTTTGATACATTTACAGTACATGTTGCAACTACCTTACCATCTGCTGAAACTGCGGATATATAAGTTGTTCCGGCTACATCAGCTGTAACATTTCCTGACTGGTCAACTGTGGCAATTGATTCATTAGCTGAAATCCACTTAATGTTTTTATTACTTGCATTTGAAGGATTTACTGTTGCATCTAACTTAAAAGTTCCACCCGGATTAAGATTTATTTCATTACTATTAAGTGTAATGTTTGTAACAGGAGTTTCCACTTCGATGAAAAATTCTGTTTTTAATCCATTATGAGTTGTTGCTGTTATAATTGTACTTCCACTATTCTTTGATGTTACAACACCATTTGAATCTACTGTGGCTACTGAATTATTACTGCTTGTCCACTGAACATTCTTATTTGTTGTATCACTTGGAGTAATTTTAACCTGTAATTGACGAGTCTGGTTTAGCCCCATAGTTACTGTTTTATCTCCAACTCTTTCAATACCTCTTGCATCGATTCCATCGACACGAACAGTACATTTAGCTTCAAAACCACCTTCTTCAGTTGTGATAACTATATCTGCATTTCCTTCGGAAACACCTGTTACAACACCATTTGCATCTACTGTGGCTACTTTTTCATTTAAACTCTTAAAAGTAACATTAGTATTTGTTGCATTGCCTGGAAGTACAGAATATCTAATCTTTCCACTTCCACCTACAAACAAACCCATATGCTGATAGTCATTTGCCACTTCAATACCTGTTACAGGTTCAGGAATTATTACTGCTTCTGATTCTTCACTAACTGAATTGCTGTAAAGATTTGCATCAGCCTCATTTTCATCCAAAATTGCTTTTACAGTATAAACGTATTTACCTGAAGTTAAATCTTTATCTTCAAAAGCTGTATCTGTTCCTTCATATATATCATTAACAATACCTGTAATTTTGTTATATCTTGACAAAACATATGAAGAGGCATGAGCTACTTTTGTCCAGTTAACATTGATGTTTTTGTCATTTCTAACTGCTGTAACTTTAGACTTATCAAGTTCTTTTGAAACATAAACAACACATGTTTTCTTAACATTTGGATTATCCTTTGAAGCAATTGTAATATCTGCTCTTCCTACAGATTTTCCTGCTACAACACCATTCTTTACTTCTGCCACTGCTTCATTAGATGAACTCCATACAATGTCTGTCTGACTTGTGTTAGAAGGTGAAAGGTTGTACTCAAGCTCAACTTTGTTGTCTTCTTCCTTATCTAAATTAAGCTTTTTGCTGGTGTAATTTAAATTAATACTTTCTACAGGAACATTAGTCTGGTCATATACCTGTATCTCATAAATTTCAAAACAATATGCGCCAAAAGTAATACCCTGTAATCTTAAATGTGATGTTGTTACTGCTTCTTTTAATCGAATATTTCTATATTCTGATGCTATACCACTGGTTACTTCGTACATGTCTGTCCATGTTTCACCGTCATCTGAAGTCTGTAATTTGTAACCTTTCATATAGCCACCGCCCCATTTAACTTTTACTGTATCAAAAGTCTGTGGGCTGTTCCAACTTAAAGTTATGTTTTCATCAGCTTTTTCTTCATCAGTTACTGTTGGATCCTGAATGTACTCTGTTCTCCACATAGTGCCTTCATCGCCGTCAATTGCTTTTTCTGCACTGTTTTCACCATCATCACTTGATGCTACTGCTGTGGCATTTTCTGCAAGATTAGGCATTTCTTTTTCTTCAACGCTTCCTACTGTAAAAATCTGCCATTCGTACATACAATAACCGTATATTTCCATTGTTCTTTCTTCTAATTCGATTTTTACATATCTTGCATTAGTTGGTGCAAAATCATATTTAAATCTTCCTTTTTCTCCTGCTTCTTCTGATGCAACTTCCATCCAGTCTGTTTTGTTTTCAGAAACATAAATTTTATATTTCTTTGCTGCTGCATTTTCCCAATACAGTACGACCTTATCAATTTCATAACTTCTTCCTAAATCCATACTCCAGGTTTGTGGATCTTCATAAGGATTGTCTTTATTCGAACTTACACATGCTGTCTGGTATCCTCTTTCAAGATTTCCATCTGTTAAAAAGTCTGGTTTATTGTATTCATTAGTATTGAAAGAATTAGAAACATTAACCGTTCTGTTATAAGCTACATTTCTACCTAATGGTTGACCTTCGTAAGCAAACGCAGGAGTGTATAATGTGGTAACCATTGTGGCAACACTTAATAAACACGCTACTAATTTTTTCATTTTGCCTCCTTTTTAAATATTAAAAGGCTATCTTTTTGCAGGATGATACGACATACCTCCTATGCCCACCCCTCAAAAAGACAACCTTCTAATTAGTGCTCTTTTTTGATGTTTTTAATTAATTATTTACTTGATTTTAAGTTTTTTCTTGAATACCTTAATAGCTTTCTTGTTGCCCTTAAGTTTAGTCTTCTTTGCTTTGATATTCTTCTTAACTTTACTGCTTAAAGCATTTTTCTTTACAGTCTTAAGCTTTTTGCCCTTGAATGTAATCTTTTTAATCTTGTTGTCCTTTGTGAATGCCTTAGCCTTAATAGTCTTAACTGACTTGCCGATTACTACCGTCTTAAGCTTTGTACATTTCTTGAATGCATTCTTTCCAATAGTAGTTATCTTGCTGCCAATTGTAAGCTTTTTAAGTGCCTTACATCCTGCAAAAGCATTGTTTCCGATTGTTGTTACATTCTTGAAATTAATCTTGTTTAACTTCTTACAATTATTAAATGTAGCCTTACCAATAACCTTAACATTGGCACCAAATGTAACTTTCTTAAGCTTCTTCATTGCCTTAAATGCATTGTCACCTACTTCTGTTACATTTAAACCATATCCCTTAAAGTTAGCTGTGTTTGGAACTGTAACCTTAGTTAATTTGCTCTTCTTAGCTGCTACTACACCGATAAGTTTTGTTCTACCTGATGTAATTGAATCAATTGCTGTTACTCTGTAAATGAAATCACCTACTGTATATTCCATTCCAACGTAAACACCATACTGTGTACGAACCTGATCATCTAATGATGTCTGGTCACCCTTTGGTGTTTCAGGATAACTAGTTTTTGAAGCTGCCTGAATCTTATTCCATTCATCTGTGCAATTCTTGATTTTTTCGTCAAAATACTTATCGTCAGTATCTTCTGAACCTAAAGTCTTTGAATTATCAACTGTAGGCTGTTCTTTTACGATAGTCTTATCAGCTATTGCATCATCACTTGGCTGTTTAACATTTTCATCCTTATTAGCCACAATTAAACCAGTACTTGGATCTGTTGGATATGCATCCTTTCCATCTCCTCCGTCCTTTGAATAGTCATAGCTATCAGGTAATGATACTGATGTTTTGTTACGGTAGTATAATAATCTCTGGATAGCATAACCACCCTTTTTACCTGATACTGTCTGTGAAGTTTCACCTGTTGTAATACCACAACCTGTACCATTAATAATTCTGTTAATACCTACCTTTGGTCCGCTACCGTTGGCAATTTCTACAATACATGCATTTTCAATTAATACATCATCTGCATTAGGAACTTCAATGGCATTATCTAAGAAAATTTCTGCTCCGTTAGTGTTAATGAATACATCGTAAACACCAAGACCTATTGCGTAGTGGTGTTTAACATCATTTGCTACTTTGTATGCTGAATATCCCTTAACTGTATTATTATGTGACATCCATTCTTTCTGATCCTGTGGATCATAACATTTTTCATTCTGTAAGAAGAATGTCTTACCATATTCACCTCTCCAGATAACATCGTATTTCTGGAAATGTTCAATAAATAAACCATAAGCTGTTACGTTATCGCCATTTACAACAAGACCGTGATCTGCTGTATTTTCATACCAACCTGTGTTATCACCGTGGTCTGCTCTCCAAATCCATGTTTCATCAATAATAGTATTGTTGCTGTTAACAACTATACATGAACCTGTTGTTCCAAGGTCGCCTGTTCCACCTACCCTACAGATAACATCCTGTAATACACAAGGGTTGTTTGAATGGTCAACATTTGCTCCTTCATATCCTACTTCTAATAATGTGTTTGTATGTTTTCCGGCATCTAAAATTACGCCTGCGATTTCAACACCACCGATATCGTAATTTTCTTCTACCTTTGTATAATCACTATTCCACTTCTTACCAGCTACTCTGATAAATGTATCAGTATTCTTATCAGATGAAGTAAATGTAGCCATACCAAGACCAAGAACTATTGTATTTTCATGTGTTACTTCAATAGCTTTGTCTAATTTGTAAATACCAGGCTGAAGAAGAAGGTTATAACCTTTTCCTAAAGCTGCATTAATTGTGTCTGCTGTATCTACATCAGGGTTAGCAATATAGAAACTGTCTAATCCTAACGATTTGCCTTTACCCATATCATTTTCTGACCATGAAACGCCTGTCGTATCTTTTCTTACTGCAGGTACAAATACCTTGTAGCTATCTGTATCTTCATCGAAGTATAAGAATGGTTTTTCTCTTGTTGCATCTGTCTTGTCTAATACTGTTGTACATCCATTAGTTGCCCAGTTTGAAATACCATTATTCTGTAATAAGCTTCCACCTGCGTTAAAGTAGTTACCACTGTTATCCTTTAATGTTGTTCCATCAACATTCTTACATCCCTGAACAACCTGGTTCCAGTTAATACCATATATAGAGCCATTTTCTGTCTGCTTTGTTGTAAATTCACAGTTTCTGTAGTAATACTGCTGCTGACACCATGAACCTACTGAATCATGGAACTTTGTATCAGAAATATATCCGCCGCTGGCCCAAGCATTGTCTCCCCATGTCCACTGAAGTAATGTCTGTCTTTCTACATTAAGTCTTCTTGCAGGAGCTGCCTGTGATACTGCCCACTTAAATGAATCTTCCCAATAGTTAGGATTTTCTGTTGTCTGTGCAATAGTAAAGTTTTCAACGTCAACCCAGAAGTTACATGTTACGTTACCATTAGCTAAAGCTGCTGGTGTTTTAATATTCTTTAATCTTACATCGTAAGGTGTTTTTCCTAAACCAATAACCTGTGTGTAGTAACCTACATCATACGCATCTGCTACTGTTTCTGTATAATCACCAGGTTTAAAAGCGAATGCGTAACGGTTCTTACCAAACTGATCATAATGCTGATATCCAAAGATTTCATTTACCTTATCAGAAATTGCATCCTTGTCATCTGCATCGTTAAATACGTATACATTCTTACCAAACTTAGAAATTTCCAATGAATATGGTTCTGATTCTTCTCCATTAACATTACCGTTAACTGCCTGAACTTTATAATAGTTCTTGTATTTTGATGTTGTGTTTGGATTTGTATCTGTATAACTTGTTTTTGCTCCGTCTATTGAATCAATTAATTTGTATTCTGCATAACGGCCTTCTGCCCTGTAAATATTATATGACTTAGCATTTGCTGCCTTATTCCATATAATAGTCTGAGCGCCTGTCTTGTCATTTCTCGTAACATCTGTTATTTCAGCTTTAGCCGGTTTAGTCTGAGATAATGTTGTTGTAAATGCAATTTCACTATCTGCATATGCACTGTATGAACCTGCTTCCTTAGTATTAGTAATTGTTCTAATCTTAAAGAAGTATTGCTTTTCTGATAAAAGATTATTTACAGTCATCTTATTCTTTGTTGTTAAACCTGCTGATCTGTAATTTCCATTTTCTGAAGTTGAATACATAACTTCAAATGCTGAATAAATATGTTCCTTTGGTGTTGTCCATGAAACCTGAACGCTATCACCTGAAACATCAGATAATGTTACTTTTCTTGCTTTCTTTGGTTCATCACCTGTATACATAATGAACTTTTCTTCATTGCCAACCTTGTCTCCTAAGTGATACTTTGAACTTACCGCAAGCTTTGTATGTTCTGTTCCTTCTTCGTCTTTGTACTTTCCTAATGTGAATATTTTTTCATCTGCACTGCTACCAAAAGAAACTGTTCCATCATCATTGTGCTGGATTCTTACTGATTCCCATCCTGTTGGTGCGTAATCATTTGCTACTGTTCTAGCGTCCTGATAAATAATATCATCAGCATTTGCTGCCCAAACTGTATTTCTTGACTTAGTAGCGAAGTTAACTACTTCGTTAGCCTTGTCATCAATTCCATTATTCTTGTATGTTCCATAATATGTAGTGAATTTTCCATCGTCACTTACATTGTTGATAGATGTAAATTTCTTATCTACCAAGATTGGATCATTCTTTACACCACTAACAGTAATTATGTTTCCGTTTGCCACATTAACAAAGAAAACTTCTGCGTGGATTGTTGTCTCTTCGGCACCGTCAATTGCATCTGTGCTTGTTGCTGCTGATGCTGCCATTACAGTCATATTAAATGTCTGTGATGTAAATAACATTGCAACTGCCAAAACAATTGACAATAAAGATTTATACATCTTTTTCATCTTCATTTTTCTTCCTCCTAAATAAATTCAAACAATAAAAACACTATTCTCTTTTTTGTGTAAGGTTGACATTAAAACGTTTTTATTTTCTTATATTTTAGCACTTATTGATATATTTTTTCAAATTCGAAAATGTTTTTAAGCACTCTACACAAATAGTCTCTTTGTTTTTTTTGCACTTTGCATATATATTTTATTGTTTTTTTTATTGTTTTTCTTGTTTTTTATTAATTGGCATTTTTTGTCGTAAAAACGTTTTTATTGTTTTTTGTTTAAAAACGTCTTTTCTTTTTACTAATAATCCTGTTTTATTTTACTAATAATGGTATTTTCTTTCACTAAACTTTCTCTTTTTCGCCACTTTTAAGCAAAAAAGAACAGCCGGATTTAATTCAAAAATCAATCTGACTGTTCCTTTTTTATAAATTTAATCTAATGCTAATATTCCATTTGTGGCAATTACTTCTTAAATTTAACTTTTCGGTTAGACCACTTACCATAATAAACTTCTCCATTTACTACTTTGTAAGCCCTGACCCTGATAAAGTACTTCTTGTTAGCCTTTAATTTCTTAATTGTAAATTTGGCTTTCTTATAGTTCTTTACCTTTGCTTTTTTAAATTTCTTTGATGTTGATATCATTACCTGATATCCTTTTACACCCTTTGCTGTTTTTAATGTAACTTTTAATTTCTTAGCACTTCTCTTCTTAGTTGCCTTTTTAATTTTAACCTTTGGTACCTTTACGGTTTGTGCAGTTTTTGTAGTTACAATTTCTGTTGTGGAAACTGTAGGTGTTTCCTTTGTTGTTTCAGTTTTAGTTGTCGTTCCTGTTTCTGACGGAGCAATTGTTGTAGGTGTCTGTGTTGTTGGTGCTACTGTTGTAGCCTTTTCTGTTGGTGCCTGTGTTGTTGGCACTACTGTCGTAGCTTTTTCTGTTGGTGCTACTGTTGTTGGTGTCTGTGTTGTTGGCACTGCTGTTGTAGCTTTTTCTGTCGGTGCTACTGTTGTTGGTGCCTGTGTTGTTGGCACTGCTGTTGTAGCTTTTTCTGTTGGTGCTACTGTTGTTGGTGCCTGTGTTGTAACTGGCGCTACTGTTGTTGTTTTTTCTGTTGGTGCTACTGTTGTAACCGGTGCCACTGTTGTTGGCTTT
>OGZT01001838.1_pt1 | contig 13376 bp, 13 predicted proteins | sample 1576891 | NCBI WGS metagenome assembly OGZT01 (sample SAMEA3541521, study PRJEB24748) | human gut metagenome | biome: human gut; feature: human-associated habitat; material: faeces | place: China | collected 2012 | reverse complement strand
CCGGGGGCCATCCACAGCCGTCTGCATAAGGTTCCGAGAAACCGTTCCCTGCAGCCTGACCCAACAGCGGATATGAATCAGGCGGATTGTGACCGCCTGGGGGTCAAAGAAGGGGATGAGATTGAGATATCCACGGCCCGCGGCCTTATCCGGGTAAAAGTCCATCCCACCTTATCCGTACCTGAGAAACTCGTGAACCTGTTCCACGGGTATTCGGAGGCTGATGCCGAGAGTATCATGGACGGGGACCATCTGGACCCGTACTCAGGATTCCCGGCTTACCGCTCCACCAGGTGCGCGGTTAAGAAAGCAGGAGGTAATGAATAAGATGAAACGGTATTTATATTTTGATTCGGAAAAATGTTCTGCCTGCGGCGCCTGCGCCCTGGCCTGCATGGACCAGAATGATATTGACCTGGCGGCAGGCGGTTCCTGTTACCGCAGAACCTTTGACCAGGAGATAGAAGAGGCGGACGGCAGCAATACCTGCGTCTACCTGTCCGCTGCCTGCATGCACTGTACGGACGCTCCCTGCATAGACGCCTGTCCGGCAGGATGCCTGGGCAAGGATCCGGAAACAGGGTTTACTGTTTATGATAATACCAACTGTATCGGCTGTAAAAGCTGCGCCATGGCCTGTCCCTTTGGGGTCCCATCCTTTAACCGGATGGGGAAAATGCAGAAATGTGACGGCTGTATTGAACGGCAGCTTCATGGAATGGAGCCGGCCTGTACAAGGGTCTGTCCCACCGGAGCGCTCAAATGCTATACAGAGGAAGAATACGAAGCTGCCAGGATAGAAAAATCGGTTAAGAAGGTGCTGGACGCCTTATGATATCCCTGGCCATGCCATGATCCTGTCATGAGGACCCCTGGGCATCAGGGGTCCGGCACAAAATATTCCTGGAACAGCTGGTCCACACACTTGTGGACAGCGGATTCAAATTCCTGGAATTGTGTTAACAGGCATTGGCCTTCCGGTGTCAGGACCGAACCCGCCCGGGTGGAACCGCCCTTTTTCTTGATGATAAGGGAGAACCCCAAATCCTCTTCTGCTGAGCGGATCAGATGCCATGCCTTGCTGTAAGCCATATTCATGGATTGGCTGGCCGACCGGATGGAATGTCCTTCCTGGATTAACAGCATCAATGAGATGACTCCCTTGCCAAAATGCGGCGAAGTGTTATAGACCTGAAGCTTAAGCAGATAATGGGCGGGCGGGTTCATGTCATGGCTGTCATATGCAGGTCTGATTGCTAATTCTGGGTTCATGGGATGCTCCTTACATCATTTTATCGTATATGATATGATACCATTATATTCAAGGAAATACAATGGTTGACAGAACTTCATGGTTCCATTATACTAAACAGAGAATATATCAACAGACGGGGAAGGCATGGCTATGGACAAAAGAAATGCGATAACGGTGGAAGAGGCGCAGGAACGGCTGAGGCAGATTAAGATATGGAGTAGTAATACCAGGTACAAAACCTACAAATGTAACAGGAAGATTAGGGTATGCAACACTCATTTCCACCTGATCTAAAATTCTACGTGAAAGGAAAACTGAGAAAGTGTGTAAGAAAGGACGGTAACCTTCACGAGCTAAACCTGCAGCCCATGAACACATATTCTGCTCAGCAATACCCATTGTTAAATACTGGTCCGGTTTCTCAGCTCTGAATTTCTTAACTTCACAGGAAGTTCCTAAGTCAGCTGATAATACTAATGTTTCTGGATGTTTGTTTGCAAAATCAAGCATACATCTTTCATGTGTGTTTACTTCTATTTTCATTATTTCTTAACTCCCTTCTCTATAATTCCTCATAAATTCTTTCGTATTCAGCTCTATCCGGAGAGTCTTTAGGAATACGTACAAAATGTAAGAATGGTTTCTTTTTCTCAAGAGGTGGTATCATTGTTGTACCACTTGTCTTGCAAAGAACTACTAAAGGTTTTCCCTCGTGTTCAACATTACAAGCATCTATAATTGCCTGAATGTCATGTCCGTTACATTCAACACATTTAGCTCCGAATGCATTAAATCTATCAGCCATATTAGAAACACATGTCTGATTGTCAGTAGCACCTTCTACCTGCTGACAGTTATAATCACTAACGATTACCATATTATCTAATTTATAGAAAGCAGCAGATTCAACAAATTCCCAAGTCTGACCTTCCTGCAATTCGCCATCACCAAGCATAACGAATACTTTACCGGTATCACCTCTCATCTTACGAGCATGAGCAGTACCACCAGCGATTGAGATTGTCTGTCCTAATGAACCGGCTGTATTTTCGAATCCTGGAGAATGTTCAGCACCGATCATTTCCATATTCCAACCGTCAACGTTGAATTTATCCATAGCATGTTCTGAAATACGACCTGTAGCCTGTAATGCACAGTAGATAACTGATGCATAGTGACAACATGAAACAAAGAAACGATCTTTGTCAGCATCACATCCAACAAACATACCAGGCTTAGTTGGTTTGTAACATCCATTGTAATATGCTCCCTTTGGATAATCCATATTATCCGGTCCCGGAACTCCAGGGAATGGGATTGGCTCAGGATTACCTGTTGAAGGTCCTAAGTTCATTATTTCCATATAAAGGCTGGCAACAATCTCAGCTGAAGAACAAGCCTGAGATAAGTAGCAACCACCTTTTTCAAGTGCAACACCCAGAATTTGCTTTCTAATCTTATTGGCAACTTTCTGAATTTCATCAATTGTAGCTTTTTGTGTCATTATAATACTCCTTTCAAATAATCAAATTAATTTACAAAATTTCGTCTACCTGAACAAATGCTAACTTAATTATATCCATTCAACAACTAAATTGTCAACACTTTTTAGCAGATTTTTTGAAAGTTTGTTTTTACATTAAAAAGGAAGAAACAGCTTTTTAAATGAGAAACAGTGCGAAAAATTGGTAAAAATTCATAAAAAAACGTTTCAATAAATATTTGGTGTTGTAATTTTCACCAAAGGGTGTTATATTAAGATTAACGCGATACAAATGTGCACCAACTTGAACAAATGCAAAAGGTAAACACAAATATTATTCTTATGAAATACATTAAAGAGTTATGTATTATTACAAAGGAGACAATATGAAAGCAGTAGTAAAAACAGAGGTCGGTTTTGACAACATGGTTTATAAAGAAGTGGAAGAACCAAAGGCAGAAAGAGATTTAGTAAAAATCAAAATTGCGTACTCGGGAATTTGTGGAACTGATTTACATGCATTTAGAGGTGAATACGGAAGCACAAAACCTCCTGTTATATTAGGACATGAATTTTCGGGAATTGTTACTGAGGTTGGACCAGATGTAAAAAATATTAAAGTGGGAGATAGAGTAACAAGCGAAACTACTTTTACAACATGTGGACATTGTTCGATGTGTGCAAGCAAGGATTATAATCTTTGTGGTAATAGACAGGGTATTGGAACACAGATTAACGGATCAATGGCGGAATATGTTGTATCGAGAGAAGAAAGTGTTCATGTATTACCGGATAATGTTTCGCTATTATCAGCATCTCTTACAGAACCATTAGCGTGTGGTGTTCATGCAGTAATTGAAAAAGGAAATGTTCAGCCTGGAGATATCTGCGTTGTATTTGGAGCGGGAGCAATTGGACAGATGGTTGCACAGGTTGCAAAAGGATGCGGAGCAACAGTTATTATGGCTGGATTAACAAATGATGCTGAGAGATTTAAAATCGCAAAGGAATGTGGAATAGATGTTACAGTTGACCAAATGACACAGGACTTAAAGTCAATAGTTATGGAAATGACAAACAACGAAGGCGCAGATAAGTGTTTTGAATGTTCAGGCGCTGTTGTTGCAGCAAATACAGCCCTTGATCTTTGCAGAAGAAAAGGAACTGTGGTACAGATGGGAGTTTTCTCAAAATCAAAAGTTGAAATTTGCACAGACTGGATTCTTCATAAAGAAATTAATTATGTTGGATCAAGAAGTCAGAAACCTTCATCATGGGTTAAGGCATTAGAATTAATGGCAGACGGAAAGGTAGTACCTGAAAAAACTGCAAAGAACTTTGTAACCCTCGAAAACTGGAGAGATGGCTTTGACAGAATGGCTAAAGGCGAAGGTGCTAAGTGGGTTATAACTATTGATGAAGAATTAGAATAGGAAAACAAACGATTAAAATCAAAATAGAAAATTGAAAACTAAATATAGAAAAAAATAACACCTGTCCCTTATAGGAAAGAGATAGATGTTATATAAAGAGTAAATGTTATTTGGTTAGTTTTAATAATTCTAAAGCTAAGGACTCATCGGCAATAAGGCAATTGATGTAGCCACCTTTAATGGCAGCAAGTGTAGCCAAAGCCTTTTTCTTTGAGGCTACGATACCGATTGACCAATCTGCTTCCCTAAGAGCTTCTAAAGGGGCAGCAATAGGATAATGATTCGGAAATGTTACTTCGTTACCGTCTTTATCCATTAATCTTGCTAAAACGTGTCCTACAGCCCCGTACTCTTTAGCCAACTTTAAGTCGTTTTCGGAACCTGTAAAGAGATAAGATGAACCATTTGTATCATCTAAAGTACCGACACCGGTAAGAACAATATCTAAATTACGGGTAGCAGCTAAAGCTTTTTTAATCTGAGGAGCAGCTAAAAGAGCCTGTTGAACTAACATATGGTCTACATAGACAGGAGAAACAATATTAGTATAAGAGGCATTGAATTTTTGAGCTACAGTGGTAGCAAGTTCAAGTCCGTCATAGGTTGGATCTCCGACACTAAGACAACCGGCCATCTGTACAACAGTTACGTTATAGTATTCACTAGACTGGAAGGCATTACATACGGCACGAATAGCACGCCCCCAGGAAAAACCAATTGACATATTATTATCTAATATAGAAGAAACGAATTGTGCAGCTTCATTAGCACATTTTTCTAAAGCAACATCGTGTTGGTATTTACCGGAGATGATTAAAGCTTCTCTAAGACCAAGTTGATCACGAAGACGTGCTGACAGGTCATGATTCTTTCTTATAGGATCGTGTACGATTATTTCGACTATTCCAACTTCGCGAGCTTCTTCAAGCATTCGTGAAACAGTTGGTCTGGACAAACCTACTATTTTAGATATTTCACTTTGATTAAGATTTTGATGATAATATAATTGGGCCACATGAACTAGTAAACTTTCATGATTGTTCATAAGTTATCCTTTCTGATTAAGATATTGTTTTAGTTTAAGATATTTATTCTTTTATAACACAGTATATCATATTGTGAAAAAATGACAATATCGTGAAATAATGTAAAAGATAGAAATAACGATTTTAAAAAAATAGAAGATAATAATAAATTTACAAGAGATAAACAATAAGAGTACAAGAGAAAATAACAAAATTACAAAAGAGAAAACAGTAAAATATAAGAAAAAATAACAAAAACACAAAAGAGAATAACAAAACAAAAAGGAGAAAGTATGAATTCAATATATCCAGAATTAATAGCGGTTGATGTTCAGGCAGAAACATCAGAAGAAGCAATTAGAAAAGTAGGTCAGATTTTCTTAGATAACGGATTTGTAAAAGATACTTACATTGATGCCGTTGTTGCAAGGGAAAAAGTATATCCAACAGGATTACAATTGGCGGATATGGGAGTGGCAATGCCACACACAGATCCACCACATGTATATAAATCCGGCGTTTGTGTAGCAAAGCTAGCAAAACCAGTAACATTCATGCATATGGGAACGGAAGATCAACCGGTTGAGGCAGAAATGTTATTTATGATGGCAATTACAGATCCTAGTCAACATCTGGAGACTTTATCAAAAGTTATGAATGTATTTCAAAAACCGGAGATTGCAAAGGAATTTAAGGATGCAACAACAAACGAGGAACTTTATAAGGTCGCTTATAAGCATATTGGCTTAGAGGACTAGAAAAAATATGAAACGAAAGGAGATACGTAAAATGAAAACTTGCAGAATTTTATGCGTATGCGGATCAGGAACAGTTAGCTCAAACATGGTAGCTAATAAGTTAAGAGACCAATTAGGAGAAGCTGGTTGGGATTGTACAACTGTTGAAACAAGCCCGGGTGGTGTTGAAACAGAACTTATGGGAAACAAATATGATATTATCGCATGTGTTAGCCCGGTTTATCAGGATTACGACATTCCAAAAGTTAACGCTGTAGGCATGTTAACAGGAATGGCAGAAAAACAGGTAATCGAAGATTGTCTAAAAATTTTAGAAGGTTAATTAGCGAGAGGTAAACGTTAATTTAAATTAAAGAAGGGAGAAAATTTATGGCTCAATTTTTTCAATCAGTAGGAGATGTTCTTTCAACATTAGGATCTTCATTCTGTGTACCTGTAATGCTATTTATTATTGCATTATTTATGGGATGTAAAGGACAGAAAGCGTTTAGAGCTGCTTTACTTTGTGCAGCTGGATTAACAGGTTTCTCATTAGTTATTAACAGTTATTCAGGTATTATAGCACCGGTAGTACAGTCTATGGTTGACAGTACAGGTGTAAAACTTAGTTGTTTAGACGTAGGTTGGCAGGCATTTTCTGTTATTGCTTACGGTACTCAGGTAGGTCTTATCTGGATTGGTATCTGTATTATCTTACAGATTGTATTATTCTTATGTAAGTTTACAGATGTATTTATGGCATCAGATCTTTGGAATAACTACTCATTTATGATCTGGGGTTCATTAGTATACTTCCATACAAAGAGTTTTGCATTCGCATTAATTTGTATGTTAGTACAGTTACTTTATATCTTATTATTCTCAGAAGCATTTGCTAAGAGATTTTCAACTTTCTACAATTATCCACAGTGCTGTATGACAGCTCCTCACCACTTAGAGGGACTTCCATTTGCTGTTATTATGAACTGGATACTTGGAAAGATTGGATTTGATAAGATTAAAATCAATGCAACAACATTACAGAAGAAACTTGGTATTTTTGGCGAACCAATGTTTATCGGTTTAGTAGTTGGTGCTTTAATTGGTTTCCTTGGAAATATTAACGATCTTACTACAGTAGCTGGTTGGGGTAGCATAATTACAGCAGCAGTTTCAACAGCAGCTATTATGGCAGTATTCCCAAGAGTTGCGGGTATCTTTGCAGGTGCCTTTACAATTATCACAGATGCTTACAAATCAAAAGCAGCTGAAAAAGGAAAAGATAGAGACTGGTACTTATCAGTTAACGATGCAGTAGCTTATGGTGAACCTAACACATTAGCAGCTGGTATCCTTTCAATTCCAATAATTTTAATATTATCATTCGTACTTCCGGGAAATATTATTCTTCCTATGGCTGACTTAGTAGCTTTACCATATATGTCAGAAGTATTCTGTGCAACATCAAATGGTAATATTGCTAAGACAGTAGCTATGAATGTAATTTGGTTCTCACTTGGTATGATTATCGTATCTCAGTTCTGTCCGGCAATGACTCAGATTGCTATAGAACAGGGTGTTAACCTTGCAGACTACAATGCAGCAGGTGTATCAATTGTTTCATTCGGTGTATTGTGTCATCCATTTATTGTTGGTTTATTTGCAGCTTTCTGGTTCCAGAACTATATTGCAATTGCAATTATCATTGTTGTTTACGTAGTATTATATGTTCTCTTCAAAAAGAACAGATATACATTCGTTGATTGGATGGAAAATCAGGCAGCAAAATATCAGCTATAAGTATATAAAAAATGACAATTTAATAATAAAACAAAGTACAAAAAGGGCGACTGCTTTTCCAAGAAGACAGTTGCCTGATTTGTTTTAAAGGAGGAAAGAGTTATGGCTTTAAACTTAGATAAAGAATATACAGAAAGACCTGAGGATCAGACAAAGTGTGTTTATTGTGGAAATGAGTTAGGACATAAATATAAATGGGCAATGGCAGTTACAAGAAGCTTTAAGGTTTGCAATGACGAATGTAAAGCAGCCCTTGAAAGTTATATTCAAAAAGATAAAAAAAGAAAAACAGCTATGTTTATGCTTATATTTGTAGCATGTGTTATTTATATTATTACACAGCTATTTAGTATTCAAAACTTATTGTTATTAAGCTGTTCACAAATGTTAGGTGGTATAGCATTTTTCTTTTTACCATATCCATTTATTTCATTTGAAACTTTCTACAAAGTAAACATTAAGAAAACAGTAAAGATTTGTAAAGTTATTGGTGGCTTGTTAATGATTAGTGCAGTTGTATTTGCGGTATTATTTTTTGTATAAAGTAAATTGGGCAAAATATGAGATAGTAAAAATATTTTTTAAAGGAAAAGACTATGGACAAAAGATACGATAAAAAAATATTATTTTTTGATGTTGACGATACATTGGTAGATAGCAAAACAGGAAAAGTACCTGAATCAACAATAGAAGCATTACATAATCTACAGGAAAATGGTCACAAAATTTGTATATCTACAGGTAGACCTTTATTTAATAAAGCTAATCCATCAATCTTTTTTGACGTTCCATGGGATGGATATGTGTGCTTTAACGGACAAGGCATTTACAACAAAGAAAGAGTTATGTTTTATAATTATGCATACTCTAAAGATATAGTTAGGAGATTAATAGAAAAAGTTAATGAACAAAAGTATAATATGATGCTTTTGGAAGAAAAAAGAACTGTTATGGCTAACGAATATTTTAAATATGCAAAAACGGCATGTGAATATTTTCATATGGATATGCCACCATATGAAGAATATAAGGGAAATGATATTTTTGGAATGGTTATGTGTGCTCCGTGTGGATGTGATATATCTGTGTTTAAGGATATAGAGGAAATTGAATTATATCATGGTCAAAATGATTATCTTGACGTGGTTAATAAAGGAATAAATAAGAAGAAGGGGATAGAAAAAATGTTAGAGTACTATAATATGGATGGTTATGTGGCTTTTGGAGACTCTAACAACGACCTTGAAATGATGAAGGGAGCAGATATATCAATTTGCTTAGGACAAGGTCTCGAAACGGTTAAGAAAGTAAGTACATATGTTACAGATGAAGTATTAGAGGATGGAATTTATAACGCATGTAAAAAATATAAATGGATTTAAAAAAATAGGAGGTGCTAACAGAATGAAGGATTTGATTTCATCACCACAAAACATTGTTGTGATTGGGGATATGTATGTGTCTACAGACGTGATGGTAGAGTCATTGGAAAAGAGTAAAATTAATTGTGGCAAGATTACGCAATTGTTTTGGGGAGATTATGACAAAACACATTTTGCAGAAAATCAGCAGAATCTGGAAAATCATGGCTCTGATGCAGCACCTATTGCTGAAGGATTAGAGGAAGCAATAGTTGATGCGGATATTGTGATGACACATTTTTCTCCCATACCCAAATATATAATTGAGAAGGGAAAGAATTTAAAACTTATTCTTACTTCAAGAGGTGGAGTAGAACATATTAATGTAAAGGAAGCAAGTAATCACAATATTCCGGTATTTAATGTGATTCGAAATGCAGAACCTGTTGCAGATTTTGCACTTGGTTTAATGTTAGACATTACAAGAAATATTACTTTATCTGATAAGTTTATTAGAAATGGACAATGGATGCATGAATATTACAATACAGGGCAGATTAAACTGTTCAATGGTCATCTGGTAGGATTAGTTGGTATAGGAAACGTGGGAGCAGCTATTGCAAGAAGACTTAATGCTTTGGGAGTATCAATTATTGCTTATGACTCTTTTGTGTCAGAAGAAAGATTGGCTCAACAGGGACTTGGATTTATCAAAAAAGTTGAAACGATGGAGGATGTATTTAAAAAAGCGGATATCGTTTCATTACATTTAAGATTAACTCCGGAGACAGAAGGGATTATAAATGAAGACTATTTTAAATTAATGAAAAAAACAGCTTACTTTATTAATACAGCAAGAGGCGGTCTGATTGATGAAGATGCACTTATTACTTCTTTACAGAAAGGATATTTTAAAGGAGCATGTAGGGGTTTATGAGAATACCCTACATCCCTACACAGGTATACACAAACCCCATGGGAATGCGGGTTTAAAAAGTGTATAGTTGTGTAGGGTGTGTAGGGTTTGGGGGCCGGGGGAAAGGCAAACAGGGAGAAAATCCACCGTTCTCCGCGGCTAACCCTACACAACCCTACACAGTTCCCCCCGAAAACAAGGAGAAGAACTCAGGGGCCGCCGATCCACCCCATTGGCCGCACCGGGTCCTCCCGGTCAGCCTGGCGGCCTTACCCACCCGATCCCTGTTTGGGCCGGAATCTCACCCTGGCAGCCCGTTCGCCCTTACCCCACAAATCGCTGTAGCGATTTCGGACAGCCAGCGGCAGCTGGCTGTGGGACGAGCCAACGGGACAAACAAAAGAAAGGGCAGGGATTTTTATCCCTACCCTTAGCATACTTCATCGACTTTCGGGTTTTCCCGAATTCTGCTCCAATTTTAACTGATATCCCATCCGGTTCAGCGCCCCCAACAGCTCATAATCCATGCGGAAGGTGCATCCACAGCGAAGGGAGTAGATGCGGTCCTTCCGCAGGCCGGTCACCCGCTGGAGCTCGCCGATGGGGCGGGTCTGCATGATGTCTGCAATATCATCAAAGATCAATTCAGGGCACCTCCGTCTCGTTTTAGACATGCTTCAACTTGCGATGGTTACAACTTCATAGCAGCCTCCCTCAGCTGTTTGCCCTCCGGCGAGAGGGTCAGGCCGTCGTAATAGACCCCCTTGCCGCCCCGGTGGGATTTCAGCCGTTTTTTCAGATCCAGCCCAAACCGGCTGGCGCTCTTGGGATAGCGGAGCCCCTCGTTTCTGGCCCAAAGGGTGTAGATAGCGTATAAATCCTTGGCTTTGATCCCCCCTCCTGGCTGCGGCTGGGTGCAGGCCGCCAAAAACTGGGCCATGTGGTCCATCTCCTGGCGGTATTCCCGGCTGGCCCCGTCGATCCTCTCACAAGGGGGGAACCCGCCGTCCCGGTACCATTTTTGCGCGCCCTCCAACATCCAATTGAGGATGCCCGGCATCTCTGCGGCCAGCTTCTGGGGGAGGGCTTTATCCTTTTTTTCCTCCGGGATGGACGCCTCAAAGGGGATGAGGCGGATGCGCCGCCAGATGCCGTCGTCGGTGCCCCGGATCTCCGGCTTGTAGTTGGTGGCCATCAAAATTTTAAACTCCGGCAGGAATTCGAAGTCCGCCTTGTACAGGTACCGGGCGGTGATCTTGTCGCCGCCGGTCATCTGCTTGACCATCCCCTCATCCAGCCGCACCCCCGAGTTGGGCTCAAAGGTGGAGACCATCCGGGAGCCTTCCAGCCGGGCGATGTCGCTGCGGGCCTGGGCCCCGCCGGTCTTATCCCGCATCATCAGGGTCTCCGGCTGGGCGTTGGCGGCGTAATCCCCCAAAATTTTGGTCAGGGTGGCCATAAAGGTGGATTTGCCGTTGGAGCCGTTGCCATACAAAAAATACATGCACTGCTCCTGGGTGGAGCCGGTGAGGCAGTAGCCGCACAAGGCTTGGAGATAGGCGATCATCTCCGGGTCCCCCAGGGTCACGTCCTCCAAAAAGGCCAGCCAATGGGGGCAGGCAGCCCCCGGCTATTTGGAGAGGTAATATTCCGGGTGGTGGGGCTTTACGGTACCCTTTTGCAGGTGGTAGACCCCGTTGGGCAGGTTGATGACCTGCCCGAACCGGTCCAGTTGGGCTGGGTAGATGGGCACCCCCTCCAGGTGGCGGGCTTCCTTGATCATGTTTTCCTTGTTTTTGCTGGAAAGGCTCCGGCGGACGTGCTTGGCCAGGTCGGCATTCCCCTCCCCTTCCGCCTCCCGGAGAAGGCTGTAAAGCAGCTCGTCAGCCATCTGCTTCACCTGGCAGACCTCATCCACTTTCCAGCGGCGGCCATCCCAGACCATCCACGAGTCCCGGGCAAAATTGTAGCGGATTCGGTCCCGGTAGGCATCCCGGAACCGGTAGGCATTGCCGGTGTCGTCCAGGGTATACCGTTCCGGCTCAGGGGCCTTTTCCCGCCTTTTTGGGGCTGGCGGGGCCGGCTCCCGGCTGGGGGATTCCGGCGGCGGCTCTGGGATGGGGGCTTTCCCCCGGCGGCGCTTGGGCGGGTCCTTGCGGGTGCCCTCGATGGCGTTTTGCAGCGTCCGCTCCCCATAGGTCTGGCCGTTGCCCACGCTGCGGTCCCACTTCTGCCGCATCAGGCCGGAGGCCCGGAACAGCCGGTCCATGGCGGCCCTGTCCCCGTCGGCGTAAAAGGCCAGGGCGTTGCAAAGGGCCTGGTCGGCGCTGGATTGGGAGCTGTACCGCCCCTCCCAGCTGCCCCCATACAGCCGTTCCAGCTTGTCCCCGCCCTTCCCGGCGAACATCTTTTGGAGGATGGCGTCATCCGTCTGGGTGGTGGCTCCCCGGAGGATCGCCCCCTCCAAGGTCTCCTGCCTTTGGATTTTGGGGGCGAAATATTCCTTGTGGATCTCCGCCAGCTGGGGGGTGATCTCCAACAGGGGATAGGGCTTGCCGTCCGGGCCGCAGATGGGGTTGCCAGTGACGGTAAAATACCGGCCGGAATCATACATTTCCAGGCCGATGGTGTCATTCCGTCGCCCCCCGGGGGGCAGGGAGCCAAACCCCAGGATGTGGATTCCGGTGCCGCTGGGGCTGATCTCGGCATAGCTGCCCAGCCGGTCCACAATGTCAAGAGCCATGGCGGAGGGTATGCCATCCTGGATGCAGTCGTCGATGTCCACCCCGCACAGCCCAGCGGCAAACATGATGCCGACCCCGTCGGCCTCGCCTGCCTCCACAGCGGCTTTTGCCGCCTCAAAGCTGGTCCATGTGGAGGGGTCGTTGGATTTTGCAAAGCCGCCCCCCGGCTGGATGGGGCTTTTGGTGGTCTTATTGCCCCGTTGGAGCCGCCGCCAGCAGACCCACTGCCGCAGCTCCCGCAGCTCTATGGGGATGTTCGATAGGGACACGGCAGATCGCCTCCTTTTGGGTTAGTCGTCCAGCCAATCCAGATCCTCCTCCGGCTCTCTTAAAAACGAGTTGTTGCGGGAACAGATGGCGGCGCTTTTGATCTCTTTGGCCATCTGGTCCAGATCCTCGCTGAGGGCCACGACGGTGTCCACCATGGTCTGGGTGCCGGTGCTCTTGATGCAGTCCAGCAGCACCGGGGCGCTGCCTTGCAGATGGGCCCGCAGGCCGCCTACCTCCCGGTCTAGGGCCTTTTCCGCCTCCCCGGCCGGCAGGGAGGCGGCCGACGCCTGCCGCTTGCGTTGGCAGGAGCTTCATTGCCTAAGTCGAAAAAGGTTTTTGATAGTTCGAAAGT
>OGZT01001819.1_pt1 | contig 13472 bp, 14 predicted proteins | sample 1576891 | NCBI WGS metagenome assembly OGZT01 (sample SAMEA3541521, study PRJEB24748) | human gut metagenome | biome: human gut; feature: human-associated habitat; material: faeces | place: China | collected 2012 | reverse complement strand
GCCTTTAGATACCGATACCTTGCCACCGTCCATTTCAGAATAACTATGTAGATCGATCAACGTGGGGATGGTTCTGATTTTACTCATGATCTTTTATATTTTAACTGATTAATATTTTTCGTTTATCTTCTCGCAACATATCGGAATAGTCGAATAAGTTTAATACTCCGTTATCTCTATTCTTGATAGAGGTCTTTAGATTGTTACGAGGGTTATTCTTTGGATTATATTTCTCGTTCCTGATTGAGTGTGCAATCTCTCTAAATTGTATCTTCAATTCTGATTCTTGCCATTTCTCAGTCAATCGAGGTAATAATATTTTATTGAAAAGGTCTATATCATTGAGGTAATAATATTCTACTCCTTTAGCTGATAAATACGAACCTTGTTTGATGCCGATTTCGAGCGATAAGCCTGTAACTTCGCAAGTATGAAAAGTGAAACGTTTTGTACCCTTATCTACGGTACAATTCGTTTCAAATTTCCCATTATCAGAATCTTTCAGTTTTGTACAATTCGTTTCATTTTTTGCATTTCTCAAAAGTGTACAATTCGTTTCATTTTCGATGCTGATACCATTTTTCATAAATGGTGAAAACGTTTCATTTTTTGGTGTGTCGTTAATATCTATCAGTTCCTTTATTTTGGCTGTTGTAGCCTTTTTTATTTTTTCTCTGATATTACTACCACCATATATGCTTGATAGCTCCACAAACCGATCTAAATATCTCATTCTAGTTGCTCGGCTATTCCATTTCTTAGTCCAATAAAAAGAGCTTATTCCTTTAGTCAATAGTTCTGCATCTTTCGGTTTTAAATGGGTGTAGTCTATGCCCTCTCTATCGATTATAATAAGATTATCGCAGATAGATTCTAATTCGTTACCGAATGCTTGCCATACTTCAGGATTGGTTAAATCTGATAGGGTACTGCAGTATGTAGCGTATTCTTTTATTATTCTATCTCGCTTAGACTTATGCTTGCAAGCAATCTCAATTCTCAATTTAGCCTTATGTCCTTTTAATTCTTTCTTGTATAGCTTAACATCATATTCTCTAAATTGGAATACAACACCTTGAGACGTTGATACAGGTATCGTATTATTGAATAGTATTACACTGCTTATAAATTCGTCTACATCCATATCTATATCGAGGTTTACGCCTGTTTCGATACGTCCTATTCGAATAGTCTCAGCATTGATGTTGAGTGTACTTTCTAAATCTGAAATGGTTTTAATAAAATCAGATAGCGTGTAGTTATTGTAATTGTGTTTTCCATCATTGAAGTATTTATGTAACGAACCACGGACAGAGCAAGACAAACTATCTCGGGTAATAATCAACCCTTTATAATTTGCTCGTTCACCGTTGCCATATCGTTTAAACTCCAAGATGTCACTATCTTGTACGGCTTCCGTTGGTATATCGAAATGTAAGCCGTCAATCATTAGATAGTCTTTATAAAGTATTTTTTACATCTTGAAAATTCAGACTTTACCCAATAGTCAGAAATATTATAGCCGGCATTGCGTAAATAACGGATGTTTGATCTCACATCCGGCAACTTCAGTATATCACACATTTCTATGACGGTTAACGGTGTACCTTTAGCCAAGAGCATCAGCACCCTTCGGTCGTTGGCGTTCAATTCTCTCTTTTCCATATTGAAGCCTCCTATCCTTTATACCGTGAATATTTTATATTCCTGATATCCTGCATTGCGTTTTCGATGTCGCAAATACGATACTTGACGGTCCCCCCAATACGTATAGCAGGGATAACGCCGTCTTTAGTCCAAGTGTGTAATGTTGGGAGAGAAATATTAAGCCGTTCGGCTGTTTGCTTGCGAGATATAAGCCGTGTATCAGGCTCTTTATTCGCAAAGAATGTAGATAGCTGTTCTTTGACAGCCTCAGCGATTAAGTCTCTTAATTCGCCTTTGGGGGTTGTGTGTAAAATAATATCTTGTACCATAAAACAATGATTTTTGATTTATGGTACAAATATTGTATCGAATTTAATGTATATGACGTCCGAGCGGACATCATATATTTGTTCAGTCTATACTATTTCTTATTTTTTTTGCAATATCATCTAATTTCATGTCTTCAAATAATTTCGATACTGCTCCAACTTCTTCCTTATATGGTTTGAGCGAGGCTCTATCTTTCCATAGTTGTTTATAAATATTTGTATTTTTAGCTTCTTTTCCTGTTTCTCGATTTGTTATGAATTGGATAAAACGAACGACATTTGTTTTATCTATGAATCCATAACGAACTCCCAAGGAATCAAGTAAATATTCAAGAGCTAATATTTGCGATGTTGCAGAGTATTCTCTAGATGTATTTTTTAAATCAAAACCGAGAGAGCCACCTGTAGCTATCATTATTTCTTTAACCTCATCTTTATACTCGATGCCTATATTGTCGGCTTCGATCAGCAAGTCAATATCGTATATTTTACTCGCTTTATAAAGACATACCAACAATGATTTAGTATAACGATCAACCATATATTCTATATTCGGTTCAATTCCTTCATTATTTTTTATAAACAGATAATATGAATATAAAGAACATACTTTCTTTAATTTTATTCTGAAAATAAACAATCTCATCTTATTATCTTCGATGCCTAACCCTTCATTTATTAAAAAGTCTTCAAGTTCAATCCATATAAGGAATATTGATCTATTTATTATATTTTCATCATTATCATTACAGACAATAAACAAATCTTTTCCGTCTAGTATATTTCGAATAATATCAATAGCACAATCAAAATACTGATTTGTTTTTATAATAGAAGGGATCAGTAAGTCATCGATATATTTCTCCTTGCCTATAATACTTATTAACCTCTGGTCAACATCGTTAAGGTTCCACGTATCCGTGTCTATTATTCCAAGATTACGTTCAGCTATCTTCAGTATTTCTTTTTTTAAGTCAAATTCTCTTTTTAAATCTTCTATTGTCATTTTGCTATCATTTTATTAAAGAATGGGTGTAATTGTAGTTTGTCGGCATTTTCTTTTTCGCTGACTTTTATGTAGTTCATAAATACTTTTTCGGTCTTATGCCCTGTAATCTTCATTATTGAGATAGACGGAACACCCGACAAATAAGCATTTGTAGCGAACGATCTCCGAGCCGTGTGCGCCGTTACTAAGCTATGTTTTTTCTCAAGTTTGCTAACTGTTAGGTTATCTTTAGTTTCTTCAATCAAAACACTCTCGTCAATCTTTGCAAGCTCACAAGCCTCTTTTATGTACTTATTGAATTTTTGATTGCTTATTACTTTGGGTAATTTATAATTGTGTTTCTCCAATATTGACTTGACATAAGTATGGAGAGGGATAACAACAGTTGCCCCGGTCTTTTGTGTTTTGATGGTAATGTTATCGGTTATGTTTTCTTTGCTCAATCTCGAAAAATCGGAAAACCTTAATCCGGTATAGGATGCAAGCAAAAACCAATCTCGAACATCAGAGAGTTTCATATTATTAGATAGATCCAATTTGTATAGTCTCTCAAGTTCTTTCTCATTGAGGTAAATTGATAAGGTTTCTGCATTAGGTTTGACAAAAGATTTCTTTTGATAATCAACATTATTATGCAATCCTCTTTCGTGTGAGGCTCGCATTATTGATTTTACGACCTTTATTCTGTCTCCTATGGTATTAGTCGCATAATCTTTAGACTTGAGCCATTGTATAAAATTACTATGAAAGTCAATATCTATCTTGTCATAAGTGAGCTTAATTTTTTTCTCACTTTCATATTCTTCCAATATCCGTAAGGTTTGTTTTTGTGATTTTCGGGTACTCGGTTTTATATCAGATGTTTCGAGGTAATATCTAAAAAAATCAAGAAACTCCATTTCGACAGAATTATTTGTCTGATCTTTATACGGCTTTATTATTACATCTAGTTTCGTTTTCAAAACCTCGTTATTGATGGTTTCACCATCGTTAAGCATCTGTCTAAGTAGTGATAGTGTTTTATCTTCAATATCTTGTAAGCGAGCATTAAATTCGGGATATTGTTTAAATCTCCTATCTTGTTTTGCCCTCCCGGCTTTACTATTCCAATATTGAGGATTTATAGATTCATTTATGTAGTATTTCAATGGAATGTATTTCTTTTTCCCATCGACTAACTTAAACGCTCCATAATTAAAGAAGAAGTAGATATTGGTTTTTTCCGCTTTGCTATCTTTCAAGTAGAATTTTAAAGATGCCATAATTCAACCTTTATTTGTTTTTACAAATATAGCAAAGAAAGAATAATAGTAGTATAAAGAGTAAGAATATTTTTAATTTATCTTTATTCTCTTTTTATCTCCTTTTGTCAAATATTCGTTTAAAGCCTCTGTTATAAATATAATTAAATAAAATATAGATAAGAGTAAACAAAAGGTATGTATTCCCTTCGGGATCACATAAACATAGAAATCCAATTATAAATCAATAGTTTATAATTGGATTTTTTATATCATCATTTTATTTTTCTTTAAAAAAATCTACGTTAAAGACAGTCGTATTAGTATAGCAAATTTTAATTTCTAGTCTTATTTTTCTATCGCCTTTATATTCCCTATATTTGGACTAAATAAAATATTTCAATAGGAAAAAAACTATCTTAATGCTATCATGGGTAAAGAGTATATTCTAGAATCAATGTCTCAGGAAGAAGACGGTACACTTGAAATCATTAAGTACTATTCAGAATTAGATATTTCATATTGGTAGGCTAATCCTTTTTAACAGATATTATTCACCTCATATACCAGAATAGATAGTGATAATTAAGCATGAAAACGAATAGAACTAAACAGCTTAATCTTAAAACGGACTTAGTTTAATTGATCATTTTAGAGCCTTATGAAAAAAATAAATGATATTTCATCTAAAATATTTTTCACATCCGATCAGCATTTCGGTCACGACGGAATTATAAAGTTTGCAAACCGACCCCATAATGATGTAGAGAAAATGGATGAAGATATCATAAATAGATGGAATAATACAGTGCCTTCAGATGGTCTGACTTTTGTTTTGGGCGACATCGGTTTTTGCAGTAAAAATCAAATTATCGACATATATTCTCAATTAAACGGAAGAAAAATACTAATAAGAGGAAATCACGACAGTAATTATCCTGACAGTGTATTATCCTCTATCTTCGATGAAATATACGATCTTCTGTATATAAGAATACAAGATGACGAAACTATGAAGTACATGTATATAGTCTTATGTCATTATCCGATGTTTGATTGGCAGGGATCTTTCAAAGGGGCATGGCAATTATTCGGACATATACATACCAGAGAGCTTTCTGAATTTGAAACACTTAAAACAAAGTTGTTTGCTTCTCAATATGACGTGGGTGTTGATAATAATAATTTTGAACCTGTTCCTTTTAAATCATTAAAGGAGATCATGATTCGTCAATCAAACATTTCCTCGTTTAAAAAGACTAATTATTATTAACTAAACATTCTTCGCAGGCATATACTGAGTCAGAACATTGGGTAGATTAAATACTTACTATTTTTTCTTCACCAAATCCTTACCTTCATATTGGCAGATGGCTTTTATCCACACATCGGGTAACGGTTTTGACTTGTGCAATGCAAGATCATAAGTAACCATTACCGAACGACAGAAACATTTTACTTCCTGCGTATCGATATCTATCACCTGCTGAGCTAGTTCAAAACTTTTCGTTCCGATGCTCGTAATAGCTGTTTGTACAGCAATATGATCCGTACCGAAAATCTGAGATATAAAATTAACATTGATCTGAACAACTACAATAGCCTCTTTTTCCCAATCGACATCAGGACATACAGTTTCGACATAGTTCGTTTTTCCTAAATCATAGAATGTAAAATAAACGGCATTATTTATATGTCCGAACCGATCGAGATCATTCGTCCTCAGTTGAAGAGGAATTGTATGTTTAAATGAGATATCATCCATTTTGGCTTATTGTTTTTCGCAAAGTTATAATATCTCCCGCACTTAAGGTCTCCGACAGGTACATTAATTTACCAAAATGATGTATATATATGCAATAAATCCGGAGAGAGGTAAAAGAGTATGCACTACTCCCTATCCTCTTTCCGGACTTATCATTTATTTATTCTCAGTTCCACTTATTTATCTGAATTTAGTTCGTTTAAACCAAGTCTCAAACATCGAGAAACCAACAGTTACACCAACATAAGACTCACGGATATACCCCTTAGGTGCGGATAATGAGTTTCCGTATTCGAGGCTCATATTTAATAGTCCGGCTCCTTTCAGCGGCCAGCTGTATCCTGCCGAAACGGTATAATTGTATACATCGTTTTCTCTGACTTGTAGATACGATTTAGCTAATGAAACTCCAAACTGATATTGACTTTGAGAGCGATAATGATGTATGTCCTTGTCGGGAGTATAACTCATCCCTGCTTTAATCCTATGATAATCGGTAATCTTAATACTACTTGCTCCCGAAGCCAAACCTTTTAGCTTCTGATACTCATAGTCCATAGCTAAAACGATATTCTTTTTCGACCATGACAGTCCGGCACTAAAGGTTTCAGGGATAAACTGGGAAGAAGACCTGCTATCTTCGGAGTCCAGCTCGGTATTACTGCTGTTATATATCACAGTCGAATTTTCCATCATAAGCTTTTGCTTGTACCCATAGGTAAGACCTGCAACCCAGGGACCATTGTGATACTGGAGTCCGAATGTATTATAAAGCTGCGACGTACGCGACGATTTCTCGAAGAGATAATCCGTTTGATTTTCGGTTTGCTTTATATTTCCGGATATATACATCGAGTTGATACCCAGTGACAGATATTTATTTAACAGAAAAGCATTAGACCAATATATACTGTACAGACCGCCATCGCCTTCGATATAAACAGATTTGGTTTCGGTAGATCCTTCAATATCTACGTCTGACTCAATCTGGTATCCGACATTAGAGAAAGGTTTTGTTCCGAAAGCCATCGCCCAACGGTGTGATACTTTAAAACCGAAAGCCAGACGGCGGAAATTTGCATTGAATGTATTCTCTCTTTTTGATCCTGATGCAAAATAAGACTGCTTGGCCGTAGCACTTATATCAAAAACAAACTTAAGACTGTCTAAAGCTGTCAATCCCGAAGGATTTGTTGTATTCAGCAAGTCATAGTCCCTCATACCGGCTCCTACTCCTCCCATGCCGGCGGTGCGTCCGTAATCACGGGTTTCGAGCTCTCCCAGCCCCAACATCGAATAAGGAGAATATGATGTTTGCGAATATAAATTATACACCGAAAATAAGATCATGCATATATACGATATGCTGCGTTTGTTATAGATCATCATTCACTACAAAATATATAAGTAATTTAATCTGTCTGTCTGTATTCTTCGAATCTCCGATTACCAGACTTTTAAATGTCCCGGAAGCATCGTCATCCGAAAGGTCGAGTTGCAGCATCGTTTTATTTACGCCTATTGCCCCCAGTTCATTGGTTATATAGGATGATATATCAAACGCATAGTAAGTCCCATTTTCATAAATAGGATTCTGAGTAAGCGACCCCGACTGTACGGCTGTTTTATCGCTGTCGACATATATATCCAGTGCTTTTCCGTTTTCATCCAGATAATTCAAGACCAAACTCTTGGGCAAAGGAATAAACGTGCTATACGAATTTTTGGCAGGATATATATATAAATAGGCACTTGCGATATTAACGAATTTACCGATTTGGAGTAAGTTGTTGATATGAGGAAAATTCATTTTTATATACAGGCTGTTTATACCTTGTATATATGCTTTGTTATCAGTCTCGGTAGATACAATCGAACGATTTTTATATGTTAAAGGCGCAAGTTTTGTAGCTGATCGGTCGTTGTTGACATGCGAAAAAGCAGTTGTGGTTACCGGTGCTATATCCAGCGTTTTCTCAGTAGGCCCAACTCCGTAAGTATGATAATACAAACGAATGACAGGAGAAGAAGTGCTTACTGCAAAACCGCTGACAGTTGCATCATCCGTTTTTCCGGGAGATATCTTAAACCCTTTGAAGTATTGCTGAAATTTGGTAGTGGAATCCAGCGTATCAGACTGTGCCTTCATCATCCGTATAAGTTCTTCTCCGAAAGCATCGGGGAGACGCATCTCAAATATCGAATCATTCTCCCAATTGCTGTTCGGACGATAAAAAGTATGAGAAGCGAAGGCTGTTTCTTCAGCACTGAACGATGATGTAGTGTACAACTTGCTGTTGTTTTCATCAAGTTCGAGTTTTTCTTTCAGCTTATAAAGATTAATTGTCTGAACTTTTGTAGTATCTCCATAGTGAACATTATCATAACTCATCCGAAGTGTGATAGAATCGAGTTTAACCTTGAGTGTTGCCTGAGACCCAAATTCAGAAGAACTATAAGAAGGGGTCTCAAAAGACACATATCCATCCGACTCGATAATACCGAAATCCGAAGATTCGTAACGCCCTACAAAAATTTTACCCAGCCCCGAAGTTGTAGTCGAGTCATCAAGCTGTGTATACAATTGTACCGTACACGTATCTATCAGTATATTCCGCGCATCGGATGAAACCAGATTGTCGCCAATGTTAAAACCATCGCTTACGCATGAGGTCAGTAGACCCGTAAACGTCAATAGGTAAAAGAAGTATTTCATCGAGTCCGTTTTTAGTTTAAAGAGGAACAATCGCACGCCTAAAGTCACAATTGACCGTTGCAAAGAAATAAATAGGCACTCCATTATGAAAATTGAATATATAAGCAGCCCAATTCTATCTATCGAATACCGATAATACTCCATAAACGGGCAGAATTATTATTACACCGCCAAAATATCAGGTTACAGACATAAATGTCCCGTTCATAGATTTTAGAACCCTGCTAACAGATATTTTTTTTACAAGCAAATCTGTCTATATACATTTGTGAGCCTGCATAGAAGCCATAAATCTCGGTTATCGGTTGCAGTGACCTGAAAGGGACTAACAAGGATTGTATACTATAAATAAATTACTGAAATTATGAATAGAAGATTTATTCTGTTTTTATTATTATCATCGATCTTATTGACATCATGTTCGAGTGATGATGATGATCTTGTCGGCAACTGGATCAAGCGTTCCGATTTTGGGGGTGTGGCACGTAGTGATGCCTCCTTATTCGTCATTGGAGGTAAGGTCTATGTGTTTGGCGGATATACTGGAAAAAAAAGATTAAAAGATATTTGGGAATACGATATAACAGGTGATTCGTGGACGCAAAAAGCAGACCTGCCAGGAACCGAACGCAGTTCGGCTGTAGGCTTTGCGATATCCGATAAAGGATACATAGGTACAGGATACGATGGCGAAAATTACCTGAAAGATTTCTGGGAATTCAATCCTACATCAAATCTTTGGACTCAGAAAGCCGACTTTGCCGGCTCGGCCAGATACGGAGCAGTCGCTTTTACGCTCAATAATATAGGTTATGTAGGAACCGGATATGATGATAATTACCTGATGGACTTTTACAAATACAATCCATCATCCGATTCATGGACTGCAGGAACAAGTATAAAAGGTTCGAAACGTGCATTTGCTACGACCTTCATATATGATAGCAAAGCATACGTAGTGTGCGGTATCAACAATGGGAGCTATGTAACCGACTTCTGGATGTTCGACCCTTCGACCGAAACATGGTCTGAGAAAGCTCAAATAGCCGATAAAACCGACGAAAGTTTCGACGACGACTATAATATCAAAAGGATGAATGCAGTTGCATTAAACATCAATGATAAGATATACCTATCAACAGGCGAATCAGGTTCTCTGCGTTCTGATACTTGGGAATACAACCCTATAACAGATCGATGGTATGAAAAAACCGCATTCGAAGGAACCAGCCGTTCGGGAGCCGTAGGTTTTTCTTATAACAACCGTGGGTACATCCTTACAGGACGTAGCTCAACATATTACTTCGATGATATGTTCGAGTTTATGCCTGAAGAAGAATATGATGAGTACGATTAATCAAAGACAGATGCCAAGGCTTGTATATATTATAATTTCGGTAGTGAACATTGTACTGTTTACAGCTTGCAACGATAATTCCGACACAGTTATTCCGGTTGATAAAACCGGGAAACTTGTTGGTAATTGGGTTAAATGCTATAACTTCGAAGGAACCAGCCATTCGGATGCTGTCGTTTTTTCGTACAATAACCGTGGATTTATCCTTACTGACCGTACCGGATCTTATTATTTTGACGACATGTATGAATTAAAAGCCTAATGATGAATATAATGAGCTCGATTAATCAAAAACGTTTACTTTGGGCTATAATATCGCTTATTATAGTGATAGCCTGTATCTTTGTATTTAACAATACAAAAAGTGCATCTTCAAATTCTGTAAGTGTCGAAACTTATAAAGTTAAACAAGGATGGGGGTATCTTATACGCAAAGGACAAAAAAAGATCATAGATCAACCGTACATGCCCTGTATAGCCGGTAATCTTCCTTTTCCTGATGAGGTATCGGCTAAGAATACAGGAGAACTTGTAGCATCAAAAGTATCAAAAGATGAACTGCCAACTATCACTCACGATGAGTTGGTAAAGATTATAGGAAACCGGATAAAGTAAGCTCCACAACCCTATTCATAGTTATTCGCTTAAATAAAAGCCCCTCCTAAAATTAGGTTCTACTTTTAGGAGGGGCTTTTATCATCAAATCATTAATTAACCTTCTTAATCAACCCCTTCAACAGTTCTGCCTATAGCGAATTCTTCCACATCCTGAGCGATCTTATCTTCAGACTTAAGTATTTGATCGCTTTACAGACAAAAATCCTACTTAAGAATATTATTCGATATCAGAGTATTGAAGAAGTTATCATAATACGAGTTACTGATCGGAAGTGAAGCTCTTTCTCCGATCAGAACTTTCTTATGCTCTATTGCCTTGATCTTGCTCAACGATACAATATAAGACCGATGTATACGCTTAAAACGATTCGACGGCAGTTTCTCCTCAAGGCTTTTCAAGCTGCTCAACGATAGTATCGGACGCTGAGAATCTTCGGTATATATTTTTATATAATCGGACAAGCTTTCGATATAAAGAATCTTATCGTAATTTATTTTCAACAGCTTATTATTTGATTTGACGAAGATATAGCTCTCAGAGGCTTCTTCGGTCTGAAAATGTTGTTCCACCGGATTTTCATGTGAGGCATTTTGTATCCGTACCTGATCTTGAAGCTTCTGTGCCGTTTTCAGAAATCGAGAAAACGATACAGGTTTCAGCAGATAGTCAATTACATCCAGATTGAAACCTTCTATCGCATACTGATCATGCGCAGACACCATTACAAACAGAGGCTTACGAGATATCCGTAAACTTTCGACAAACTGTAAACCGTTGATATCAGGCATTTCTATATCGCAAAAGATTACATCGGGAGCCTGAGCGGGTACTTCGGTCAATGCCTTGATGGCATCAGTATATGCTCCTGCGAAATTGAGATAAGGAACCTTTTCGATATATGTTTTCAGCACTTCGAGAGCATGAGGCTCATCGTCTATTAGAACACAATTAATCATCTCTTGTATATTTTTAATTTTCCGTTTTCTTCTGCTTTGTTAATCTTAGAGAATCTATGAAATACCGTCTTTGTCTGTCTGATCATATCCTACATTAATGTCCAGATCGACTCTGTATTCGTATCCATCATTCATTATATTCAATCTATAATTGTCGGGATAAATCAGATCCAGCTTTTTTGTTGTATTACCGATTCCTATACTTTGCCTGCCCGCTCCCACCTGTTTCTGGGTCTTATATATCTTATTCGTAATATCAAAATGAATTATGCCTGCTTTGGCAGACAGGTTGATTATAATATCAGAGATATAGTGAGTACTTACACCATACTGAAAAGCATTTTCGACAAAAGTCATGATCAATAACGGGGCAATTGTATATTTTTCGATATCACCACTTACGTTAAACTCTACTTTCAAATTTTCGGAAAAGCGCAATTTCTGTAAATCAATATAATCACTCAGATAAACTATTTCTTCCGAAAGCGGAACTGTATCCTGCTCGGCCTTATTCAGAACATACCTCACCAATTGTGAGAAAACCAGAATGGCATCCGTAGCTTTATCCGATTTATTGAGCGACAGTGCATATATCGTATTCAATGTATTAAAAAAGAAGTGCGGATTTATCTGCGCCTTGAGGAAAGACAGTTCAGCTTTGAGTTTTTCGGCTTCTATCTCCTTATTTCTCTGATTGATTGAAAACCACTCTAGACTAATTCGATAACCGATACTCAGAAGAAAGAACATCAGAAACTGAAAAAAAGGCAGGGTGATAAGCCTGAATTCGAAAGGCATATTACTTCCGTTGCGGTTCGGAACAATATGTATTCGGGATTGACTGTTGTCCGGCTCGAGATCAGCTCTCGGCATGTCCTTCATTTCATGGGGAGGCATTCGCTCTTTGAATGTCTCATTATAATCGGCAAAAGTACCCTCTCTGTCGAATGGCTTTCTATGTGAAAACTTATGCTCGAAATTAGATCTCGTTTCATTCCATACAACACGTTGTATTACCATAAAAGACACAAATCCGATAAATATACACACCCCATACAAGAGATATTTCCGTTTCGAAACCAATCTGGGTATTAACACGTAAACATTCAAATAAAAAAATAACAACAGATAAATATAAGCAAACACAAAAGGCAGCATATTTATCAGATTGAATGATTCTCCGGGACGCATAGGCATCAGCGGTACTATGATCAAAAAAATTACCCAAGCAACGGTATGAGTCGCTATAGTAAGCAAACGTCTCTTCATCAATTTATATTTACTCATCAGACATTATTCATATGATGATAAAATTAGCTCTCAGAATTGGTCTATTCAATAAAAATCGACATACTATGCATTTTAATCGGCGAATAAGTGCATTTACAGCACATATCTACAAATTCATACAATTATAGATTCGCAATAAAACTAATTAAACAGTTAATTTCATAGATAAAATTGAACTAATTTTTCGGACTATTGTTTACATTATATTAAAACCATAGTGATTAGTGTTTGTAAAAAATGTTGTTTTAAGTTGAAAAGTCTGTGATGTGAAATCACGGGCTTTTTTTATTATCACCCCTCTGCTTCGGTCTATATAAAATAGAATCCTCGCTGTTGAACAAACTATTTAAGACCTATTAAAACACTATTATTAAACTATTTATCAATCCGCAAAACACTAAAAATTAGAAAAGGTTACAAAAGTGACAATAAAATCAGTTATCAGACTTCATTTTCGCAGGTCTGCTGTTCCGCTGCTTTTTGTTCTGCTGATTCACGCAGCCACTTTTGATACTTTCTCTCTCTTTCCTCTTCCCATAATTG
>OGZT01001817.1_pt1 | contig 13488 bp, 17 predicted proteins | sample 1576891 | NCBI WGS metagenome assembly OGZT01 (sample SAMEA3541521, study PRJEB24748) | human gut metagenome | biome: human gut; feature: human-associated habitat; material: faeces | place: China | collected 2012 | reverse complement strand
TAAGCTGGAAGGCGACGATGAGGAATATCCTCTTTCCTATGTCCTGGGCATCGGCCGCATTGATAACCCCTATGCGGAAGATGAGGATGAAGAAGGGAAAAATGAGGGAGGAGAAGGCGATAAGGTAACGGAAAAAGGCAAGGCGGAAAACCCTCTCCTTGATGAGAACCTGTATGTCTGATTTTTATGCATGTCAGGAAGGAATAAGATGATGGGAATAAATGGAATATATAATCCGGGTTTTGCCCAGGCGGACGGAAGCGGTAAATCCGTGTCTGCCCGGGACGGGAAGGGAAGCAGCGCCAGCTTTGGCGAACTACTGAAGGCCCGTATGGATGAAAGCCTGAATTTTTCCAAACATGCTTCCAGACGTTTGGAGGAAAGAGGCATCGCGGTGGACAGCCAGCTTTTGGGCAGGCTTGAGCATGCCGTGGAGGAGGCGCGCAGGAAAGGCGCCAGGGATGTGGCGGTGATTGGCAGCCAGGGCGTATTCATTGTCAACGTGCCCAATAACGTGGTGGTCACCACCATGACGCAGGACGATATGAAAGACAGGGTTTTCACAAATATTGATAGTGCTGTCCTGATGTAGGCAGGACTGAGAGAGTGCCTGGCCGGATGCCTGAAGCGCACCGGCAGGGACAGCGGAAAGGATTCAATCATGTTAAGAGCAATGGACTCAGCGGTCGCAGGTCTGCGGGCGCATCAGAGCAAATTAGACGTTATAGGTAATAACATAGCAAATGTAAACACCTTTGGATTCAAGGCCCAGACCTTTACCTTTAAGGAGGCCATGTACCAGAGCGCGGTCAATTCCACAGGAGGGGTGCTGGGGACGGCGGCAGGAACCAACGGCGCCCAGTACGGATACGGAACATTAATGGGTTCCATCATCACGGATATGACGGCCAGCACACCGTCCCAGGTAGGCGGGCTGAACGCATGCCTCAATGCCCAGGGGTTTTTCATCACGGCATCGGTTCCGGACAAGACCACATCCATGACAGGAACTGACACAGCTGAAATCACGGCCAATATCAAGGGAGCCGGCTATGAATATACCCGTGTGGGTCAGTTCCAGCTGGACAGCCGGGGGCAGCTCACGGACGGGAAAAATTTTGTCTACGGTTTCCGGACAAAAGACGATGCAACCGATGTGGAAACCGATAACCTGGTATCCCTGCGGGTTCCCACTGCCGCAAAACTGTCAATCGCGGCGGACGGTACATCCACATGGGACCTGGAGTTTGATGATGATGCGGAATCACTGCTGACCTCCAGTATACAGATCAACAGCCTGGGCGAGGTTACGGTGACAATCCCGGTGGAGGTGACCAAGGGCGGCGCCACGGTAACTGAGGACCGTCAGGTATCCATCGGCAAGGTTGCAGTGGCCACGTTCCAGAACCAGGAAGGCCTTATGAAGGCAGGCGGCAGCTACTATGTGGCTTCCACGGGAGACAACTCAGGCGCCTGCTCAGCGACTGTGCCGGGAGGGGCCACCTCCTCCCTTATGAGCGGCTATCTGGAGGCGTCAAACGTAGACCTGGCAAAGGAGTTTTCGGAGATGATCACAACCCAGAGGGGGTTCCAGGCCAATTCAAAAATCATCACGGTCAGTGATGAGATATTATCGGAACTGGTTAATATGAAGCGTTAAGAGACAACTGCTTTCCCTGGTTCTTAAAAGGGCCGGGGAAAGCCTTGGAAAGAGGGGCTATATGATTAAAGTCATCCGCCTGAACGGAGAAATACTCTACCTCAATTTATTCCAGATTGAATATATGGAGTCGATTCCGGAGACAAAGATAAAAATGATGAACGGTAATTATTACCTGGTAAAAGATACGGTTGATTCAATCATAAAACAGGAAGCGGGATTCCTGAACAACTGTATCAGCTTTGAGGAAAAATCAAAGTAAAGCTGTGGGCACAGGAGGCATCGTAACATGGACATAACAACATTGATTGGAATTGTAGTTGGCACTTTCCTGGTAATTAACGGAATCGGAACTGACAAATTGGGGAATTTCGTGGATAAGTCCAGTATCCTGATTGTTGTGGGAGGGACCCTTGCAGCTACGGTTGCAAGCTATCCCCTGTCCATCCTGATGGATATTCCCAAACATATCATGGTCCTTTTCCGGGGGAAACAATATAACATTCCGAAACTTGTTGAGCAGCTGGTGGATCTGGCCATGATTGCGCGTCAGAGCGGACTTCTGGCCCTGGAAGAAAAGGCGGATGAGATCAAAGATCCTTTTTTCAGGCAGAGCGTGCTTATGATTGTGGATGCCAATGACCCGGATAAAGTCCGTTTTGTGCTGGAGCGGGAGCTGGAGAACATGATGACCCGCCATGACGAGGTGGCGGGACTGTATGAAAAGGCGTCGGCCTATGCCCCCGCCTTCGGCATGATAGGGACCCTGGTAGGACTGATCAATATGTTAAAGGGGCTGAATCTGGATGACGGGGGAGGAGCCACAAATTTGGGACAGGATATGTCGGTGGCCCTGATTACCACCTTCTACGGAAGCGTGCTTTCCAACCTGATTTTCCATCCCATTGCAAAGAAACTGCGCATACGCCAGGACGAGGAGGAACTATATTGTTCCACCATCATAGAAGGAATCATTGCAATCCAGTCAGGAGAGAATCCCAAGTACTTAAGGGAGCATCTTCTGGCCTCCATCAAGCAGTCCCAGCAGAGAAAGCTTCTGTCAAAGGCAGAAGCCGTCAGCGCCAAGGGCGGAGGTGTCGACAGTGAGGAATAAAAGAAAACGGCCCACCGACGGCGGCGGGAACTGGATGGATACATATGGGGACATGGTTACCCTGCTCCTTACTTTTTTTATCATGCTGTTTGCCATGTCCAACCTGAATGAGCAGAAATGGGAGGTATTCGTGCGGAGCATATATCCCCGGTCCACCCAGGAAGTGCAGGAACAGGTGTCCATTAATTCGCCTGTTGGTAATGCCGAGAGCGAGATGGAGGGAACGCTGGATGTTCCTGAGACTGAAACCCCGGTTGACATTGACAAGCTCTATCTGACCCTGGCTGAACGGATGAATGAGATTGGGATTGACGGTGTGACCGTATCCAGAGGTGAGGATTACACCTTCATTGTTTTTGAGGACAAGACTTTTTTTGACGGTGACAGTTCCATCCTGACAGACCAGGGCAAGACGACACTGGATGTATTCTGTGATGTCATAGGCCCTGCCCAGGACGGGGTGTCGCAGATCAACATCATGGCGCATACGGCCCAGGGGGACCCGGACAGGCCCAACAATCCCAGGACGGACCGCATGCTGTCTGCCATGCGCGCCGCGGAGGTGTGCATATTCATACAGGAAAAGGGCGTCATCAAGCCTGAAAAGCTGGGGAACATAAGCTATGGGCAGTTCCGCCCGGTTGCGGATAACAGCACACGGGAGGGCCGGACCAAGAACCGCCGTGTGGAGATACTGATGATTGACGAGGGCGCGGACCTTCATTCCATGAACCGGTATTACGATGAATACAACAGCGGTGTGAATGCGGACAGGACCGTGGTTACGGGCCAGGGCCAGGATGCGGATGGGTCCGGTCATGGGTTTGCGCCTGCAGCTCCCAGCGCTGACGGCGTGTCCACTACCATGTCTCCTGCGACGGACATTCCGGAGAGCGCGTCTGCTGAACCTGGTTTTCCTTCCGGGGATACGGCAAAAGAGACCGGAGGAACAGCGGCTGAATAAATTTAGTAAAGGTGGCTTTAGCAATGGCAGATGTATTATCCCAAAGTCAGATAGACGCGCTTCTTAAGTCCATGCAGGGCAGCGGGCCTGAAGAAGAGGTGCAGGCGGTTGAACAGAAGACAGAAGCAGAAGAAACAAAATACAGCAAATATGATTTTTACAGTCCAAGGAAGTTTACCAAGGACAAGATGAAAATACTCAACAGTGTCTTTGAGAATTATGCCAGGATACTGACTTCCCAGGTGAACGGCATATTCAGGGTGCTGACTGATATTACGGTTCTGGAGGTCCAGGAGCGCAGATATTATGAGTTTGTGAATTCGCTGCATGAGAATGACAGCATCACCATGGCTAATGCGGAAATCCAGGACAAGATCAAGAATAGTGTCCCGCTTATGCTACACGTCACCCCGGGCCTTGTGATTACGCTTATCAACCATATGCTGGGCGGCGGTGACGAGATTGTCAGGGTAGAGCAAAAGTACCGCTATTCGGATGTGGAGGTGGCCTTATACCGGCGGATAGTGGAATATTTTGTCCTGGCCCTAAAGGACGGATTTTCCAATTATATCAATGTCAGCTTCAAGATCCAGAGGGTGGAGGAAAATCCCAGCATGGTTCAGGAGGTGGGCCTGGATGAAACAGTGGCCATTGTGCACTTGAATGTGGATGTGGCGGGATTGGCGGTTGAAAAGATAAAGCTCTGTATACCGGGAACCCTGCTTGAGTTCATTTTCCATCTGATAGACAGCCGCAAGCACATAGCCAGGGGCTTTGCCTATGAGGACAACAAGGAAGCGCTCCTGGATCATATCCGTTTCTCCCCGCTTCCCATAACAGGGCAGCTGGGAACCGTGGAGCTGGGCCTTCGGGATTTGGCGCAGCTTCAGGTGGGCGATGTGATCAGCCTCAATAAACCCAAGGACAGCCATCTGAAGGTATTTGTGGGGAGACAGCCCTGGTTTACCGGAAAGATGGGAGTTTACAAGAAAAATGTGGCAATCCGTATAGAAGACAGAATCTATGCCGGGCCGGAGAAAGAGCGGGATAAGGAAATCCTGGATGAGTAAAAATACAAATTTAAAGTGAGGGAAAGCACAATGGAAAAGATTATGTTGGTAGATGACGCTGCATTTATGAGGATGATGATTAAGAATGCATTGACACAGAAGGGCTACAGCAATTTTGTGGAAGCCCAGGATGGGGCGGAAGCCGTGAAAAAGTATGATGAGGAAAAACCGGACCTGGTCATCATGGATATTACAATGCCCAACATGGACGGACTTCAGGCCCTTAAGAAAATCAGGGAATCAGATACCTCCGCCAAGATTGTCATGTGCACGGCCATGGGCCAGGAGAGCATGGTTGTGGACGCCATTAAATCAGGCGCTAAGGATTTCATTGTAAAGCCCTTTAATGCCGAGAGGATTGTCCAGACCGTTAATTCAATTTTAGGCAAATAAGGAGGAAGGAAGATGGCATTTTTAAGCTCATTTGATATCTGCGCCTCCGGTATGAGCGCGCAGCGTGTAAGGATGGATATCGCTGCTGAAAATATAGCCAATATCGACACGACCAGGACAGAAGCAGGAGGACCGTACCGGAGGAAGGACGTGATGTTTGAAAGCTACGGCGCCGGCTCCTTTCAGGAAGCCCTGATAAGCGCCTCCCAGGGAAAGGGCTTTGCCAGCAGGAACGCGGGAGTAAGGGTATCCGGCATTGTTGAAGATGACAGGGAAATGAAGAGGGTATATAACCCCGGCCATCCGGACGCGGACGCGGATGGATATGTCAGCCTGCCCAATGTGGATTTACTGAAAGAGACAGTTGACAGCATGTCGGCCACCAGGTCATACGAAGCAAATGTAACAGCCCTGAACGCGATGAAGCTGATGGTACAGAAAGCACTGGAGATTGGAAAGTAAAGGCACAGGTTAAGACTGATGATACAAGAAGGAGATAAAAATGGGCGTTAGCGACTTTAATGATATGGAACTGGACGCCATAGGCGAAATAATGAATATCAGCCTTGGTGCGTCCGCCACAGCGGTTTCCACCATGCTGGGCACAAAGGTGAACATTACCACACCGGTGGTGCGTGTACTGACAAGCGATGAATTTGAGTTCAAGAGCCTGGAGCCGGCGGTAGGCGTGGAGATAGCTTATACGGAGGGCCTTGAGGGCAGCAATATCATGATGTTCCGCCGCAACGACGTGCGGATTATCGTGGGAATGCTCATGGGGGCCGATATACCAGATGAAGAATTTGAAATGAATGAAATTAATGTGAGCGCAATCTGCGAGGTCATGAACCAGATGATGGGGTCGTCTGCCACCGCGCTCTCGGAATTTCTTGGGAATCCCGTAAACATATCTACGCCTGTTTCTTTTCCGATTGAAAGTGAGAATGGTTTTAAAGAAAAATATTTCACCTCCGGCGTGAAGATGGTGGTGGTCCGTTTTTCCCTGGAGATAGAAGGAAAACTGGAGAGCGAATTCCTGAATATCATGTCGTCCAAGCTGGCCAAACACCTGCTGGAGCCCTTTGAAATCAGTTTCCAGCAAGCGGAACAGTACCAGATGGAGGAGGATGCGAGAAAGCAGGCTGAGGCAGAAAAGCAGGCGGAAGCAGAAAAGCAGGACGGGGAAGTGCGGGAGGAACCGCAGCAGGCGCAGACACCATCCATGCAGGAGGCGCAGACGGCACCGGCACAGGAGATGCAGCCGGCGCCAGCGCAGCAGATGCAGGCAGCGCCAGAGCAGCAGATGCAGGCAGCGCCCATGCAGGAGGCGCAGCCGGCACCCACGCAGGAGATGCAGCCGGCGCCCACGCAGGAGATGCAGCCGGCGCCCACACAGGAGATGCAGCCGGCGCCCCCACAGCAGATGCAGGCAACGCCAGAGCAGCAGATGCAAGCCGCGCCCCCACAGACGCCCAGCCAGGCCCAGCCTCAATACGCCCCGGCCATGGGCCAGCCTGTGATATACCAGTCCGCCCCGGACCCGGTCATGCTTCAGCTTCTGAACCAGATGCAGCAGTCCCAGGCCCAGATGATGGAATTCATGAAGGACATGAAGGCCAAGGAAAAGCAGCAGCCCCCAAGGGACAACATCCTGATCCATCCGGTTAACTCCCCGCAGATGGAGACCGGGGTGGAGGAAGGGACAGAGGAGCGGGCCAACCAGGAAATGCTGATGAAGGTCCCGCTGGAACTTTCTGTGGAAGTGGGAAGGACCAAGAAACTGGTTAAGGACATATTGGAACTGACCCAGGGTTCCCTGGTGGTATTGGACAAGATGGCAGGCGAGCAGGCCGACCTGTTCGTAAACGGTCAGTGTGTCGCAAAGGGGGATATCGTGGTGGTGGAAGATAATTTCGGCATCCGTATCACAGAGATTGTGGCCAGGGACCTGAACCCGGAGATTTTATGATGAACGACAGCTTTTTTTCATTGGCAGGCGCAGTGCTTACCGTGGGATGCATTCTGTTTCTGGCATACTGGTGCAGCCGGCTCATGGGAAAGACATACATGAAAGCCACATCCGGACGGAACCTTAAGATTCTGGAACAGGTCCGGATCAGTGCTGATAAACAAATCCTTCTTGTGAAGCTGCAGTCCCACATGTACCTTATCGGCGTCAGCCAGGCGGGAATCCAGCTTTTGGAAAAGCTGGAAGAGGAATACAAGGAACCAGAAGAAAGGGAGGAGACAGATGAATGATCTTCTTGCCGGCCTGAACGGAGGCAATGTCCCGGCGCTTGATTTGATATTCATGATTACCCTGGTGGCTTTGCTGCCGTCCATTGCGGTGATGATGACCTCATTTACCAGGACCATCATTATACTGTCATTTACAAGGAACGCCATGGGAATCCAGCAGACCCCTCCCAATACGGTCCTGGTAGGGATTTCACTGTTTCTGACCCTTTATATCATGAGTCCGGTCATCGGCAGGGTCAATGCCGAGGCGTATGAACCCTATACCCGTGGCGAGATAACCCAGATGGAAGCAGTGCAGAGGATGGGGGTTCCAATAAAGGAGTTCATGCTCAGGAACACGGAAAAGGAGACCCTGGACCATTTTGTGGAAATGTCCGGAACCCAGACAGAGGAACGTGTGGAGGACTATCCCTTTACCGTGGTGACCCCTGCTTTCATGACCAGCGAGCTGAAGCGGGGGTTTGTGGCGGGATTCCTTATCTATCTTCCATTCCTGCTGATTGATATTGTGGTAGCCACCACCCTGATGTCCATGGGTATGGTAATGCTTCCGCCCACCATGGTTTCACTTCCCTTCAAGCTGCTGCTGTTTGTGACTGTTAATGGCTGGGAACTGCTGTTTTCCAGCATTGTCAGGAGTTTCCGTTAGGAATCCTGAGTCAGGAGGTAATTATGAGTAATTTACAGGTGCTTGACATCATGTACCAGGCATTCCAGCTGGCCCTGAGACTTTCCATGCCCTTCCTGCTGGTGAGCATGGCCGTGGGCGTCCTGATTGCCATATTCCAGGCCGCCACCCAGATTAATGAGCAGACCATGACCTTTGTCCCGAAGCTTCTGGCCATCCTGGCCATGATGGGGATCCTGGGCAGCTCCATGCTTGTGATGCTTCAGGACTTTACCCGGCAGGTGTGCGCCATGATAGCGGGAGGTTAACAGGGAATGCTCATCTTATTCTCCCTGATTGTCATGCGCATGAGCGGGGCCATTGCCTTAAACCCCATGTTCGGAAGGACCAACCTGCCCTCCGCTGCAAAGGCGGGCTTTGTGTTCCTTTTGTCCCTGTTACTCTATACCACCGGAGGTGCCGGCCTGTACCGTGAGCCTGCCACCATGCTGGAGTACGGCGTCATGCTGCTGCTGGAGCTGTTTGTTGGCTTTACCCTTGGGTTTGCAATGGAGCTTTCGGTCATGGTGGTGCGTTTCGCATCGTCCGCAATGGACTATGTGATGGGCCTTAACATGGCCCAGATATATGACCCCCAGTACAATACCCAGATGACAATTACGTCGGGAATGTATTACGCCTTCCTGATGCTGCTGTTTTTTGCAATGGACGGCCATCTCAGGCTTCTTGAGATATTCTACGGCTCGGCCCGTCTCATTCCCTTTGGGGCGGTGCGTATAAGCCCGGGGCTGGCAATGGCTGTCCTGGACATGTTCAGGCAGAGCATTGTCATGGGGCTTCAGTTTGCCCTGCCTGTGGTGGGAATGGAACTGGTTGCGGAGACCGCAGTGGGCATCCTCATGCGGATCATACCGCAGATAAATGTGTTTGTGGTCAACTTCCAGGTAAAAATCATCGTGGGCATGCTGATGCTCCTGTTCCTGTTTTCGCCTATGTCGGACAAATTATATGGCGTCCTGGATTATATGTTCCAGTGGCTGGACCATATGGTCAGGCTCATGGCCTGAGACAGGCCCAGGGAACACCCTTTCCCAGAAGGTCCGCAAAGGGGCGGATGAAGGTAACGGGGCCAGGAAAGGAACGGGGCATAGAGCGGAACAAGGCGCAAAGCGGAACAGGGCACAGAAAGGGAGTGAGGGACAGTGGCCGGGAGCAACGGACAGGAAAAGACAGAAAAACCAACCAGTAAGCGCCGCAATGACGCCAGGAAGGAAGGCAATGTATTCCAGAGCAAGGATATAACCACGGTCATCCTTCTCTTAGGCGTATTCTGGATGATACGGCTCATGATGCCCTACATCTATAAGAATATAAGGTCGTACATGGAATGGATGCTGGAAGGCGTGGGAAGAGATCCCCAGGAACTTCTGTCATCCCAGCTGTTTTCAGTGACCGTGGTCACCTTCCTCAAATGTGCGCTGCCCCTGCTTCTGACCGCCCTGGTTTTGGGCATCCTGGCCCATGGTACGCAGACCCGTTTCAACGTGTCCTTTCAGGTGGTAAAACCAAAATTCGGCAAGCTGAATCCATTTACAGGCATAAAAAAACTGTTTGCCCTGAAAAATGTCATAGAGCTTGTGAAGAACCTGTTTAAGACCACCCTGCTGTTAATCCTGCTCTATAACCTGATAAAGGGCGACCTTGTGCCGGTGGCCAGGATGATTGACATGCAGCCCCAGGTCTCGGCTGCCTATATGTTAAACATGGCCTTTGACCTGGTGGTCAAGGTCAGCATGGCTTTCGGCATCGTGGCCTTCTTTGATTTCCTTTACCAGCGCTGGGAGTATGAGCGGGACCTTAAGATGACCAAACAGGAGGTGAAGGATGAATTCAAGCAGACAGAGGGCAATCCGGAGATTAAGGGACGGATACGTAGAATCCAGCGCCAGATGGCCCTCAGCAGGATGATGCAGAAGGTTCCCCAGGCAGATGTGATTGTCAGGAACCCCACCCATTACGCGGTGGCCCTTAAATACGACCCCAGCCATCACGGCGCGCCGGTGGTGCTGGCCAAGGGCCAGGATGAACTGGCCCTCAGGATTGTAAGGGTTGGGGAGGAAAACGGGGTTTATATCACGGAGAACAAACCTCTTGCAAGGGCCTTATACGCATCCTGTGAGCTGGACCGGGAGATACCTGCCGAGTTTTACGGGGCAGTGGCGGAAATCCTTCTCTATCTCTACCGGACCGGGCGCAGGGAAGATATGTTCAGATAAACGAATCGGATGGAGTTACGGATGAAGAAGATACTGAGTTATTCGGTGGTACTTTTTGTACTGATTATCATACTGCTGTTAATCATACCGCTGCCGGCCGGTCTGGTGGATGTGGCGATTATATTGAATATGTCCCTTTCCATGATGATCCTGGTAACGACCATGACCATACGGGAACCCCTGGAGTTTTCCATTTTCCCGTCCCTGCTGCTGGTGACCACCCTGTTCAGGCTGGGAATCAATGTTTCCACAACCAGGAACATCCTGACCAATATGGGTTCATCGGGCCAGGTCATCAGGGCCTTTGGAGACTTTGTGCTCAGGGGAAATGTGGTGGTGGGTTTTATCATCTTCCTCATCATTGTACTGATGCAGTTCATTGTAATCACAAAGGGCGCCGAGCGTGTGGCTGAGGTTGCCGCAAGGTTCAACCTGGACGCCATGCCGGGCAAGCAGATGGCCATTGACGCCGACTTAAGCTCCGGACTCATAAGCGAGCAGCAGGCCAAGGAGCGCAGGCAGAAGATCCAGCGGGAAGCGGATTTCTACGGCGCAATGGACGGCGCCACCAAAATCGTCAAAGGCGATGCCGTCATGTCCCTGATTACAACGGCTGTGAACCTGATTGGAGGAAGCATCATCGGAATCGTCCAGTCCGGGGATTCCATAGGCAATGTGCTGAACACCTATTCCATCGCAACAGTGGGCGACGGCCTGGTGTCCCAGATACCGGCGTTACTCATATCCACGGCCACGGGCATGATCGTAACCAGGGCCGTGTCCGAGGGAAGCCTGAACGAGGATATATCCAAGCAGTTCATGGCCCAGCCCTATTCCATCATGATCAGCGGCGTGGCCATGGCTGTCATGACCATGATTCCGGGCATGCCCGTGGTCCAGCTGGGAATGGTTTCCGTGGGGCTTTTAGCCAGCGGATACTACCTATCCAGGAAAATCCAGGCTGAGCCGGCCCTTTTAGGCGCGGCCGTGTACCAGGAGGCGGAAGGAGAACAGGCGGCCCTGGAGGAAGCGGCGGCAGCCAGGCCCGTGACAGAGGATGAGTATTACAAGGATGTGAATAACGTATATAACCTTCTGAGCGTGGAGCCGGTGGAAATGGAATTCGGATACAGCCTGATTCCTCTGGCGGACGAATCCGTGGGAGGCAGGCTGATCAGCCGGATTGTCATATTCCGCAGGCAGTATGCCCAGGACATGGGATTTGTCATCCCCTCCATCCGTTTAAGGGACAGTTCCGCCTTAAGCACCAACCAGTACTGCATCAGGATAAAAGGCGAGGAGGTGGCCAGGGGTGAAATCCTTATGGACTATTACCTGGCCCTGGAGCCGGAGCATCCTGAAAAGGAAGTGGATGGCATAGAGACCGTGGAGCCGGCCTATGGAATCCCCAGCCGGTGGATCCGGCCGGAGGACAGGGAACGGGCCGAGGTATACGGGTACACGGTAATCGACCCTCTGTCGGTCATGGTCACCCATCTGTCTGAGGTCATACGCCAGCATGCCTTTGAACTGATTACCAGACAGGAAGTGATCCATCTGGTGGAGAATGTGAAGAAGAGCGCCCCGGAACTGGTGGAGGAGGCATTTCCCGGACTTATCCCTTACGGCCTGTTCCAGCGCATACTCACCAGCCTGTTAAAAGAGGGGGTTCCGGTAAAGGACCTGGAAACCATCATTGAGACAATGATAGAGGTTGTATCTGAGACAGGCCTGCCTGTAAAAGACATTGATACGATTGTGGAACGTATAAGGACGGCACTTAAGCGCACCATTACCCGGATGTACTGCGAGGACGGAAGCATGAAGGTGCTTACCCTTGATTCAGAACTGGAACGCACCATGGTAGGCTCCATTACAAAAGGAGAGGGAGGATATTATCTGGCCCTGAACCCGGACATACTTCAGAGCCTGATACGGCAGATGGCGGAACAGCTCAGAAAGTTCAGCGGCTTTACCCAGAATCCGGTCATATTGACTTCCCAGATCATGCGGGTGCATTTCTACCGCCTGATAGAGCAGTTTTATCCAAAGGTGCGGGTGCTTTCATTTAATGAAGTGGCAAATAATGTCCAGATACAGTCAATCGGCAGCCTGAAGTTGGAGGGACCGGGGCTGCAGGACGGCTGACAGTGAAGGATGATTTGATATGCGGCAGTTGGATGGATTGAAGGAAAAGACAAATGAAGAGCTGCTGGCCATGTATGACAGGGACAGGCAGCTGGAAGTAAAGCAGGAGCTTACGCTCCGGTATCTCTACATAGCCAAGGCAGTTGCAATCCAGATGCATAACCTGTATGCGGATTTCATGCAGATGGAGGATATCATCAACGAAGGCGCAATTGCCATCATGAAGGGAATCGAGCGGTATGACCCGGAACGGGATAACAAATTCGAGACATTTATTTCCAGGCGCATCAGGGGGATGATCATTGACATCATCCGCAAGAATGACTGGATGCCAAGGAATTACCATAAACAGCACAGGTCCATTGAGGACGCCAGGACAGAGCTTTCGGACCGGTTGGGGCGTCCGCCCACGGATGACGAAATCGCAGGCCATCTGAAAATGGACATCAGGAAATGCCAGAGGCTACAGCGGATGAGCACCATGGTAAACGTGCTTTCGCTGGATATGGTGACGAACAGGGAGGAGGAAGGGCAGTCGGTCCAGATACCCAGCGGCGACACGGACCTGCAGCCTGAAACAGCGTATATGAGGGAGGAAGCGGTCAGGACCCTGACAGAGGCGGTGAACAAACTGAAGGAAAAGGAGCGGATGGTGATCTCCCTCTATTATGTGGAGGATTTAAACATGACACAGATAGCCCAGGTGCTCAATGTCAGTGAACCGCGTATTTCCCAGATTCATAGCAGCGCCATCCGGAAACTCAAGACTTACATGAATACCTATATTTACGAATAGGAACAGGAGGAAACGCCATATGTACCAGGGATTTTACAATCTTACATCCGGAATGCTGACCCAGAGCCGGAATCTGAATGTCATCAGTAATAACATGGTAAATGTCCAGACATCGGGCTATAAGCGGTAAACTTAACAGGGTCAGTAGCTTCGGTTAGTACCGATGAAATCAAAGATCGT
>OGZT01001813.1_pt1 | contig 13505 bp, 9 predicted proteins | sample 1576891 | NCBI WGS metagenome assembly OGZT01 (sample SAMEA3541521, study PRJEB24748) | human gut metagenome | biome: human gut; feature: human-associated habitat; material: faeces | place: China | collected 2012 | reverse complement strand
GTGCTTCTTTTGCCTTAGCCAGCGCAGATTCTTTGGTTTCGTCAACAGAAAGTGTTACCTTTGCCTTTACTTTACCATTTACCTGAACTGCCATTTCAATCTCGTTATCCTTCATCTTTTCTTCATCAAATGAAGGCCACTGTGTGCTTTCAAAAATGCTCTGGTTATGTCCTAATACTTCCCAAAGTTCTTCTGCAACATGCGGTGCAAACGGAGATAAGAGCGTAACAATCGTTTCCATTGTTTCTTTATCAATGCCGCCCTGCTTCTTTGTCAGGTCAACCAGCTTGTTGGTGTATTCCATGAAACCGCTGACAACTGTGTTCAGACTGAAGTTTTCCAAACGGTTTGTAATGTCATAAACCATCTTATGTCTTAACTTCACCATTTCATCTGTTTCATTGAAATTCTTATCTGCGTTATCTTCTACAAGTGTCCAGAATCTTGACAGGAATCTGTGTACACCGTCAATTCCTCTGTCATCCCATTCTGCATCCAGTTCCGGTGGTCCGACAAACAGTTCGTACATTCTTAATGAATCACAGCCGTAATCTCTTACTAAATCATCCGGTGATACAACGTTTCCTTTGGACTTACTCATCTTTGCGCCGTTCTTGCCAATCATACCCTGATTGAACAGCTTCTTGAACGGTTCATCAAAATCAACCACACCGATATCATGTAAGAATTTTGTATAAAATCTTGAATACAGTAAGTGCAGTACCGCATGTTCCACACCGCCGATATACATATCAACCGGAAGATACTTATCTGCCTTTTCCTTGCTTACAAGTTCTTTGTCATTCTTATTATCCACATATCTTAAGAAGTACCATGAAGAACCAGCCCACTGTGGCATAGTATTGGTTTCTCTCTTAGCAGGCTTTCCGCAGCATGGGCAGGTTGTGTTGACCCATTCTTCAATTCCTGCAAGCGGTGATTCACCTGTTCCGGTCGGCTCATACTTTTCTACTTCTGGAAGCAGTAACGGAAGCTGGTCTTCCGGAACCGGTACACAGCCGCAGTCCGGGCAGTGAACAATCGGAATTGGTTCGCCCCAGTATCTCTGGCGTGAGAATACCCAGTCACGTAACTTGTAGTTCTTCTTTTTACGTCCGAAGCCCATTTTTTCAATCATTTCCGGTGCTTCTTTCTTTAATACAGAAGATTCCATACCGTTCCAGTCACCGGAATTAATCATTGTTCCGACAGCATCTGTATAAGCCTCTGTCATATTTTCAATTTCTTTTCCGTCTTTTGCAATAACCTGAATAATCGGAATATCAAATTTCTTTGCAAATTCAAAGTCACGGTCATCATGTGCCGGTACACACATAATCGCACCTGTACCGTAATCAGCCAGTACATAATCAGACAGCCAGATTGGCACTTTCTTTCCATTTAAAGGATTGATTGCATAAGAACCTGTAAATACACCTGTCTTTTCCTTATCTGCCATTCTATCAATGTTAGAACGGGTAGAAGCTCTGTAAATGTAATCTTCCACTGCCTGCTTTGTTTCTTCCGTTGCCAGTTCTCTTGCCATTGCATGTTCCGGAGCCAGTACCATAAAGGTTGCACCGTGTAATGTATCCGGTCTTGTAGTATAAACAGTAATAGACTTATCCGTTCCGTCTACCTTAAAATCTACCTCTGCACCGTAAGAACGTCCAATCCAGTCAGACTGCATCTTCTTAACCTTTTCCGGCCAGTCAAGCTTATCAAGGTCTTCGAGTAATCTGTCTGCATAGGCTGTAATCTTTAACATCCACTGCTTTAAGTTCTTCTTGGTTACTTCTGTACCGCAGCGTTCGCAGCAGCCGTTTACAACTTCTTCATTTGAAAGACCTGTCTTGCAGGACGGACACCAGTTAATCGGCATTTCCTTTTCGTAAGCAAGACCTGCTTTAAACATTTTTACAAAAATCCACTGTGTCCACTTATAGAAATTCGGATCTGTTGTGTTGACTTCCATATCCCAGTCATAAACAGCGGCGATTTCCTGAATCTGTCTTTTAATATTGGCTACATTCTGTGCCGTAGACTTTTTCGGGTGAACACCCATCTTAATTGCATAGTTTTCTGCCGGAAGACCGAATGCATCCCAGCCCATTGGATGGATAACATAGTATCCGTGTAACATCTTATATCTGCTCCATACATCACTGATTACATAACCTCTCCAGTGACCGACATGAAGACCGCTTCCTGACGGATACGGGAACATATCCAGGCAGTAATATTTCGGTTTTTTGCCATCATTGACATTAATTGGGTGTGCTTCCCAGTTTCCACGCCATTTCTTTTCAACAGCCTTATGGTTATACGTTGTTGCCATTTTGTTAATCCTCCTTGTTTTGCGAAGCAAAATGCGACTGCTCTAAGCAGGAGCAGAGGATTTTCCTCCTTGTTTTGCTTCCTTTTTTCAAACACATAAAAAGCCCTTTCATCTCACTTAGAGACGAAAGGGCTACAATCGCGGTACCACTCTAATTCATATGTAAGCTGCCCTACATATGCACTCAGTCATTTGGTAACGGAAATGAATCGTCTTTTCCTATCTGTTTATCCTTTCAGAAAAGAAACTCCAAGGCGAGTTCAATTATCCGAATCTACTGTCTTGCACCTTCCGACAGCTCTCTGTAAAATTCCGGCGATAATCTACTATTCCTTTTCACAGTCTTTATATATTCAAATATTTACTACGAAACAGGAATATTTTATCATATTCAACCGCTTTGTCAAGTACCGATTCTACTTTTATCCGTTGTTTTTCTGATATTCTGCGGACAACTTCTCCACTACATTCTGCGGCGCATGTCCGTATCTTGCAAATTCGTAGGCAAATGTACCATAGCCTTCCGTAATGGAGCGAAGCTTTGCCATATAGCCTTCCAGCTCGGCAACCGGAACATCGGCTTCTATATAAGAAGTTCCGTCTTCTGCCGGCATCATGCCAAGTACTCTTGCCCTGCGGGTCTTTAAATCATTTGAAATGTCTCCCGCATAAACGGACGGTGCAAAAATTTTTACCTGTGCAATCGGCTCTAAGATAATCGGTGATGCCTTTAAATAAGCTTCCTTATATGCCATGACAGCTGCCATTTTAAATGCATTTTCACTCGAATCCACCGGATGCTCCGCGCCGTCTGTCAGCACTGCCTTTAAGCCGACCACCGGATACCCTGCAAGCAGTCCTGTCTTGACACTTTCTGCAATTCCCTTTTCCACTGCCGGGAAATAATTTTTAGAAACTGCGCCGCCGACTACGGCTGTTTCAAATACGTAATCTTTTTCACGGTTGCCGGACGGTGAAAATGTAATCTGCACTTCCGCAAACTGTCCGTGACCACCGCTCTGCTTTTTGTAACGGCATCTTGCTGTCGCTTCCGCACAAATCGTTTCTTTATAACCGACCTTTGGCGCTGTCAGCTGAACCTGCGGAATCTTATACTGATTTTCAAGTCTTGCCACAATAATCTCCAATTGCTGTTCGCCGATTCCTTTTATCAGACGCTGACCGTTTTCTGTATCATTTTCACAATGCACGGTTCTGTCTTCTTCCATAATCTTTGCCAGTGCCTGTGAAAGCTTTTCTTCATTCTGCTTGTTATCAACAACAATACGCTTTACCGTATACGGCACTGCAAATTCAATCGTATCGAGCTTAATCGGCTTCACCTTTGTGGAAATGGTATCTCCGGTTGAAAATCCGTTCAGCTTCGGAATGGCTCCGATATCGCCTGCCACAATGCTGTCCACCGGTGTATATTCTTTTCCGCATACCTTATAAATTCTGCCAATCTTTGTTTCCATATCGTAAGACGGATTAAAAATCATGCTGTCCGCTTTTAATGTACCGGAATAAACCTTTACAAAGGAATACTTGCCAAGATATGGGTCGGATACCGTCTTAAATACCCGCGCCGCCAGAAAATCTTTTTCATCATAAATGCAGTCAAACAGCTCATTGTCATAAACATTAATACCGGTCTTTGTAAAAAACGGTGACGGAAAATATTTTGTAATGACATCTAAAAGCATATAGACACCGTGTACATGCAGTCCCGAACCCATCGTTACCGGAACAATGCTTCCGTCCGTACAGTCGGCACGCAGGGCGCTGTCCTTTTCCTGCTGTGTAAATTCTTCACCCGAAAAATATTTTTCCATATTATCTTCGTCAACCGAAGCCACTGCCTCATCTAAAATCCCTTTAAATTTATTGAGGTTTTCCATACAGTAGTCCGGAATCTCGAAATCTTCATATTTTCCGATACCGGTAAATTTTCTGGCTCTCATCTTGGTAATATCCGCATAACCAATCAGACGCTGATCCTGGCGGATTGGCATATGAAACGGCGCAATCTTTCCGCCGTACAGCTTTGTGAGTTCTTCCACAATCTCCCTGTAGCTGGCAGTATCATCATCCATGCCTGTTACAAAAATCACTCTCGGCAGTTTATAACGGTCACATAATTTCCATGCGGCACATGTTCCGGCATCAATGCCTTTGCGGGCATTAATCACGATGACTGCTGCATCTGCAGCACTTGCAACAGACTCGCGTTCTCCTTCAAAATCCAATGCCCCCGGTGCATCTAAGAAATTAATCTTATAACCGTTCCATTCCACCGGAACAACCGATAAATGAATTGAAAATCCACGGCTGCGTTCCTCGCTATCGTAATCACTGACCGTATTGCCCTGCGCAATGCTTCCTAAATAGTTCTTATTCTCCCCTGCAAACGCTGCTGCCTCAACCAGTGTTGTCTTACCGCTTCCACTGCCTCCTAAGACTGCAATATTTCTGATGTCACCTGTTCTGTAATTATTCATAATGCACTCCATTCCGGCATGAAATATTCACAAATGCGTATAAAATACCACGCCTTGTATCTCACCCCTGTTAATTTGTTTACGTTCTAAATGTTATGATTTATTTTACTACATTTTTTGTATTTTTTCAAGTACATTGTCAATAAGCATTTTATTTTTTACGTTGAAGTGTTAAAGTGTATGCAGTTATACTTTTAATTTTGTGATACTTTGTTTTAACAGGTTACTTGTGTTATTATACATTAAAATACAGATGAGAAATCGCCTGCGCGAATTTCTCATCGCATCTTTGCGACATAGTCGCTCAGAAATGGAGATTATTATGGAGATTTTACAGATTGGTTTTATAGGTTTTGGATTAATTGGCGGTTCGATTGCAAAGGCACTGCGTGCGTACCGCCCGCAGTGCCACATGATTGCTACCAGCCGTTCTCTTTCCCCTCTTTATCAGGCACAAAAAGACGGTGTATTGGATAAAGTAACGGACTGCGTAAATGAACAGTTTTCCGGCTGCGATATCATTTTTATCTGCACACCGGTCATAACGATTACAAAATATTTTGAACTGTTAAAGCCGCTTATCAAGCCTTCCTGCATTTTAACCGATGTAGGCAGTGTAAAAGAAAGCATTTACACTGCAGCTAAAAATGCCGGTCTGGAAAATAATTTTATCGGCGGACATCCGATGGCAGGCTCTGAACAGTCTGGTTATACAAGCGCCCATGCCGATTTGCTGTGTGGTGCAAAATACGTTATCACACCGTCTGCACACACTTCAAAAGAACATTTAGATGCTTATGTCGAACTTGTAAAAGATATCAAGGCCGTGCCAATTGTCATGGACCCGGCAACACATGATTACTGTGCTGCTGCCATCAGCCATGTGCCACACCTTATCTCTGCCGCACTGGCAAAGCTGGTTAAAGATGCCGACACCGGTGACTATAAAGATTACATGCACCTGCTTGCCGCAGGCGGTTTTAAGGACACCACCCGGATTGCTGCTTCTTCCCCGGAAATGTGGGAACAGATTTGTGCTGCAAATCCGACGGCTATTTCGCAGCTTTTAGGGGAATATATCAACTCTCTTACTGCAGTCAAAGAACATATTGATTCCGGCGACAGCCACTATATTTACAAGTTATTTGAAGAAGCGGGCATTTACCGGAATACATTTTTCGGACCGGACCGTTCCTGACGGCAGCCACCGTATTTGCAGTAAATCTGCTTGAGAATGGAGATTCATATGTATCACAGACAACGTAAAAACAAGCAGAGAATCCGTACAAAATTCTCTGCTTTTATGATGCTTTTCGTTTTTATTTTTGTTTTAGTCTGCCATATCGGACTTTTAAATCCTGACCTGACAGCTTCCGTAAAGACTTCTTTTCAGGATACACTGAAAGGTTTATTTACAAATTCTTCTAAACAGGACACTGCACTTTCCTATTCAGAAAGCCGTCCCGAAAATACAACGCTTTCTGTCACCTTTTTAGATGTCGGGCAGGGAAACTGTGTGCTTGCGGAATCGGACGGACATTATATGCTGATTGACGGCGGTGACCGTTCCCACTCCTCTTTTGTAGTCAGCTACTTACAGCAGGCGGGTATTACTGCACTTGACTATGTACTGATTTCACACTATGATGCCGACCATGTCAGCGGTGTTATCGGTGCTTTATATCAATTTGACGTTGGCAATGTGCTTTCACCGGATTACAGTGCTGATACAAAAATTTACCAGTCCTATGTAAATTGTCTTAAAAAGCAGAATATCACTCCGGTACACCCACAGGTCGGTGACACCTATATTTTAGGAAATGCCTCTTTTACCGTGGTCTGCCCCGACCGCTATGACTATGAAGAAGAAAACAACCGCTCTCTCGGTATCCGGCTGACGGATTCTTCACACAGCTTTTTAATCCTTGGCGATGCCCAGTCAAAAAGCGAATCCGCCATGTTAAATGAGAATTTAGATCTTTCTGCGGACGTCTATATGGTAAGCCACCACGGAAGTGCATCTTCTTCCACCGAAAAATTTCTACGTGCCGTACACCCTGCTTTTGCCGTTATCAGTGTCGGCGCAGACAACGATTACGGACACCCCGCACAAAAAACACTTTCCCGCTTGGAAGCACAGGATATTCAAATTCTGCGTACCGATTTAAGCGGAACAATCACAGCTTACAGCACCCCCGACACCCTCACCTGGAGTACCGGACGGTGAGGGTGCGGTCTGATAAAACTCAAACCTTAAAACATCCCCCGCCAACAAATTCCCTTACAATCGAATTAATCGGTATGTTTTCACTGGTATACGGCAGGAAGTACGCAAGGAACTTTAACAGGCGCTTTGCTTCCTGATATTCCGGTTCGTCCTCTCCGACTGAGAATAACAGCGGTTCTACATACGGCTTTAATACGGACAGTTCATATGGCATTGCCGAATTAAACATCGCATCTGCATGCTCCTGAAACGGGAAAATATTTTTTTCTTCGCCCTTGCGCACAGATTCCCACATGCCGAGAGTACGTGCAGCACTCGCGCCGCGGGTTCTGCTGTCACGCACCAGACGGCGGATTAATCTGCCGTCGGTTGTTGCCACACGGTTATGTTCATCCACATTTAACTGTGTCAGCGCACTGATGTAAATTTTATATTTACTTTCTTTCGGAAGCATATAGGACATTTCATCGTTTAAGCAGTGAATTCCTTCAATAACAAGGATATCTTCCGCTCCAAGCTGTAAATAATCATTTCCGTATTCTTTTTTACCCGTCTTAAAGTTAAAGGTCGGCATACAGACACGCTTTCCTTCCAGAAGCTGCTCCATGTGCCGGTTAAACAACTCGATATCAATCGCATGCAGGTCTTCAAAGTTATAATTGCCGTCTTCGTCAAGCGGTGTCTGCTCACGCTCTACAAAATAGTTATCCACACTGATTGGATGCGGCTTGTATCCGTTTGCACGAAGCTGAATGGACAGGCGGTTTGCAAAGGTCGTCTTTCCGGAAGATGACGGTCCTGCAATCATTACAAATTTTGTACTTTTTCTTTTTTTAATAGAGTTGACAATTTCAACAATTTTCTGTTCCTGAAGAGCTTCCTGTACAAGAATTAATGAGTTCATATCATTATTTGTAATATGCTCATTTAATGCACCCACAGTATCAATTCCCAGCATATTTGCCCACTGGGTTGATTCTTTTAATACCTGAAACAGTTTTTGCTGCGGTGCAAATTCCGGTACAATTTCCGGTGCTTCCTTAACCGGCAGCTGTAATACAAAGCCTTCATCATACAAAAACAAATCAAAAACACCTAACATTCCGGTAGACGGTGCCATATATCCGTAAAAATAATCTTCAAAGCCGTCCAGGTTATAAATGTTTACATAAGAGCTTCTGCGGTATTTAAACAGCTTGGTCTTATCCTCCATGCCGTATTTTTCAAACAGCTTTACTGCTTCGCTCGTCTGAATCATGCGCTTTGTAATCGGAATATCCGCCGCAACAATTTCCTGCATCTTTGTCTTTACCCTTGCAAGGAACTCTTCTGTAACCTGAAAATCTGCCTTTAAACTGCAATATAAGCCTTTGCTGATAGAATATTCAATTGTCACACGATCAATTGAATGTTCCGGTGCCGTCTGATAAATTGCATGCAGCATTAAAAGCACTACACTTCTCCGATAGGTTTCGTTGCCAACGGCAGCTGCCGTTGTAATATATTCTACCTTTTCATTTTCAATTTCCATATCTTTTAATTCATGAAGTTTTCCATCAACCTTTGCCAGAATAATCTGATGCGGATAATCCGGCTGTGCCTGCTTTGCCAGTTCAAATAATGTCTTACCCATATTTTTTCTCCCATCCTGCGTATTTTACGCAAAATTATAATATTCTAATGCAAAATCAATGCAATCCAAATCCTTCCGTAACTGCCCTAACCGCTCCTGTACTGCCGCTTCCTGTCCGTTTCGTGCTGATAACTGTGTGTAAATTCCTTCTGCTATCCGCTTTTCTTTATATAAATATGCTTTCAGGCTCTCGTTTTTTTCACGCAAAAGCGATTCTCCGTACCGAAGCTTTGCTTCCTCGATCGTCTGCGGTGCATAATCCGCACCCATGTATACACATTCCATAATGACATAAAACTGACCATCTTCTGTCATCATATGTTCTTCTAAAACAAGAAATCCCTTTTCCTTTAAAAATATCCGGAATTCCCGCAGTTCAGACTGCGGCGATACAATCAGCCGTGTTGATTTGTCCAGCTTTTCCATACCGTTTGTAAGAATCGACTGTATCAGTCTTCCACCCATGCCGGAAATGGTAACGGTATCTGCCTCACCCTTTTCAAGTGCTGCCAGTCCGTCCGAAAGTCTTAATTCAATCTGATCGGACACACAAAATGCCCGTGTATTGTCTTCTGCTTTTTTTAGAGGTCCTTTCCTGACGTCCATTGCTATCACACGGTCTGTAATTCCACTCTTTACAAGAAAGATTGGCAGATATCCGTGATCGGTACCGATATCTGCCACTTTACTTCCTTTTTTTATCAAACCGGCAATCAGACGCAGTCTATCTGATAAATTCAGTTCTTCCATAATTGTTCCTATATTAATATTAGTCTAAGTAATCTTTCAATTTGCGGCTTCTGCTTGGATGTCTTAACTTTCTAAGTGCCTTTGCCTCAATCTGACGGATACGTTCTCTGGTAACATTAAACTCTCTGCCGACTTCTTCAAGGGTTCTTGCTCTGCCGTCATCCATGCCGAAACGCAGCCTTAACACCTTCTGTTCTCTTTCTGTCAGCGTTCCGAGGACTTCTACCAGCTGTTCCTTTAATAGTGTTGAAGCCGCTGCCTCTGCCGGAACCGGTACGTTATCATCCTGAATGAAATCTCCTAAATGGCTGTCTTCTTCTTCACCGATTGGTGTTTCAAGTGAAACCGGTTCCTGTGAAATCTTCTGGATTTCACGTACTCTTTCTACCGGAATATCCATTGCCTCTGCAATTTCTTCCGGGGACGGCTCTCTGCCTAATTCCTGTAATAACTGTCTGGACACACGCACCAGCTTGTTAATCGTTTCTACCATATGCACCGGGATACGGATTGTTCTTGCCTGGTCTGCAATGGCTCTTGTAATCGCCTGACGAATCCACCATGTCGCATACGTACTGAATTTATAACCTTTGCGGTAATCAAATTTTTCTACCGCTTTAATTAAACCTAAATTACCTTCCTGAATTAAATCCAAAAACAGCATGCCACGACCTACATATCTTTTGGCAATGCTGACTACCAGACGAAGGTTTGCCTCGGCAAGACGCTTCTTTGCTTCTTCATCGCCCTGTTCCATGCGCTTTGCATATTCGATTTCTTCTTCTGCGCTTAACAGCGGCACTTTACCGATTTCCTTTAAATACATTCTGACAGGGTCTTCAAGTCCTACACCATCCGGTACGGATAAATCAATTTTTTCAATATCAATATCATCTTCATCATCTAAAATAATTTCATCATCGTCTGTATCATCATCCGCCATCTTAACATCGACATTATTATTTTCAAGGAATTCAAAGACTTTTTCCATCTTATCGGCTTCAAAATCGGTATCGAGGAAATAATTCATAATTTCCTGATAATCAAGTACATTTTTCTTCTTTTTGGCAATCTGAAGCAGTCCCTTACATTTTTCATCAAACTTCGCAGCGATTTCAGCAGCAATTTCTTCTTCTGTTTTTTCTACTGCTTGTCCTTCGGTCTTTGCCTTTTTGGTTGTCTTTTTTACTGTTTCTTCTGCGATATTCTCATTTTTCTTAGCCATGATTGTCACCTTTCTATTCTCTTATAATGTAATATGAATTGCTGATAATTTGTTTTTCATTGTATAAAGCTGCTGGATTTGTGCAGGGTCTGCCGCCTGGTCAATCTGATACTGTATGCTGTTGTTTTTTACCTTAAGTACGGTATCATTAAGTGCTTTTTCGCGCTCATTGTGATTCAGCCGGTTATCCAGTTCCATGCTAAACATCGCCGCAACTTCACTGTGCGTTTCCTCGGCATCGTATGTACTGATAATTGCTGCGGGATTTAAACTGCCGCTTTCATACTGTGCATACAGCTTGTCCGCCACATCCTTAAACAGCGGGTTTACAAAATCCTGCGGTGAAATGTATTCTTTCACCTTTTCAAAAATTCCGGCATCTTCAATCATCCATGTCAGCAGAATTTTCTCTGCCTGACGGACACCGTCTTCTTTTTTCTTCTTGGGTGCCGCAGCACGCTGCTGTCCCGGTGCCGCCGGATAATCGTTTCTTCTTAAAATGCCTTCCTTACTGCCAAGAGATGCGACAAGCTCCCGCATGCCCTGCAATTCAATGTGGAAGCGGTCGCAGACCGCACGCATATAGTTTTCCCGCTCCAGCTTTTCCCGGAACGTCACCAGCTTTGCCGCCGCTTCCCGCTCAAACTTCGTAGACTCTGCCGGGTCAGTTCTGTCATATTCTTTCTCAAGAACACCGATTTCATACATGAAACTGTTTTCCGCCTTGTCTATCCGCTCCTGAAACGCTTCCGCCCCCAGTGCCTTGATAAATTCATCGGGGTCTTTATACGGCTGCATATTAATAACCTTCGTGGTAAGCCCGGCTTCTTTTAATATCGGAATTGCCCTAAGCGCTGCCTTTACACCCGCCGCATCACTGTCATAGGTAATCAGGACATTATCCGTATACCGCTTCATAAGTGCCGCCTGTCCCGGCGTCAGCGCTGTTCCGAGGGACGCCACTGCCTGCGTAAAGCCAGCCTGATGCAGTGAAATCACATCCATATATCCTTCACAGATAATCATATTGGACTTTCTGGATATGCGCGCCGCATTCAGCCCGTATAAATTCCTGCTTTTATCAAATAATTTGGTTTCCGGTGAATTGAGATATTTCGGTTTTGCATCACCCATGACACGGCCGCCGAAACCGATAACCTTGTTGTTAATATCCATAATCGGAAACATCACGCGGTTCCAGAACTTGTCATGGATTCCCCGCTCATATGTAAACAGTCCTGTTTCTTTTAACAACGCATCATCATAACCTTTGCTTTTTAAATACTGATACAGCGCATTGCCGGTCTGTCCGGCATATCCTAATCCGAAGCGGTTTATCGTAGTATCGCTTAACCCTCTTTTTTGCAGATAGGACAATCCGATTTTACCGTTTTCAGCTTTAAGCTGATGGTAATAATACGTTGCCGCTATTTTATTAATCTCTAAAAGCTTTGCCTTTAAGTCCCTGTTTTTCTTTTCTTCTTCCGAATAACTCGTTTCGGGAAGCTGCATGCCTGCTTTGTCTGCTAAGTATTTTACAGCTTCAAGAAACGTATAATTTTCGTATTCCATAACAAATGTAATGACATTGCCGCCCACCCCGCAGCCGAAACAGTGATACAGCTGCTTTCCCGGTGATACGGAAAAAGACGGAGATTTTTCATTATGGAACGGACACAGCCCGACATACGAACTGCCGTTTTTCTTCAGTTTGATATATCCGGAAATAATATCCACTATGTCGCTTCGCGATACAACTTCATCAATTACTTCACTTGCGTACATCTGTTTTCACCAACCTGATTCATCCTTCCTCTTATACTTTCCACGATGTCGGAACAAATATTTCTTCAAATTTGGCAACCGAATACTGGTCGCTCATGCCTGCTATATAATCGCACACGACACGTTCCGGCGTTTCGCCGCACTCTGTAATAAATCTTCTGTAATTGTCCGGCAGCGCTTCTACCGGTAATTGACCCCCGTCACCACCACGACCACCGCAAACACGATCAGCCATCTCAGTTTGTTAATTGTATCACGATTTAACTCCATACGTTTCGTTCCGCACTCCTCTTTTCTCAAATAGGCAGCTTTCCCGCCTCCGCGAGAAATACCTGCCGGATCGATTCCGCCTCCGCCCGGAAGGTTCCCTGGGCCATCAGCGCGCTGCCGCCTCCGCGGCCCGCCAGACATCCGTTCAGCGTCCGGCTTAAGGGCCTCATATCCGCCCGGGCGCTGCCCAGAGCGTAGGCGTACTCTCCCGTCTCGTCCGTTCCGGAACACACCAGCACCACATTCCCCTTGTTCTGCTCATAGAGCAGGGTGCACAGCTGGCGCACCCGCACGGGTGGAAGCCCCTCCTCAAAGCAGACCAGTGGACTATCGCTCTCAGGGCAGGCCGCCGCTTTAAAGGCAAACAATTTCTGGTAGAGGCCGCCGATCACAGCTTCCCGGTCCTGACCGTCGGCCTTCAGCTTCTCCACCGCATCCCCGATGGCCTGGGGCTTGGCCGACAGCAGGTTGGAAATCCTGGTATCCACGTTCACCCGGCGGCGGTAGTCCAACAGCGCCTTGCGCCCGCAGAGGATGGAGATGCGCACGCCTCCCTTGTAGTGGATCATGCCCGTCACTTTGATTATACCCACCTCTCCGGTGTTTGTAACATGGGTTCCGCAGCAGGCGCAGGTATCGCCGCCGGGAATGTTGATGATCCGCACCTGGCCGGTCAGCTCTTTTTTGCTCCGGTAGTCCAGGGCCGCAAGCTGCTGTGGCGTGGGGAAATGCGGAGTAAAAACGGTATATTACGTTCGCAGTAAATCATTGGAAGT
>OGZT01001811.1_pt1 | contig 13517 bp, 9 predicted proteins | sample 1576891 | NCBI WGS metagenome assembly OGZT01 (sample SAMEA3541521, study PRJEB24748) | human gut metagenome | biome: human gut; feature: human-associated habitat; material: faeces | place: China | collected 2012 | reverse complement strand
TCCTTTTCAGAATAGCTAAATTATATGCGTATCCCCACTAAAAATCTACTGAGCCTAAATAGAGATGTTCGTCTTTGATACCATTTTTAGGCCGGTCATCAAGATTTTCCATTCTGCCTCCCAGGCTACGGTAGATACCAAACTTATTGCGGATATTGGTTGCTCCGCTACGCCAAAGATCTATATCGTCAAAACATTGATTCATCAGTATTTTTCCGTCACTGATACGGGTAATCTTTATGCGAAAGGAACCGTGGTCTGTATAGTGCATTTCAGTTTCCACCTGTACCCATTCATCTTCAAACTCTTTAAGAGGAATATTGTCGATAAGGACTCCTTTAGTACTTGCTCTTGTATCACCTGTGTGAATGACTTGCATTCGTCGGTTAGTGCCGTCCGCATCGCAACGTGGTGTGATGGTGATAAGCGGTGCACCGTTATTGCCCTCCTGAGCTTTGAGCTGGTGGATATGGCAGAATGAAGTGGAAGGACGGAATCCTTTGGGTATTTTGAATTTCCATTTTAGCTGTTGCCATTCATCCCAGTTACCGTTTAGTTTTTGCCATGCGGGCGAAGTCTGGCTTTTCATTTCATTACGCTGGCGGTCTTTCAGTGATCCGCGGTCACCGTCAAGGAACTCTCCTGCGTGGTTGGTGAATTTGAAAACATATTGTTTCAATACATCATCATATACCACTTCGGCATGTACTCCTGTGTGATGGTCTTTGAACGATGAGTTGGGATGTTCACTATAATCCCATCCCAACCGGCGCATATATTGGTGGATGGCATTGTAATCTTTGCCAACAAGACTCTCGTCGGCCTGCATACTTCCTTGCAAAGTATATACGATGGAATCCTTTTCCGGAACGGAGTTTCTGAAAACCTCTCCGGCATAGCAAGGCAGATTGGGAGTAAGGTACATACACACTGCTGCAAGCGGATAGATAAGTGATTGTTTCTTCATAATATTCTATTCATATAAGATAAATTAATGATGCAAATATATCTCTTAATTCTTTCCGTTATTTCGGACTGATACGCTTCGGGATAATATTGATAACGATTGATACAATAGTTCAAGCCTTTTGAAGGATTATCCCTTACATTTGTCACAATAATACAAAATACTTATATTATGAAATACAAACAAATTCTTTCTTTTTTCGCAGGCGCTTGCCTGATGTTTTCTTCTTTACAAGCACAAGAGTATAATCTCACTAAATTTCCAAAAGGTTCTACTCCTCTTGAAGTAGGTAATCGGATCGCTAATAAGTTTATTGTCACCCCGCATACCCGTTTCGGAAATCCGAGGGCGGAGAAAGCTCCTAATTATATCACGTATCCCGACGCTTGTGCGTGGTTGGGTGCTCTTTGGTTTGGTAAAGTTACCAAAAACGAACCTTTACTTGATAAACTTAAAGATCGTTTTGAACCTCTTTTCTCCACAGAACAGAAGATGCTTCCCCGTATGAATCATGTAGATCATAATGTGGTAGGAGCAGTTCCACTTGAACTTTATATACAGAAAAAAGGTGATCAGCGCTATTATGATCTTGGTATGCGATATGCCGATACACAGTGGGAAGCTCCTGTTGATGCTACTCCCGAACAGAAGGCGTATGCTGATAAGGGTTATTCCTGGCAGACACGCATCTGGATTGATGATATGTTTATGATTACTACTATTCAGTCGCAGGCCTATCGTGCCACAGGTGACCGGAAGTATATTGACCGTGCTGCCCGTGAGATGGCGATGTACCTCAAAAAGATTCAGCGTCCCAACGGACTGTTTTATCACTCTCCCGAAGCTCCCTTTTTCTGGGCACGTGGCAATGGTTGGATGGCTGCCGGTATGGCCCAGTTACTATCTATTCTTCCGAAAGATAATTCGGACCGTACTACTATAATGGAGGCTTATAAGAAGATGATGAACACACTCAAACAAAACCAGGATCCGGATGGTATGTGGCATCAGCTTATTGACGAACCGGCTTCCTATAAAGAGACCTCCGGTACGGCAATGTTTACCTATGCCATGATTGTAGGAGTGAAACATGGTTGGCTTGATAAAAAAGAGTATGGTACTGCTGCCCGTAAAGGCTGGCTTGCATTGGTGACCTATATCAATGAAAATGACGAAATAACCAATGTTTGTGAGGGGACGAATATAAAGAATGATAAGAATCATTACATGAACCGTAAACAAATTACGGGTGATTTGCATGCACATGCTCCTTTGTTGTGGTGTGCAGTTGCTTTGCTTGGGAAATGATTTTTTTAAGATTGTACAGCCTTTCTTTTGTAAAAGAGAGAGGCTTTGCTTTTTTTTGTGTTATCTATTGCGTCATAAGCAACATATTATATCTTTGCGTAGAAAATGATATTATGAATTACACATTACTATTCTAATGAAGAAACGATTATTGTTGTTTTTAGTTTGTTTTCTCACTTTGCCGGTGCTGTTTGCCAAAGAGGCTGAGAATTTCTATTTTTCTAATTTGAATCTGAAGGATGGTCTTTCCCAAATTTCTGTTCTGAAGATCATGCAAGATTCTAAAGGGTTCATATGGTGTGCTACCCGTAATGGACTGAATCGATATGATGGTAACCGTTTTGTGGCGTACAAGCATAGTAATACCGATTCGCTTAGTTTGAGCGATAATCATATCACTACTTTGGCCGAAGATAAATTCGGTAATCTATGGATCGGAACAAGTAAAGGCCTTAACCGCCTTGATTTGAAAACCAATAAAATAAAATCTTTCAATACCAAAGCTTATCCGTTACTTTACAACAGCTCTATTCGTGCTTTGCTGGTCGACTCCCGTAATCGTTTGTGGGTAGGTACGGCCGAAGGGATGTTTCTGTATATTAATGATATGGATATGTTTCAGGTGATTGAACTGAACGGACAGATTAAGAAAGAACTGATAGCCGATATTTATGAAACTACTAAGGGACAAATGCTGATCGGTACCAAGAACAAAGGGCTTTATGTCTGTGATATGAATATGAAACCATTAAAGCATTTTACGGCCAATAGTAAAGATAAGTTGGGTATTTTGCCCAGTAATAACGTTGCTACTATTTTTGAAGATTCTAAAGGACAGATTTGGGGCGGAGCTACTTACAACGGACTATTCAAGCTTGATATAGACCGTGAAACGATTATTACTTATACCAAAGATAACAGTGCACTTTCCAACAATAGCATCCGTTGTATTGCCGAAGTGGAGGGTACACTACTTGTAGGTACGTTCGACGGACTTTATACAATTGACCTGCACAACAATTCCAAACTGTTACACTCCAACGCCTCTTTGGAACAAGGCAATCTCAGCCATTTCTCTATTTATTCGCTTTTTGTGGACAGAAGTAATATTGTATGGGTAGGTACTTATGCCGGAGGTATCAATTATAGTAGTAAGTACAACAATCGCTTTGTTTTTCATGATCCTACAACTGTCTTTGATGCCATGTTCGGCATTTATGGTACAATGGTTTGTATGCCTACGGGCTGTCTGTATATGGCGACAGAAGGGCGGGGGATACTCGATTATAATCTGCCTACTCGTAGGTATCAGTATTATCCTATCAAAGATTCCGTTCAGTTGCAACATAGCCAGAATATTGTAAAAGAGCTGATGTTGGAAGGTGATATTCTGTGGTGCGGAACCAATCGCGGTGGTATTTATCAGTTTAATATCCGCACAAAGAAATACTCACTTTATTATCAGTTTAAGGAAGCCATGTCCATTTATTCCATACTGAGGGCATCGAATGGTGATCTCTGGTTGGGAGCTGCCAGTCCGGATGTGGGATTGATTAAACTTGGAAAAGACAAGAGTGTACAGAATAGTTTTAAGTTGGCCAATGATACTCTTCCTCCGCAAAGAGTGAGGAGTGTGCGTTGCATGATGGAGTTGAGACCCGGGGTATTGCTTGTAGGAACCCGTAATGACGGATTGGTGAAATACGATGAGTGGAGACATGAGATGACTTATTACAGTATGGATGAGGAACCTGAAAACCGGCGTTTGCAGAATAACTACATCACCAGTATTGTCCGTGATGCTTCCGGAAATATATGGATTGGCATGTTTGGAGGAGGGCTTGCTCTTTATGATGAAGAAAAGGGGATCATTAGTACTGTTACGCAGGAATCAGGATTGGCAGAGAATGATGTTTGTGCTATTGTTCCGGATGAAAAGCACAATCTCTGGATCAGTACCAGCAACGGTATTTCACGCTATAATATCAAGACGAAAGAGTGCGCTAACTATAATATCTTCAATGGAGTTGCCATACAGGAGTTTACCCCTCATAGTGGTGCCATGCTTCCCAACGGAGATATTTGTTTTAGCGGAAACAATGGTTTTGTAACCTTTACCCCCGATGAATTGCAGCAGAACTCTTACATTCCGCCACTTGTTCTTACCGGATTGGTGGTTAATAATGAAGAGGTGGAACCTGGAGCAAGTACTATACTTACCTCTATTCTTGATGATACCGAAGAAATCAGGTTGAAATACAATCAGAATAATATATCCATTAGTTACTGTGCACTCAATTACATTTTTCCGGAACAGAATCAATATGCTATTTTTCTTGAAGGTCATGATAAGGAATGGAATTATATCGGCAATCGTAAAGAAGCCTATTATACCAATCTGAGTCCGGGAACCTATATCTTTGAAGTGAAAGGAGCCAATAATGACGGGATATGGAATGAGCAGGTAAAGAAACTTCGTATCATCATCACTCCTCCCTTGTGGAAGACCTGGTATGCGTATCTGTTCTATGTCGTTGTCTTTTTGTCTATGCTTACAATTATCATGTATTACATCCTCAATAAGCAGAAACTGGAACGTGAATTGGTGTTCAAGCAGAAAGAGAAGTTTCAACTTGAAGAGTTTCATCAGACCAAGCTACGCCTGTTTACCAACTTCTCTCACGAGTTACGAACTCCGTTGACGCTGGTTATCGCACCTTTGCAGGAACTCATGCAGATGGCGGATTTCAGTGCAGGCGTGAAGAATAAACTCAGTCTGATATTTAGTAATGCACAACGGCTGTTACTGTTAGTCAATCAGCTTATGGATCTTCGGAAGAATCAGGATGGAAAGATGCAGCTTCGGCTCACAAAGAGCAATATCCGCTCTTTTATGCTGGAGATTTGCTGTGCTTTCAATCAGATAGCTATGAATAAGAATATCAACTTTGTGTTCGACAGGAACGAAGAGCACCTGAGTGTATGGTTCGATAAATCTCTGTTTGAGAAGGTTGTTTTCAATCTGCTTTCCAATGCCTTTAAGTTTACGAATAGCGGAGGAGAGGTCTCACTCGATCTGAGGGCAATCTCCTATAGCGAACTGCCATCCCGGCAGCAAGAAAAGTTGGGAGAGCTTCCTGCCGATACGAACATGATACGCCTGTTGGTGACAGATACAGGTAAAGGAATTCCTACGGATGAGATAAAGAACATATTCACTCCTTTCTATCAGGTAGGGGTGAGTCAGGAAAATAATGTGGGTACAGGCATTGGGCTTAGTCTGACCCAATCTATTGTCAACCTGCATCATGGTATCATTGAAGTAGCCTCCAATGAACCCCACGGAACTATATTCGAAGTGATCATTCCGGTCAGTAAAGGGGTGTACGATGAGTCTTGCTTTGCGGCGGAGGAAGAAGAGCGTATTGTGGAAGATGTAATTCCGCCTACAGCGAAACTTCCTCTTATGAATGCCGAAAAGAAATGGACTGTTCTGCTGGCGGAAGACAACAATGAAGTACGTAATTATGTAAAGGAGTGTCTCGAACCTTATTATTATGTGCTCGAGGCAGACAATGGCGAAGATGCCTTTAATATCTGCGTAGAGAAATATCCCGATCTTATTCTCAGTGATATTATGATGCCTCGTATGGACGGTCTTGAACTTTGTACGCTGGTGAAGAAAGACCTGCGTGTAGGCCATATACCGGTTGTGCTGATGACTGCCAAATCGATGGTTGTACATATAAAAGAAGGTTTCTCCGTAGGTGCTGATGATTATATTGTCAAACCATTTAACATGGATGTTTTGCTCTGCCGCATCAATAACTTGCTTGAAGCACGTGAGAAACTAAAGAAACTCTATGGTAAAAAATTCTCTCCCGAAGCATTGGGTATCGAGATCGTTTCTACCGATGATCGTTTCACACAAAAGTTCTTTGAGATTATAGAGAAAAACATTGCCAATCCTAATCTGAATATAGACCTGCTGAGCAAAGAGATTGGGTTAAGCCGTGCCAATCTGTATAGAAAACTAAAGGCCATAACAGAGCTGTCTCCAACCGAATTGATCCGAAACAAACGGTTGGAAGTTGCCGCTAAACTATTGGTAGAGTCAGACTATACCGTGTCGGAGATTTCCGTACTTACCGGTTTTAATAGTCATGCTTATTTTTCAAACAGCTTTAAGCTTGTGTATGGGTATTCACCTTCGGAATTTGTGATGAAACATCGTGAAGGTGGTAAGATACCACTAAACGATGATCTGAGTGCAGAATAAACTTGTTATTACAGGAATGTTGATTGATTATTTTAAAAAACTGATACAATATTTATAATGCAGTTGTGTAAATTCTCATAGCTTTGTCAAAAATACACAAGCTATGAGAAACACACTTGTTTTAATTCCCTTTTGGGTCATACTATTTATTGCTTTGCTGGCCTGCCATTCTCATTTGCCACCACCTTCTTCTTTGTTAGAGCAGGCATTAGAGAAAAGTGGTGATAACCGTTCTGAATTGGAAAAGGTGTTGATGCATTATTCACAGAAAGATGCCGATAGCTTAAAATTACGGGCCGCTGTCTTCCTTATTGAAAACATGCCCGGGCATTATTCTTATTATGGTACATCGTTAGATGAATATCGGGATAGTGTAAACCGTTCGGCTGCCATGTGTAGGCTTCCCTGGCATATCCGGCAGATTTTTCATCTCTATCCTTATCAGTCCATTCATAAAGTGAGTGGTGCACGCCGTATAGAAGACGTGGAGTGTATCACCGCCTCTTATCTTATACACAACATCGATTGTGCTTTTGAAGCCTGGCAATATCCCTGGGCACATCATCTTGATTTTGATGATTTTTGTGAATATCTGCTTCCTTATCGTGTAGGCAACGAACCCATTACTAATTGGCGTGATTCTCTGAAAGGTATGTATGGCGATATGCCCGGACGTTTTGCAGGGATAGACGAGATTAATGAGTCTCCCTATCAGGCATGTCTGTATGTCAATAGTAAAATGATAGAAGAGATGGGGTTTGCCCGGAAAGATTCCGTTCGTTTTTCTCATCCATTGATCGGAGAGAAAGATATTTTCTCTTTAGGCTGTCCGGAATTTGTTCCTGTTACTGTATTAGTGATGCGTTCTTTAGGTATTCCCGTTTCAATGGAGTCTATTGAACAGTGGTCCTCCCGTGGAGGAAAACACTGTTGGAATGCTGTGTACCATTTCACAGGTTTACATTATCCTTTCACCGGATTTGAATCACGTCCTCGTGGTCTGAATCAGGATTATAAGATGAATAAAGTGTATCGTCATACTTATCAACGTAATGCACGGGCGTTGATAGATCATACCGGTGACGAATCTATCCCCATCTTTTTTGAAAACCGCTTTTTACAGGATGTCACTTCCGAGTATATGACTTGCCATGATATAACTGTCTCTCTGGATTATGAACCGGATGATAATCAGGAATATGCCTATCTTTGTGTATTCAACAACTCACATTGGATACCGGTACATTACGGTAAGCGGGATGGACTTAAAGTAACATTTACAGATGTTGGTCCCGAAACCATGTTTATAGCAGGGTATTTTCAAGATGACGAATTACAACCCGCTTCTCTTCCTTTTCATGTTCGTTTAGATGGTACTGTTCACTTTATTTCTCCTTCCGGGACAGAACGAACATCATTAACTCTACATCGGAAATACCCTCTTTTTCACCGTTTTGCCAATTACAGCCGTCATATCATAGGGGCTACCATAGAATCATCAGATTATAAGGATTTTCGGAAAGTAGATACATTATGTACCATTACCCACGATGCCAATACACAGTATGATTCTGTATATGCTTCGGGTGTTTCCATACCTCGCCGTTATCTACGTATCAAGCACAATGGAAATGCTAAAATGGAACTGTCAGAATTAGAGGTATATGGAGCAGATACAACCACCTGTCTATATGGAAAACTCTTTTTTCCTCCTGCGGATGCTCATTTGTTGCCTCAGGCGTATGATCTTTATAATAAGTCAATTAATGACTATATCGCTATTTCAGACTGGATCGGCATTGATTTGGGGAAGAATACTCATGTGACCAAGGTAAAATATCTCCCCCGTACAGATAGTAATCACGTGATGGCAGGTGATATCTACGAGCTGTTTTATTACAATGATCATGTGTTTCAATCATTAGGCGAACAGAAAGCAATGTATCCCTTCCTGAATTTTCATAACATCCCTTCTAATGGATTATACCTTTTGATTGATAAAAGTCGTGGTAAGGAACATCGGATATTTACGATGGAGAAAGGCAAAGTGCGTTTCTGGTAAGAGTAAAATAAAAAAAAACATCTGCAGATGTATATTAATGATAGTATTAACTGAAAAAGAAAGAATTATGAAGATAAAAATCTTAATCGCATTGTCTTTGATAGCACTCATTGTGGGCTATTCTTGTCAGGAAGATTTGGAGGTAGTTGACCCTATGAGCCAGGATGTAGGAAAAGGGCGTTTATCGGTGTCTCAATTAGATGCCGAGTCAGCTAAGTCTCTATATGAGATAATGAACAATATAGTTGAATTGCCTTCCTGGGCTGAAAAGGAAGAATGTAATGATTCGGATTGTAAGCAACATGCTCATTCTAAAGTTGAAATTCATTCTGACTCGTGCAAAAATGATAGTTGCATACACAATTTATATGGACGTATGCATAATGATTCCTCAAACAAGCAAATGAGATATAAGGCACGTTCGGACTTGCCGGAATTAAAAAAGAGTAATATTCGTTTGGAATGGGATAATGCACGTGAGTGGTCGGATAACAAGGCTAAATATGTAGAGATTCCATTGAATGTGGGTGGGAAATTATATGCATTGAAAAAATGGAAGCAAAAAAATGAAAAGAAGACGCAAAATGAGCGGAGTAAGGTAGAATGCATGTTTGTTTTTGAACAAAAGCATGGTACGGAGCAAGTAAATTCTTATATAGTAACACTGATAGGTACAAAAGAGTATTTGAAAAAGAATAAAGAAAAGGTGAAAGGACTCCGCCACAAACCCAATGATGGTAAATTTACCGGTTATGTTTATAAATCAGATTTAAATGGACATATAAAGCAAGGATATGGTTATACCGATGGTAAAATAACACATAAGATATTTAGTGGCCATGTTTTCCGTAATAAAGAAGTTCCGGAGAATGTCACATATTTGCAAATGGGTTTATTTGATATGGCTGTAAATGCCTCTTCATATTCCTTAGGCTGGGAGTATTACTGTCCTGTTTGTGGAAACGAACATGAAATGGATGATGATGGACAGTGTGATTATATTATAGAATATTGCAGAAACTGTAATCAACCTGTAGACGAATGCGAATGTTGTTATTCTTGTGGACAACACCCATGTGAATGTTGCTATAATTGTGGAGATTATCCATGTCGATGCTGCTATAATTGCAATCAATATCCATGTCAATGTTGCTATGTCTGTGGAGATTATCCTTGTCAATGTTGTAAAATTTGCAAGGATTATCCATGTACTTGTAATGATTCGAAAGATTGTCCTAATTGTGGATATGATCCATGTATTTGTTGTGGGGTTTGTCATGAATATCCATGTTCTTGTACGCCTGTGGCTCCACCGCAAGATTGTCCGGGACTAAAATGTCCTAATTGTAATAATATTATTGGTGGTACTGCGCAAACACGTTCTGTTTGTGGTGTATGTGGTTGTGGATGGTGGAAAGAAGGGCATAATAAAATATTAGATGAATCTTTGAATCTTTCATCAGAACAAATGAAGATTTTAAAAGAAGCAAGTAAATATGTTGATAAAGAATTCCAAGCTACAAAATATTCATATATGCATGCTATGAGAGCTCCTGGACAAACAAAGTTAGAAGCACTTGGTGAGATGAAAATATTTTTTAAAGAAAAAGTAGATAAATTTAAATCTTCTAATGATTATTTTGCCTTGGGGGAAGCGTTTCATTGTATTATGGATGCATATAGTCCCGTACATAGATTTCATGAGTGGGATCAAAATTATGCAGCATATTATGTTCCTCATATAGCTGAATATAGCCGTGTTTTTCCAGAAGATGTCGATAATGCTTCAGAAGCAATAACGATGTTATTTAATGAATTAGTTAAAGGGGAGGAGAGTTCAGTTGTTTATGAAAAATGGGTAGAGTCCTATATAGCTAAATATCCAGATGTGTTTAATTAGATGAGTATCTTATCTGAATTAACTAAAATGTTAATATTTCATATCACATAATACCTCAATTCGTTTTCTGAGAAGCAATAATCCTATACTATAAATGATAGTGATGTGATTATTATTAACAAATATTGTATTACTACTTATGTGAATCAGTAGTTGATATTCAATTACTGATTCATATTAATATTATAAACAATGCGTATGAAGAAACTTTTTATTCTATTTGTCTTATTGAACTATCTGTTATGTTTGTTCTCTCAGAATAAATTTGCAGGTGTTAATCTGTCTCTAACATCGAAAGTATGTACACAATCTTTTTCTGAAAATCAAATTACCTATTTGAATATTGGCTTAAGTTCCAGTACCCATCTATTATGCGGGTTGGGTGCGAATCTGTTCACTTTACGGGCAGATACGATAAAAGGAATATCTATTGCCGGAATAGGGCATTTAAATCATTATGAAGGTTATTACAACGGTCTTTGTATTGCCGGTATGATAAATATGGCCACAGAGGGAACGAATGGTATACAGATTTCTGGTATAGTTAATAGTACGGACGAAATGAATGGTTTGCAAGTAAGTGGTATAGTAGGTATTTCAGGTTATTTAAAGGGCGTACAAATAGCTCCATTCAATATTTGTGGTGATTGCAAAGGGGTACAAATTGGTTTGGTAAATTGTTGGTTGGGTAAGGAGGTCAATATTTTCCAGTTAGGTCTCATCAATCTCAATCGTTCTACAAAGATACAACCGATGATTTTCGGTGGGAATAGTTCCTTGATGAATGTGAGTGTTCGTTTCCGTGGGAAGTTGTTTTATAATATGGTTGGCGTAGGTGCCTATTCTTTCCATTTGAATGATAAGTTTTCCTGGAATTTATCCTATCGTAGCGGTCTTTGGCTACCAATTACCAAACTCTTAGACATAAGTGGTGATATAGGGTATCAACATTTGATGACCGGGAAGAATCGTAATGAATCCCTTCCGGGAAGTCTGTATGCTTTGCAGGCACGTTTAAATTTGGAGTGTAAAATTAGGAGCAAACTGTCTTTGTTCTTGTCCGGTGGGTATGAGGTAATCCGTCATTATGGCAGAAACAAAACCCATTCCCATCAACCGATTATAGAAGGGGGTATTATCTTGTTTTAATCATTGATAGAAGTAGAATATGAAGCAATTATTTTTAATCCTGTTTTTTACTACGATAGTAGTAGAATCTTTTTCTCAATCTGGTTATGTTTCTTTGAAAGAGTGTAATAATGACACTTTGAAGTACATGGAGGTGAATTTTATCACCCATAAAGATCGGTATATCAATCAGCCTTTCTCCAAATTTACTAATGAATTTGAGCTTGACATTTATTTGCAAAGACCCTTTAATGGTCGTCTCCCTGATAAATCTAAATTTTGGGGAGCAAGTATGACTTATGTTGTAGAATACTATTATTATTGGAGAGATAAGCGTCCTCTTTATTTTATTTATGTAGAATTTGAAAGACCTTATTTGAAAGGTCCGGAGGATACTCGATTTATGATAAAAAAAGGGATGCCTAATCTTTATCGTTCCCTATTTAAAGATCAAGTGATAAAAGATTTGGAAATTCGTTTGGTAGAAAACGATCCTCGTAGTTGGAAAGAAGTAGATCGTTATTAGGTCTGTTTTTTATCTGAAGCGCATTTAAAAGCGCTTCAGATATTCTTTCATTATCTTGTTATAAACGAAAGGTTTTGATGTATCAGCCAATTATATAAGGAGGTATTATCTTGTTTTGATGGCTAATTTAGATTTGTTAAAATGAAAAAGATATTTATATTAACTGTTGCTATTGTGTTAAGCCTATTTATGCTTATTTCCCGGAATGAGCATATAGGAATTAATCTTTCCCTGAATTCTGATGTATGTACTTTTCCTATGGAAACCAAACAAACCTGTTATTTAAACCTTGGTTTTTCTTCGGATATGAATTGTTTGAATGGATTGGCTGTCAATGTGTTGGGTAGTATGGTGTATGAGGCAAAAGGAGTAGCTGTTTCCGGGTTATACATTTTAAATCATACCGCGTATGATTATGATGGTTTGTTTCTTTCCGGAGGAATAAATTTCACGGCAGGTGTATTGCATGGGATACAGATAGCTGGGATCATGAATAGTCTTGGAGAAGTTTATGGAACACAAGTATCGGGAGTGTTCAATTTGGCTGAAACATTGCGTGGAATACAGTTTTCCGGTTTGATTAATTCTGCAGGTGACGGAGCTGGTGGAATGATAGCACCGGTCAATGTTACTTCGGGAGAGTTTAAAGGAATACAGATCGGCTTATTTAACTACTCAGAAACGTATACATTTCAGATTGGTTTGATTAACATTAATCGGTTCACTTTAGATTGTTGGGAATGGTTGTCGAATTTATTATCTATGTAGAATTCGAAAGGCCTTATTTGAAAGATCCGAAAGATAATTTATAGAAGGAGGCATTATCTTGTTTTGATGGTTAATTTAAATTTGTTTCGATGATGAATAATTATTTACGAGAAGTTATAAAGAGTATAAATTACAATACCGTTTTATCACAAGTGTTTTTCTTCTTGTTGTTAGGATTTCATGCTCATGTAAGAGAAGTTTCAAAAGTTTCTCACTTATATTTCTATCCTGGATTCTCTTTTATTTTTTTTGCAATAAACCTATCGTTTTTTGTATGGTTTAGAGACTCAACCTGGAAGCTATGGTATATTTGGCGTATTTTTTGGATTATTCTGTGGAGCACATTAATGCTATGTTCTTCTGTTGAAGAATATGTAATATGCTATTTTGATAATTAATCGTTTTATTTTTAACTACAGAAAATGGTTATCAAATTTGTAGATATAAAGTGGCTACTGGCAGGCATTATTTTTTTGCTTTTACCTTTTTTTACCTCTTTCAGACACCTGATAGAAGAAAATCATTACCCGTTGGCGGAATTAAATAAGCGCATATTTAAGTCTGCCAATAGGTTTGTTG
>OGZT01001807.1_pt1 | contig 13531 bp, 10 predicted proteins | sample 1576891 | NCBI WGS metagenome assembly OGZT01 (sample SAMEA3541521, study PRJEB24748) | human gut metagenome | biome: human gut; feature: human-associated habitat; material: faeces | place: China | collected 2012 | reverse complement strand
CGTGCTCATCAGCGGCGATGATCTGTTGAAGGAACAGCTGAAGGAGGAACTGCCGATGCCGTTTGCTTATGTGGAAACCAAGCGTGCAATCTCTTCCCAGTGTGCCCTTTCCTGCAGCTGGCAAATGCTGGAGGAACGCTATGAGCGCGCAGTTTCATCCATGGAAGCATTATGCGTGCAATCGCCTGCAGTGATAAAAAAACCATATACTGTGGACATCACCTTTCATCAGGAACGCAATGCAGATTTTGTTTCCCGTATGGATGGCGTTACCCGTATGTCTGATTGTATGGTACGCATACAGAAGAACAGCTATGATGAGGTATACAAGTATCTTCGCTTTGTTATTAAGGTAAGCAATGCATTTGCTTCTTAAATGCGTAAGAACACAGAGAATACAATGCTGTGAAGCAGATATTTTTCTTAATCATTAAAATTAAAGTTACATGCAAGGCTGAAGAAGAATAGCAGTGAAAGTCTTACCGTGACAGGAAATAATTTTACATGTAAAAAGCTCTCTACAACGGTACTGTCTGATCTGCCTGATACTCCTTCAGACGATACCCCGCCTTGGCCACAGAAGACAGCGTAATCTGTTCTCCCTCCGAGGCTTCACTCACATTTGCAGATGCCGCTCCTGTTTTATATGCAGAATCCACCTCACCCTGGTAAATGGAAACCACTTCCACATCTTTTTTCTGAAGAATCCGTTCAATCATAAGGTTGTCAAAGATCACCGGTGCTCCGGCGCTCATATTAAACAGTCCCGCTCCGGGAGCCATGCCTGACCATTCGCCACTGTTATCTTCCAACACCATTTTTTCTGTTCCGTCAATTAGAAGTACGACTTTCCCGTCATTTACCTCGATCTCCACATGGGAAAATGCACTGGTCAGCTGAAATGCACATTTCTTCAATTCATCGTTCTTACCGTTCTGAAACCTTCGGAACATGGCGCTTCCCTGGGAATTTACCGCCAATACATAACGTTCATCAAACGCTTTTCCATTTCCTGCAAAGGCGATCTGGAGAGTTCCGTTGTTGGCTCCGGCCCTGCGTACATCCACGGAAATCCGGTAGCCGTCGCCTTTCGCCAGCTGATCAAACACACCTGGATCCACCAGAACACAGTTGGTTTCTCCAGCCTGAGCATCCAGAATCAGTTCCTCATCTGTGATTTTTGCGCGATCTGCGTCTTTGATGAAACCATACTGCCCGTCTTCATTCAGCGCCGCTCCGAAGTCATCGAAGAAAATCTCGTCTTTTCCCGGCTCCCGTGTCTTAAAATAGGCAGCAACCGTCACATTTCCAAACTTTTCATTTAACTGGAACTTGTGGTTAATGATGGGCATCAGCCCGTCCGTCGGTGTCCCATCCTGTCCCCAGGATGCGTAATGATCAAATACATACCCGTGTTTCGCTTTTGCCTGCAGTGTGATCGTATCCCCTGAGTAGCCGGTCTGCCGGTCCGCTGTCAGCGTTCCGCCGAGGGTTGTTCCAGCCAGGTCATCCACTCCGTCGGTCACTGTTTTTAGAGTGACGGTATACTCTTCTCCCTGCGGCGCTTCATCTGTGGAAACCACGAGATTGTCCACAGCGAAATCCTGGGCCGGATACTGGCCCGCGATTACGATATAGCCCTGCTCCATTTCCGCAATTTCATCATTCTCCGCTGTAATGATTTCCTCACCGTCCAGGTATGCGGTAATCTTCCCTCCGCTTACTTTTATGGCGAGCTGGTACTCCCCCTGACTTAAGGCCGGAAAATGAACAGAATTATATTCGGTTCCTCCATTTTTCTCCAGGTACACCAGGTTCCTCGGGAAATCAAAACGCAGCTGCAGCCGGTCTCCGTCATAGCCTTCCGCCGCCTTAAATCCGAACTTCGCATTGCAGTTCGTATTTCCGCCTCCAATCATCAAATCCGCTTCCAACAGAAAATCGTTCGCCGGGATCTTCATCTTCGACCCCATACGGTTATTGGGCCCGCCACCCTTTATCACGCCCTGCCCTCCGGTGAAAGTTACCACGGCCGTGTTATTGACGTTCCAGCCATCACCGTTGTCAAACGTCTCTTCCATCAGAATTCGGGGAAGCGTCATGGCCTCCGCCCTCATGGCTGTTGACGGGGTGGCCTTCTCTGCCTCTGACGGAGTGGCTTCTCCCGCTTCTGACGGAGTGGCTTTTCCCGCTTCCGACGGAGTGGCTTTTCCGTCCTTAAGACTCTCTGTTACAACTGCCGCCCTGGCTGTCATGCGCCCTGGAAATCCAGCGGCGCCTGTACCGCCCGGCAGTCCCCCGGTGATCAGCACTGCACTGAGCAGTGCGCAGCAAACTCTTCTCCCTGTATACCTCATATCCATCCTCCTGCTATTCATTTTTGCCTCCGGTCACTGACTTTGCAGTCCGCAATCCGCTTTGTCAATTCCTGTTCAAACCGTTCCGCGGCGTACTGATCCGCAACCGCTCCTGCCACTTCCTCAAATGGAATGACTCTTCCCTTTTCTCTCCTGACACAATGTAACAGCTTGTCTTCCCCATTTTTTCCAGTCCAGCGATACTGTCCTCCTTCCTCCAACTGCAGCAGATGTTCTGCCAGTTCTTCATCCGATTCCGATAGCCCACGCATACTCTCTGCCTCCAGAACCACATTTCCTTCGTATATGGTGCGTCCCTCCTGCCGAATGGTATATTCTGCTTCGATCGTGTCCACGTCCATATAATTTTCCTGATGAGTTTCGTAATAGCGGATCAGCTCAGATGAATCCGTTTCCTCCAGAATGCGGGTGCGCAGCATCCGTTCCCGCTCCCCCGTAAGTCTGCGGTAATACTGAAGCGGCGTATATTCAACCGGGCCATACAGGCCCCCACCTTCAGACTGAAGCTTCTTTCTCTCTCTATTTTCATTTTCCAATGACTGTATCAAATCATCATAGGAAAACTCATCAGCCATACCTCCTTCTGCCGCCCAGCTCCATATTTCCCTGGACCGCACGGTGCGCTCCAGACTGCCGTCATGGAAAGCCAGCTCCTCTTCGGATACCGGATCGCCATTTATGGTAAGCGGTGCCTTTTCTTCGTTTAACTGCTTTGCTAAAATAAATATCATAACCACTGCGGCAAAGACTGCCAGGCATGTTCTTCTTTTAAACAAGGCATCCCCCCCTTTTTCTTTTTCATTTTAATTAATTATTTTTTATAATCATTATAAAGAAGAGGATATGAAATTGATATTGCCTATTTTCCTAATATTTCAATTGTATTTTTGTATATTTTGAACAATTATTTTGATATTTCAGTAGTACCTATAATTATATTTTAAAACCAATATAGGCGTTTTCATTTTATTTATTTTGATGTTTCTCACCTTTTTTAAGTTTTTTATATTTTTTTTAGTATTATTTGCTTATTATTTCAAATTATCTATTTCATCTTTTTTGCTCTGATCCTTTTTGGTCCCGCTTCCAAACTTCTGTTCCGTACTTGCAACTTCCCGGACTTTGTACATATCATAACACTATATCAGATAAATCTGTTATACAAGGAGGACCCATGAAGCCAAAACTGGAAGTTTGTGGGGTCAGCTACTCCTATCATTCCCTCGAGGGTGAGACTCTGGCCCTTTCCAATATATCATTTACGGTAGATAACGGGGAATTCATTGCCATCGTCGGGCCATCCGGCTGTGGTAAATCCACCCTGCTGTCCATGTTATCCGGTCTTATCGAACCGGATGAAGGAGAAATTATCATTGACGGAGTCCCGCGTACAAATTCCGGTGCGGGCATCGGATATATGCTGCAGCGGGACCATTTATTCGAATGGCGTACCATTTTAAGCAACGCCGAATTAGGGCTGGAAATTCAGAAGAAACTGAACGACAGTTCCAAAAAGAAATTACATGAGATGTTAAATACTTACGGACTTGAGGCCTTTAAAAACGCCCGTCCGTCTGAGCTGTCCGGAGGTATGAGGCAGCGTGCGGCTCTCGTCCGTACACTGGCCCTGGAACCGGACCTTCTTTTATTAGACGAACCATTTTCCGCTCTGGATTACCAGACGAGACTGGCCGTCTGCGATGATATCAGTTCGATCATAAAAAGTACCCATAAGACAGCCATTCTGATCACTCATGACTTATCGGAGGCCATCAGTGTCGCCGACAGGGTCATCATTCTGACAAGCAGGCCGGGAAGAATGAAGGGCATCGTCCCTGTTTCCTTTGGAGAGGGCTATGTAAGGCCGTTGGAACGCCGGAATACTCCGGAATTCTCCACTTATTTTAATCAGGTATGGAAGGAGCTGCAGACCCATGATTGAGACACATCCAACTCTGGCACAACAGGAATTCATCGCCAAAGAAATGCTACACCGCCGGAATGTCCGGATTCTGCGCATCATGCTGCTGGTGCTCCTTCTCGCTCTGTGGGAACTGTGCGCAAGACTCGGCATTATCAATGACTTCATCTTCAGTTCTCCCTCCAGAATGACCATTTGTTTTATAGGCATGGTGAAGGATGGCACAATCTTTCTCCATACCGGCGTCACAGTTATGGAAACACTGGTAAGCTTTGCTCTCGTCGTCGTGGTCGGTCTTGCAACCGCGATTCTGTTATGGTCCAGCCGCAGTGTATCCGAGGTTTTAGAGCCTTATCTCGTCATGCTCAACAGCCTTCCGAAATCGGCATTGGCCCCAATCCTGATCGTATGGCTGGGCAACAACATAAAGACTATTATCGTGGCCGCTATCTCTGTGGCCGTCTTTGGTTGTATCATGACGCTTCACACCGGCTTCATGCAGACAGATCCGGATAAGATCAAGCTCATCTATTCCCTCGGCGGAACAAAAAAAGATGTACTCACTAAGGTCCTGCTGCCCGGCTCCGTGCCTCTGATTATCAGCAATATGAAGGTAAACATCGGACTCTGCCTCGTCGGCGTTATAATCGGCGAATTTTTGGCGGCAAATAAGGGACTTGGATATTTGATCATTTATGGCAGCCAGGTCTTCAAGATGGATTTGGTCGTCATGTCGATCGTTATTCTTTGTATTGTTTCGGCAATTTTGTATCAGGGGATTACGGTGTTGGAGAAGCGGATGAAATAAGAGAAAAGCTATTAAAAAGCGGCGGCGCACCGTACTTCCATACGCTGCGCCGCCGTTCACCTCAGATAGGGGATAATCATTTTCCTAAAAAGAGGACACTACATATTTAGGAGAGTTAATAGATACGAAAAAGGAGTGAGTCTAACAATTCAAAAAATGGTCAGATTCACTCCTTTCCACAGTCCTGTCTATTCATTTAATGCACCGCAGCTCCAATATCCTTCCTGTGCTGTAGCGATGCAGCCATACCAATCTGATTTAAGGTCACATAATGAACAGCAATCCAAATTTAAACCATATTTTAGTTGATTATTACTTCTCATTGTGGTATTATATTTATAGAACATACGTTCTGATTTTATAGAAAGGACGGAGCAGTTATGGAGAATATCCTGGAATTGTTATATGATCAGCCTGCCAGAGTACATGAGAAGGATTCACCGTTTGTAAACACTGCGCAAATCAGAAACAAACACATGGAACTGCTGACAGACAGCTTGACAGACGAACAAAAGGACCTGTTGGAAGCATACTTTGAAGCAGACGACAAGATAGACAACATGATGAACTTTGACAGGTTTCAGTATGCCTTTCATCTCGGCGCACAGTTCATGGCCGAGATCTTAGAAGGAAGGGGGAAGCTTTTGAATCAGTGATCCCAGGTTTTTCCTAAAAGCCAGAGACAAACCACAGTCACACCCTGCCGCAGACAGCAGGGCACTCATACGGACTCCGGCGGCTGGACATGAAAGCATATCCCTCCACCGGAGCCTCCTGCTTACGTTCCCTGATAGGAAAATCTCCTGATCCCGGCCGGCGTATCGCACGCCCTCCCGTTACCGGTCGCATACACCCCTACGTATACCCCCGTAAATCCCCAGATCACCTCTGTGGAAAGGAGCTTTACCATGCCAGTTCCCACCACATGCTTTTCTCCCCGGCTCACAAAGCCGAAGGTATACTGCTCACGGTCCGCCTCGATGTATAGTGTTACCATTTTATCCGCAGGAAGTACCCTCTCCGTCACGCTCTCCATATCCTCCACTCTCCGGTGGAGTAGCACGTATCGCCGATCTCCTCTTTTCCTGATTCCCAAGTCGTAGTGGGCATGGTCAGAGCACAGCACGGCGATTCCCGCTTCCTCCCATTCATGAGCCGGATGAAACGACAGATCCACACTGCATTCCATCATCATATGGCACTGCCGTCTTCCAATGAATGCGGGGCAGGCTCCAGCCGAAAGATTTTCGGGCCGTCCATGCAGGATCAACCCTTCCTTTTCATCACCGGATTCATACCCGTCAAAAAACTCACGAATGAAATTCCATTTGAGATTCAGACTTTTTCCTGAGAAATCATCAAAGAAGTATTCTCCCTCTCTGGCAGCCTGACGGACAGAATCTCTCCCATTCACCGCAGCAGCTACATGTACTTCCGCACATTTCCCTCCGGCAGCTTTGGGCCATCCATTTTCCCATATCACCGGCAGCAGCGCAGTCTCTCTGCCCAGATGGTGATATTTTACAGTAGAGATACGGTAGCAGAGGAACACGATCCACCAGTTTCCATAGTCATCTTCAAACAGATCTCCATGACCTGTGCCAGTAAGTACCGGCCGCGCTTCATCTCTGGCAGTCAGCACAGGATTATCCGGCCCCGGTTCGAAAGGCCCCCACGGGGAACGGGAACGGAATACCGTGATCATATGTCCCGTCTCGGTTCCTCCCTCCGCCAGCAGGAGATAGTACCAGTCATTGATTTTGTAAAGATGTGGCCCCTCCACGCATCTTCCCCCGGTTCCCAGTGATATCACTCTGGGGCCTTCTGTCACAGCCCCTGTTCGGATGTCAACCCGCGATTGCTGGATATATCCCACATTCCCCCTTCTCCCAGTCGTCTCTCCCCAGCCATTGCTGGTTAAATAAACGCTGCCGTCATCGTCAAAAAGCAGGGATGGGTCGATCCCCGTTTGAGAGAACCAGACTGGATCAGACCACGGACCTCTCGGATTGTCAGATGTCACCACAAAGTTACCTGCCTCCCCGATGGAAGTATTCGTACAGACCATATAAAAAGTACCTGCGTGATACCTGATGGTCGGCGCATACAGCCCCTTAGATGCTTTTGTTCCCGGGAACGTCATCTGTGACGGCCTGGTGATACAGTGTCCTATCTGCTCCCAATTCACCAAATCTCTACTATGAAACACAGGGATCCCAGGTAGATATTCAAAGGTACTGTTGACCATATAAAAATCTTCCCCCACACGGCATACGCTGGGATCCGGATAAAAACCGGACAATATCGGATTTTCATACTCCATATTCCTGTTCCCCTTCCTTTTCAATCATCAGAAGTTGTATCCCCTGAGGCGGCACCCTGCGTCTGATGAACAGTCTGCCGTCAGGTGCAGTTATTTTAAGCACCTCATCGCAGGTAAGCTCCGCCGCACGCTGCAGTTCCCGGATCGCTGCTGTATCACAAAGATCTGGCCGCCCCAGTTCCAGCCACTTCCGATACGTATTATGATGTTTCCTGTCGATACAGATAACTCGGATCGTATAACCGGTTTTCTCTATACCCGATACAGCCGCTTCTATATTCACAGGCGGCAGTTCTCCCTCAGGGTCACTCTCATTGACATGATACAGCAGAAGCTGAATACCTTCCGGTGACTTAGCCGCCATACACCCCACAGGCCCTCCCGACTTGTCTCCTCTTACTTCCAAAAGCTCGTCTCCCATCAGCGCCAGTAATTCATGCGCTGTTCCTATGGGCTTCATCACATGGCCTCCTGTAGACAGCCCTCTGTTTCCGGCAAACAGTTCTCCCCGGCTGTCCTCCAGACAGAACCCCCAATATAACAACATGTTGACCCGGAAGCCGAAGTTCTGTCTGATCTTCGTTAAACAGTCGGCCAGTTTAATGAAAAAGCAGGCGGAAAACTCGCTGTTTCTCTGCTCCAGCACAGGATAATCCCGGGAATTTTTCTCATAATTTGAGAATACTCCCCATTCATTCAGATGGAATTCCACCTCCTTAAGACCCGGATAGCCCTCTATCATTCTGGCGATCCACATCACCTGCTGGCAAAATCGCTGTACCTCCGGCATAATAAGTGGATATTCCTCCAGCCAGCCTCCGCTCATGCCATAGATATGGTAAGAAAGAAAATCGATTTCGGTTCCCTTTTTCCCTGTTACCGCATTTGTCCCTTTCTCCACATGTTCCAAAAAGTCTCTGAAAAAATCTGGTTGAAACACTCCTGGCCCTCCGACTCGAAAGCGCTTATCCACCCCCTTTACTGCTTCCACAAACACATCGTACAGCTTGTGAAACAGAGGCCACTCAGCCACTGGCCAGCCATCCGGCTCATTCCACACCTCAAAATACCAGGTTCTGACCTCTTCTCTTCCAAAGGTATCTGCCAGATTACGGACAAAGGCATTCAAAAGTTCCTGCCATTTTCCCCAGTCGGCAGGATACGAGCGGTTATCATATACCCCCTCCTCCACGCCACCCCGCATCTTGCGGACAGACAACTCATCTGGAAGGAAATCCAGTTCCACCACAGGCTTAATGCCGTAATCCAGATACCGTTTCAAAATCCCGTTTATTTTTTCAAAATGATACTGTCGTTTACCGTTTTCGTCCTCTGAATATACGTTTCCGCCAGCATCAGGAAAACCATCCTTGCTCAGCCGCGACAGGGTATGATGGTTCCTCATATAGCGGCAGGTTCCATGTTCCTTCATGCGTTTCAGCAGGAATTCACCACCTTCCGTATCGATAAGGGGATACAGGGAATCCAGGCCACAGGCCGCCCAGAAGCGGTCATTCTCACCAATCCTGTTTTCCGGACAGACCGTATATTCATACGTCTTCACAGTACTCACCCTTTCACGCCTGCAGCCGCGATCCCTTCTATAAAGTATTTCTGTGCAAAGATATAGATTACGACAATAGGAATCAGCGACATGGTGGTAGCCGCCATGATCAGCGTATACTCCGTTCCCCACATCTGTTGGAAATACCGGATACCGATCTGCAGTGTATATTTCTTCTGATCATTTAAGTAGATCAGGGGACCCATGAATTCATTCCAGGAATTCAGGAAGGTCAGGGTCACCAGGGTCGCAACCGCCGATTTGGAGAGAGGAAGGATAATCCGGGCAAAGATGCGTACCTCGCTTGCACCGTCTATACGCGCCGCCTCTACCAGGGAATCCGGGATACTGACGAAGAACTGACGCAGGAGAAACACGCCGAATGGACTGAACCATCGCAGCAGTATCAAGGTCCAGAGTGTATTCATCAGGCCGATCTTATTTAACAGCTCATACTGCGGGATCATGGTCACCTGGCCTGGGATCATCATGGTAGCCAGATAGAGAATAAACAGTGTATCGCGTCCTTTAAACCGCAGCTTAGAAAAAGCATAGGCCGACAGCGCGCAGGTAAGTACCTGACCTGCCGTGGAGATTACGGCAACCTTCGCCGTGTTCCAGTAAAATTGAAAAAACGGAACCTTTGTGACTACCTGCACATAGTTCTTCCAAACGGGAACCTCCGGAAACCACTTAATCGGCATGGCAAACAGCTCACTTTTGCTTTTCACGGACCCCAACACCATCCATGCAAACGGAAATACCATGATTAATGCAACAAAAATCAACAAAAACATAACAATAGCAGTAAACTGTACTCTATTTCGTTTTACCATATGCTGTTCTTTTCCTTTCACCGGTCCTTTTAATAATTCACCCATTTTTTCTGTCCCACGAACTGAATCAGCGTGATGACCAGAATAATGACGAATAAGACGTAAGCCACTGCCGATGCGTATCCAAAACGCATATCCACAAAAGCTCTCTGATAGATATAATAGGTCAGCACGTTGGTCGCGCGTCCCGGGCCTCCCTGAGTCATCGCCATAATCGTATCAAACACCTGAAGAGAGCTGATAAACTGCATGACGGTACAGAGGAAAATCGTAGGCGACAGCATAGGAACTGTTATCTTAAAAAAGCAGTTAATGCGGTTGGCTCCATCTATGCGGGCCGCTTCGTATAAATCTCCGCTGATGCCCTGAAGCCCCGCCAGGAAAATGATAGCATTATATCCCATAGACCGCCAGATCGAAACAATCTCTACAGAAATCAGTGCAAACGTGCTGGATGAGAGCCACATGGGAGGATTCTGGATACCAAGCTTCATCAGAAACTGATTGATGGGTCCGTAGTTAGCCAGTATCGTAGTCCAGACAATGCCGATGGCAATCATGGATGTTACCTGAGGCAGAAAATAGATAGTACGGAACAATTTAATTCCCCTGATCTTCACATTCATCAGGCAGGCAATCAGAATGCCTAAGAGAATAGAAAGGGGTACCGTAACCAGAGTGTAATGGATATTATTTAAGAAAGAAATTTGAAACGTGCCATCCTGAAACAGCCTGATGTAATTCCCAAGACCGACAAATCTTTTGGCTGTCAGCCCGTCCCAGTCATAAAAGCTGATAACAAAAGATTTTATGACCGGATACACAATAAAAACCATAAAACCAACAAAATTAGGTAATAAAAACAGCCATGCGGTACGCATTTGAGAACGGGAGTATGCACTTGTATGTGTTTTTGCCGCTTTCTTTTTCATATAAAACTTCCTTTCCGGATTTTAAGGAGCACTCCTTTTCAGAAAGAGGCTGCTGCATGCAGCACCCCCCTATCCTGAAAAGGAAACACGCTTTTACTGATTTGCGTACACAGCAGTCTACTGCACGTCCATCTCATTCACAAACCGCTCACTGATCGTAGACCTTGTCTTATCAATATCCTGTTCTCCCAGCAAATATAAGGAGACTTCTTCTTTTACAATATTCGTAGCAGTGTTATACTTGGGATCACAGGGAACCTGTGGATAAATCTCCTGATTCACAATATATTCGATATGTTCCGGTCTTTCACGTCCTTCTGTATATGCCTTGATCACGGAGTCAGAAGACCACGCCGGGAAATAATCATTATGGGCCAGAATTTCCGCGCCCTTCTCTCCTGATGCAAAGGAGATAAAATCATAAGCCTCTTTCGGATGCTTTGAATTCTGGGCAATCATCAGAAGCCCCGGAGTTCCTGTTGTCATAGGCGGCTGGCCTTCCCAGTGCGGGAGAGGAGCAATATCGTAATTGAGCGTCTCCCCATCGTCGATCGCTGTATTTAACATCTCGATGACCCAGTCTCCATTATAAAACATGCCGTATTTTCCCTGTAGGAACGCGCCGCTGTAGTCCGCTCCCGCCTCATTCGCCCGGTCTGCATAAGGCGGCTGGTATCCGTCATCAGACAGCTTTTTGTTAAACTCGGCCGCTTTCAGCCATTCATCCAATTGTGCCTCAATCAGCGGATTGGTGGCTTTCATTCCATTCGCCGGAACTCTCCACCAGGTACTGGTAGGCTGGTAATTCAAGGAACCGTATATCTTGTCATTTCCGTCTCCTCCGGTAAGCTTAGCCGCAGTCTGGGCATATTCCTCCCAGGTCCACTCTTCTGACGGATAAGGCACGCCCGCGTTGTCAAAGATGTCTTTGTTGTAATATACTACCCAGGAGCTTGTCTTATAGGGAAGTACATAAGCTTTCCCATCCACCTTCAGTCCATCATAGGAGGCCTGGAAACCGGAGGTATCTGTCTTGTTTTCAGTCACCAGATCATCAATACAGTAAACCTGGCCTTTATTCTGATAAGCTGCGAAGCTGGGAGCTGACGCGACCGCAAAGCAGTCGATCGAAGCGCCACCGGAAAAGGCTGTCAGCAGCTTTGTTTCATAATCATTGGTCGGCACGAAATGAAGGTTAAAATCAATGTTCGGGTGATCCTTTTTATACTCTTCCGCCAGCAGAGTGAATATTTTCTCCTCATCGAGCCAGGAATAGAATTCCAGCGTTACCTTTTCTCCTGCCGAATCATTGTTTTCAGCTTTCGCGGAATTGCTTTCCCGGGAGACGTTATCCTTCTGCTCCTGTGAGACTCCGCCGTCACTGTTTTTCTGTGCAGACGGGTTTGAAGAACTGCAGCCTGTCAGCCCAGCCGCCATTAACGCCGTCATTATAACTGCCGTCCATCTTCTCCAATTTTTCATCTTACTTCCTCCTTGAACACAATATAATTTTACTGAAGATACAGGTTTATTATACTGTCCAAGCAGATAAAAGCAGATAGCATATCGTGCCGTTCATGATTGCAAAAAGTGCGTAAGAATACAGTCAGGGAAAACTAAGAAGCTATCTCACCTCCAACGTCTCTTCCGCCGCCATAAGCCCATCCGCCCATACCAGAATCTGCACCGCGCCCGGTTCGAGGGATGGTCTCAGTGCCAAAACTGCCTTTCCCCAGTGAAGAGGGACACGGGCTTCCTGGAAAGGATAAGGATCCATTAAATCACCGTTATCCACTCCAGCCAAAGATGCGGCCCCATCTACTTTTATGTGAAGAAGGGAGCGGTCTTTGAAGCAGACGGTTCCATTTCTGTCAACAGCCGAAACCAGAACAGAGACAATCTCATCGGGGGCTGCCGGTATTATCCTTTCATCAGGTTCCAGTTTCAGCCTTACTGCAGGTCCTGCGGTCTGCAGTTCATAGCTGCATACCTCTTTTTCATCGTTTACACCTACCACTTTAACACAGCCCGGCACATAGGGTAGGAACCCTGATACGATTCTGCTTTCGCACTGACTGGGCCGCTTGACATAATATCGAATTTCATTGATATATACTCGGACCTCTTCACAGTTGCTAAATATCATATATGGAATGACTGTCCTTCCATACTGCTCAAAATTCCAGTGCGGAGCCAGTCTCGGACAACTCCAGTGTTCTCTCGACAAGTCATCCATAAGGGTATAATCCTGAACGCAGAAATACACCATCGGTTGATCAGACCAGTAGCTTTCCCATAGGTATGCCACCGGTTTCTTTACCAGATTGGACTTAATCAGGCTTCCTCCCCAGCCCTTAGACGGATACCCCATGGACTCTCCCAGATAGTCAATGCCCGCCCAGACAAAACCGCCCGCCACGTATGAGCTCCGCTCGACCTCCATCCACGGATTGTCTGTAGAGTAATTCATGCACAGTTCTTCATGGCCTCTGAAAAACATGTAAATTTCAGAGCCCAGAATCACGGTTTCTGGAAGTCTTTCATGAATCAGTTCATACCACTGCTCCTGGTAATTAAGTGCCAGAACATCCACCTCCTTTGCAATCCTCTCTATTGCATCCAGCCGTTCTGGTACTGCCATCCATTCCTGTTTGCTGTCATCTGCATAATGAGGGCTTAAGGCGCAGGTAACTGCCCGTTCTCCATCTAAGTGTTTCACTTCATCGGTTCCGGATGCCCTGTTTTCCTTTGTCATCTTCCTGTTAATGT